>Ga0207049_1094_pt1 | contig 15906 bp, 20 predicted proteins | sample Alteio_BWMinCont_63_FD_153305 | JGI IMG/M metagenome (GOLD analysis project Ga0207049, IMG submission 153305) | Enriched cells from forest soil in Barre Woods Harvard Forest LTER site, Petersham, Massachusetts, United States -... | ecosystem: Environmental > Terrestrial > Soil > Temperate forest >... | reverse complement strand
CGCTCAAGTGCTTTGGCCGAGTCTTGGCGATGCCGAGCAGGCTAGTGGCAATGCCGATGTTTGGCTCCAGGGCTCGCATTTCACAGAATGCCAGTAGCTGATTTAAGGCGCCTTCTAGTTCGCGGATATTCGTTTGAATATTGTTCGCTAAATATTCGACGACGTCGTTTGGCAGCTCCATATCCTGGGTGTGTGCTTTTGTTTGTACGATGGCGCAGCGAGTCTCGAAGTCGGGGATTTGCATATCAATGCTCATGCCCCAGGCAAAACGGCTACGCAAACGGTCTTCGAGTGTCGTAATGTCGCGGGGTGGCCGATCGCTTGTTAAAATAATCTGCTTGTTGGCTTGGTGTAGTGCGTTAAAGGTATGGAAAAATTCTTCCTGCATTTTTTCTTTGCCAGCAATAAACTGCACATCGTCAACAATTAAGACATCGGTTGTTCGGTAATAGCTGGCAAAGTCGGCGGTTTTTTTGAAGCGAATCGCATCAACCAGCTCTTGGACGAACTGCTCCGAAGATATGTAGAGTATGCGAGCATCAGGGTTATTGAGGAGTATGGCGTTGCCGACAGCCTGAATAAGGTGGGTTTTGCCAATACCGACGCCGCCATATAACAATAGTGGGTTGTATTTGTGGCCAGGATTAGCAGCAATTGACTGGCAAGCGGCAAAAGCTAGCTCGTTACCCGAACCCACAATGAAGTTTTCGAAGGTGTAGCGTTCGTTTAAACCCTGACGGTAAGAGTGTGACAGGGCGCTCGGTGTTTTGGCTATGGTGCCCGTGCTGCTGGAGCGACGACCGGGATCGCTAGATTGAGTAACAAGCACTGGTTCGTCGTTTTCTGGTCGACTCACACTGGAGCCGGAGGCAATCTTATAATTGATCTGCACGGGGTTAATACCGTTTTTCTTGAGCGTTTCACTGATTAACTCGCCATACTTTTTTTCTAACTGCTGTTTAACAAAGATATTTTTTACGGTAATGACTGCGGTTTGGTTGTCGTAGCTTGCCAGAGTGGTGTTTTTGAACCATGTCACGAAGTTACCGCGAGATATTGATAGTTCAATCTCGCCTAAAACCGCCTGCCATAAACCGCTCTCTTGCATACTTTGACCTTTTAACCCTCTTGTTCGCTCGTTTGTCTCCATTCAATATAGCAGAGAAAGTACAGACTTTTCCACAAGTCATTACAAACGACCCATGAAATTTAGATTAAATATGCCAAACTGGGGTAGATTTGTACACAGCCAGACATTCAATCTGGGAAACTGTGGAAAATACTTGCCGATAAGTGGAAAAGTTGGTAGAATTAGTGGACTAAACATTGTTAAATTGACCCAAAAATGCAATTTAATGAGTAGGGCTTTCCAGTTTTAGTGCAGTTTGGTTCAAGACAGAGCACCGAAGCGGAGCGCAGGTCTTGGGGCAAAATGTGTTGGAACTAGGGTGCCTCGTAATATACAATAAGGACCAATATGCCAAAGCGAACATTCCAACCCAAGAAGCGCCACCGCGCAAACGAACACGGCTTTTTGAAGCGTATGGCCACCAAAGCTGGACGCAACGTGTTGCAGCGCCGTCGCAACAAAGGCCGTGCGAAACTTACAGCTTAGTTTCGCCCGATAGTCCACCTGCGTCGTAATTGTTAATCCTAATTTCTAGGAGGGCCGAACAACCATGCTTGCGAGTCAGCACCGTTTTCATGGTTTAAATTCTTTGAGCTATGCCTATCGGCATGGCCAGACGGTTCGTGGTGCCCAGCTGTCGCTGAAATACGCGCTGAATCAACGTCGTCAAACCTATCGCGTTGCGGTGGTGGTTAGTCGTAAGGTTGATAAGTCGGCGGTTGTGCGTAACCGTATTCGTCGCCGGATATACGAGGTTGTTCGCTTGCATGATACGGGCATCAAAGTGCCCTACGATTTAATATTTACGGTGTTTCACGCCCAATTTAAAGACCTTGAGTTGCCTAAATTGGAGCGCATCGTGCTCGAACAGCTTACGCGTGCCGGTGCATATGATCCCAAAAACCAGCGAGCCCATGCTATAGTAAAAACCGAGGAATAAGATATAAATTTATGTTTACTACTTTTGTCGTCCAGCCAATTTTTAACCTACTAGTCTTAATTTACGGCATTTTGCCGGGTCATAATTTTGGTTTGGCGTTGATTATTTTCACCGTCCTGATCCGTTTACTTATGTGGCCGCTCGTCAAACGACAGTTGCATCACACCAAAACGATGCGCAAGCTACAACCCGAAGTTAAAAAGATCAAGCAACAAACCAAGGGTGATCGTCAAAAAGAGATGACCATGACTATGGAGCTGTACAAAGAGCGTGGCTTTAACGCTTACGGCGCGTTCCCGATGCTTATTATTCAGTTTATTGTGCTGATTGGCCTCTTTAGTGGCTTGCGCAAGGTCATCAAAGATCCGCACGAGCTGGTCACCTTTGCCTATCCGGCAATGCAGCATTTGCCTTGGATGAAGGAATTGGCACATAATATCCACCTTTTTGACAATACGTTGTTTGGCTTTGTTGATCTAAGCCGCAGTGCCTTGGGCAAGATGGGTGTGTACTGGCCGGCGATGATCATCGTACTTGGTAGTGCTATTACGCAGTATTATCAGAGTAAACAGCTCCTGCCGACCAGCAAAGATTCAAAGTCACTACGCGAAATCCTTAAAGGCGCCGGTGATGGCAATCAGACAGACCAAAACGAAGTTAACGCCGCGGTTGGTCGCAGCACGCGCTTCTTGTTCCCCGTAGTTATTTTCCTTGGTACCGTGAACTTCGCATCGGCGCTTGGTTTGTACTGGTTTGTCGGTGGTTTGGTGGCCTTTATTCAGCAAGCGATTGTGTTGCGTGAGGACGAATCGGAAATGGAAGCGATGGCCGACAAGCCTACTAAAGACCCGAATGTCATCCCCGAAGCAGAAATTGTTGAAGCAGCCGCCGAAACACTAAAGACATCAGGGGCCAAAAAAGCTCCAAAACCCTCAAAATCGTCAGCCGCCAAGCACAAGAAGAGGAAAAAACGATGAGTGACGCGTTGAACGATTCCATGGAAGAGGCGATTGCCTACGGTAAGAAATATCTCGAAGACTTGCTGTCGTTTTTTGGGGCCAACATCGACATTCACGCCAGCAGTGACGAAGAAGTTATTCAGCTTAGTGTTCCTTCGACACATTTAAACGGATTTTTGATTGGTCAGCACGCCGAAACCATGCACTCCCTGCAGTATTTGGTAAGTACTGCCCTCAAAAATAGCAATTACCAGTATACCCGCGTGAACGTCGATGTTGCCGACTACAAAAAGCAGCGCGCCGAGCGTCTTAGCCATACCGCCGAAGATTGGGTTAAGCATGTCAAAGACAGTGGCGAACCAATGGAACTTCGACCAATGAACGCTGCTGATCGCCGCATTGTGCACCAGCTTGCCGCCGAATATGGCCTGACGAGTGAATCGGCCGGCGATGGCCGCGACCGACATATTGTATTGAAGCTCGCCGAATAGGCTGAGGTTAACCCACCAAGGGTAGTATTTTTAGGCCAGAAGCAAGTTTGAGCCTAACCAGCCTAAGGTCTTTGTAATAAATGTGACTGCCCCAGCAAGTTCTGCTGTAGCTAAGCGAATAGCGTCGGTGTTTTAATACCGTGTTTGAATCGAAGCACGCCAGCACGGTGGGCAATAGCGTTGTCAGCGGGTAAAAGTAGTTTGCTATCAAGTCCGATCACGATTTAGCTCTAGTCCTCGTCACGCATTTTGCGGATCCATTCGGTTGCATCCATTCCTGACTTTTGCCAGACGGTGCCCTTGAGTGAGTCGGCATATTTATCTAGATATTCTTCTGTTGTCAGAGGTGCTGATAGGGTGACTTGTTTACCAACGACGCTATCGATACGGAGTTTTTGACCAGGTTTGATGCCAAGCTGCTTTCTCACAGCTTTCGGTATTACTATCTGGTACTTTGTTGAAACAGTTATGTCCATGTGTAAAATGTTAGCAAAAAAAGTAAGACGTTTGTTAATGGTAGGTTAAAAAGAATACTTCTTACTATTCTACTATCTGTTTATGCGCAGCTAACATTTCCGGCTCCGTAGTCAGTTCTTGGCGCAAACGATTGTTGTTGAGTGCTTATATGGCCTCACCGGCGAATCGGCTGGCGATTCTAAGATGCCTCTTCATACCCACTCACCCAAAGTCTTGGTTGCTACGATACTCTCTGCAACTTTCGCTAACTTAAAATCGTTCGTGATGAATAAATCTGCCTTTTGGTTGAGGGCTGTGGTAAGATGCAGTGCATCGGGCAGCTTGAGCTTGCCGCCGTACGTCCTTCTTAGCTCGCCAGCCGCCAAGCAGATCGTGTCATCTGCCGCTATAGTCGCGCAATTTTTAATCTGTCTAAGAAACGAGCCTAGATCGAGGGCTCTTGCTACTTGTTGTGTGCTGAAACTCAAGATTTCCCCGTAAGCTATCGACGAAACCACGGCTTGATAGCGGTTGCTGGCAATATCTTTTATAAGTTGCTGTGCCCATATGGAGTGCTCTTCGTGTGGCGACAGGGCGGCGATGAGTATGTTGCTGTCCAGTGCGATGAGCATTGTTTAGTCCCATTCCTCATCACGCATTTTACGGATCTTAGCGGCGGTATTTTTAGGGAAGGTGTCACCAAACGCGCCCAAGAAGTCGTCAATAGAAGGTTCTTTGCTAAAAACAATCTCGTTTTCAGTGACACTCTTCACACGCAGGCGCTGGCCGATAGCTTTATCAAGACCCATTTTCTGTCGAGCAGCTTTCGGGATGACGATTTGGTACTTACTGGACAGTGCCAAGGAGTTGTTTTTCATAAGTTCAACTATATCAAAACGTAAAACCTTTGTCAATTCGTAAAACAACAGGCAATTTAGTGAGAGTAAAACGAATTGGTTCGTAATTCTAAAATGCCTCTTCTGCTAGCACTGTGTCTTTGTTTTTTCTTGGCCAAACGAGCTTAGCTTCGAGCTTGTTGCGGACTAGTTTGCGCATGTTTTCCTCGTACAAAAGGAATAGCGCTGCGCTGCCCACAAGTGTTATGGTGAACGCGATTGGTGCAACTGGCTTGATCCCGTAGTGCCAGATGTACCGAATAACAAGCTGGTGTAGCATGTAGAACGAAAAGCTAATTTCACCCAGAAACACGAACGGCCGGCGGCCTAATAGCTTCGAGATAATGCCACGCTCATGTGCAAATACGAAGATAAGTATGGTCCAAAACGGCAAAAAGTCGACGTCAAAGTGCAGTGCCTGAGGCAAGTGAGCGTCGCCGATGAACCCCGTTACCAACAATGTGAGTGCGCTGATCTCGGCGAGACTAAATCACGTAGTCCTTATAGAATTGAGTTTCGTCGATTGGCTTTTCCAGTATACAAGACACAGCAAGATGCCTAGGACAAAGTCGGGCAAGCGAATCAACGGCAAGACATAATAGGCCCACTGATCAAGCACGGCAACTTTTCCTGTTAGTAGGGCGACCATTGCAATCCAGATAACAAGCATGCTCAGTACAAGTTTTCCAATAGACAGCTTGTTGCGCAGGCGGAACGCGATGAATATAAACACGGGCATAAGTAAATAGAAAAACAGCTCATCCGAAATGCTCCACGAAACGGCATTGAAGGCAAAATAGTAGGGAATATGTGGCGAAAAGCTTTGGACGAGGAAAACATTGGCAACGGCTTGCTTTAGAAATTCTGCAACGCCACTGGCATGCACGACGTAGAAAGCTAGCGGTATTGCTAGTGCAAAAGTCAGTAGATGAACGGGATAAATCTTGGCAATCCGAGCAATATAGTAGGACTTAATGGCTGTAAATTTGCCTATGGTAATTCGTTTGTAATAGGCGTAGGTCAGCACGAAACCAGACAGCATATAAAAGAATGACACGCCCGCGTAGCCAAGCTGGTATCTGTCGAGATGGTTGCCCCACAAATGCGTGTGCCACAGAAACACCAGTAGGGCGGCAAAAAACCGGAGCGATGTCAGGCTATTGAGTAGTTGTTTGCCGTTACCTGGAGTGCTCATTATGTGTGTTTGAGTGCTTGTTCGTAGACGGCCAATGTTTGCTTGGCCATGCGCCGCCACGAGTACTTATCGACTTGCAGGTTTCCGGCGGCAATCAGTTCTTGACGCAAGCGTTCACTATCAAGCACCTCACCGATTTTTTTTGCCATGTCGTCGATGTTTACGGGGTCAAAGTAGTACACTGCATCACCGTATATTTCAGGTAAACAAGTAGCGTTACTGCTAATCACTGGGGCGCCATGCGCCATAGCTTCTAGACCTGGTAGGCCGAAACCTTCGCTCAGCGAAGGAAAGACGTAGGCTGCACAGTGTTCGTAGAGCCAACGAAGCTGGCCTTCGCTTACGTAGTCGGTGAAGGCTACATTTTTAGTGCCCTGGGCTGCTACAACCCGCTCAATTTTCTGGTAATTATCATCTTTTTTGCCTGCAAGCACGAGTCGAAGTTCGGGCCGGTCTATCTGTAATTTTTTGAATGCTTCAATTAGTCGTGGTAAGTTTTTGTGAGTCATGGGTCGGCCAAGATACATGATGAATTGTGCTTTTTCTAGGCCTTTCACAGGTTCCGGGTTGTTGGTAATTCTATCGGCACCTTCGTGGGTAACGGTTATCTTGTCGGGATTGATGCGCGTAAAGCTTGCCACGTCGAGACGGACGAATTGCGAAGGTGTAATAATGGCAACTGATTTTTTTGCCACCTTTTTATTGAGCCATCGATAGACCTGTTGTTTGATAGCGAATACAATTGGGTTTTTAGAAAGATTGCGAAAACGGATGGTTGTGAGGTCTTGCATGGTGGTCACAACTTTGCCACCGTACCAAGCGGGCTGCTGCACCATCGTGAAATGCACGAGGTCCGGCCGTAAAATCTCAAGTTGTTTTTTGAGCCCAAATTGTTCATCGAAGCTAAATTCTTTGTGAGGGCAGGCTAGCACCGAGAATCGCGGGTTTTTTGGCTGCCAGCTGGCAGCGTCTTCTGGTTTGAGCAGTATGATGTACTGATTTTTTGTGTCGATATCCTGCAAATGCTCGACCAGGGCTCGTGCATACCGGCCGGTGCTGCCGCTCCATTCGCGTGAACAGATGACGATCTTGCTCATACGACCATCGACAGTGTTTTAACTTCTAAATACTGCGAAGCTGCCTTTGCAAGCTGCCTATCATTCGTAAAGAAAACAGCTGCATTGTTCTGGATGGCGGTTGCTAGGTGTACTGCGTCGCCGATTTTAAGGTTTTTATCTCTTTGGAGTCTGGCTGCGCTTTCGGCAATTGTTTCGTCGACAATTTGAAACCCAAGACCAGAAATAGTACCGAGCGTGTCTCTGTTCAGTGTGCGGGTACCGGCCAAAAACTCGGTGATGGTTATTACCGAGGTAAGAAACGGCTGTTGTTTTGCTCGGAACTCATCTAACGTATCGGCTACAAACAAGCTTTTTTCGCCATGATCTTCCAGCAAGTATATGAGGATGTTGGCATCAATGTATATCACCGCGTCTCCAGTTGTCGCGCAGACGCCGGATCCGCACGACAGGGTCTTCGGCCTGGGCTTCAAGCGTACCAATGAGGCTTCGGTAGCTTTTTTGCTCAGGCTCTTGTTTTAGAACGATATCACCATTTTTACCCGCTTCGACACGTACTCTTTGACCAGGTTTGATGCCCAACTGTTTTCGTATGGCCTTAGGTATGACAACCTGGTATTTGCTAGAAATAACATTACTCATGTCCTTAAAATAGCAAAACGTAATACGTTTGTCAATAAAACGTTCAACGAAAAATAGTGTTCTCAACACGTCTCGTAACCCTAACTCGTACGGCGTAGCGAATACCCTTGCGACGCGATGCTGGTAGTTCCAACGAAAAGACCGCTGTTCTGCCGAGCAATCGCTGGCTAAACGTAAGATGCCTGCCCAGTGAATGCAGACTCATAAGGAACTGTTCGGTGGCGTGCGGTGTCCGTTTGCTTGAGGCAGGAGGTGTCAGTTCAAACAAGATGGTTGGTTGCGTGCGGTGCCAGCGAAATGCCAGATATTTTCGGATAGCCCAGATAACAATCGCCAATCCCAGCACGGGCCCACTCAATACATCTACCCAGTGATAGACTGTACCGACTACTCCCAAGATATTGATGCCACCGTGAGCCTGAAATTGCATACAGTCCCTTTGTGCGTCCAGCACTGCTGGTTTGGCTTACGAGGCAATAGTACCGTACGGGTTTATGAGGGTCAACTGTTTTAATGGTCTCTATCTTTTGCCAAACTTTTAATGGGGTGGAACAGTAGTCGTAGCCTGCGCGCGTTTGGCGGTAGTTCGTGCGTCATGATGTTCCATATGTAGGAAGATTTTACTTTGCGGTGATGCTGAATTTGCAATCGTTGCAGTACCTTTTTTGGCAGCAAGAACACCATCTGAAAATAGCCCATGAGTGCGGCGTAGCCTTGATCGCGAGCGGCTGCCATAATAATAAACGACAGGTAAGCGAACATGAATCGCGGCAAAACACGCACCAGAATGCTGAACGGGGCATTCTTTAACAGTAGCCACGGTAGATTTTTGACTGTCTGGCGAGTCGTAAATCCTTTAATTTTACCGCTGGTAGCCCCGATTTGGTGGTAGGCAATCGCCTCCGGCACATAGCGCACCTTCCAGCCAGCCAATTGTGCCCGAAAACTAAGATCAACATCTTCATAGTAGGCAAAGAAATCCTCGTCAAATAACCCAATCTGCTCCAGCATACTGACGCGGTACAGGCTGGCGCCGCCGCTGGCCCCAAAGACTTGCACGTGGTCATCGTATTTGTCGCTCACTGGTTCGCCTCGGCCTCGCGGAAAAGGTAGGCCCCAAATGGTATATTGATCACCGGTGCTGTCGAGGTGTTTTTTGTGCTGATCCATTAGTTTGCAGGTTACGATACCGGTGTCGGTATTGGCTTGTATATCGTCTAGCAAGTGTTCGAGCCAGTGTGCGTCCGCCACGGCATCGTTGTTAAGCAGAGCCACAAATTCGTCACCATGATGCCGCATTGCTCTGCGGATGCCGGCATTAACGCCACCTGCAAACCCTTTATTTCTTTTGTGTATTACGAGTTCTACGGATGGATAGTTTTGCTGTATGAATTTAAGTGAGCCGTCTTTTGAGCCGTTTTCGACGACAATAATGCGTGGCTTGTAAGTTTGGGCAAGCAGCGAATCCAAACAGGCACCGATAGAATCAATGCCGTTCCAGTTCGGGATTACTACCGATACCTTTGCAGCAGTCTTTTTGGTCATGCAATCTCCTCGGCGGTTTGTAATAAATGGGGCGATATCGGGGCGATAAACGGGCGATAAAATACGGCCAACAGGGGTGCGGATGGGGCGATATCGGGGCGATAAACGGGCGATATCGGGGCGATAAACTTATTGAGCATAGTCTGAATGCAGTACATACCGCCTCGCCTTATTCTCGCCAGATATGATCAAGATACCTTTTTCCACAAGTTGACGGAGCTCTTTATTTGCCTTTTTGTCGTCGCGAACGTTGTTCATGCTGTTGTAGTCACGATATTCGCCATTATTTATGCCTTCGGGGTTATTTTTTGCATGTGTCAGTGCATTGAGTTGTCGTTCATTGAGCTCAAACGAAGTGAATTTTTGTAGCCAAGCTTTATCCTCTGGAGAGATAAAGGCCGATGCAAAAAGTGTTGCTTTGAAAGATTGGCCGACATTTTCAAATGTTGGGGCAAGCAGCCCGGCTGCTTTCAGAGAGACCTTGATGGTTCGTATGCCTCGAGCTTTTTGATCGGTAATACCGTAGTCCTTTAGGTAGTTCATAAGGAGTGGATTTCGGGTGGCAGATGGAGCGTGATCCAGTTGCTCTATGGGCACCAAGCTTACCCCAGGATTAATAATCTCAATACGATCCGAAAAAATGTCAATCTGAATTGATGACGAATAGGTCGAATAATCTCTGTGCGCTAAAGCATTGGCTAGGGCCTCACGCAGTGCAACCTCGGGTATGACGAAATAATCTCGCCGCTTGCCGTTACTATCTATCGTACCGCGCACGGGCAGTTTTGATTTCATGAAGGTAAAAGCATCCTCGAATTGACGCTTGGCGTTGCCGTAAAACTCGCGATTGTCGACGTATGTTTCAGAGAAGTCTTCCTCATTAACCTTGGTAAGTCCGGGGTATTGAGTGGTGGTAATGCTCACCGTGGGAGAGATTATCTCTTGTGGCGTTGCAGCCTTCCCGAATGCTAATAGACCGAACAACGTCGGGGTGTAGTGTTTTTGTGATGGCTCGTAATTTTATCAAAACCTCTTCAGCAGTAAAGTTTTGGTACATGTTCGTCTTCTTTTGGTTTATAAGGTCTATATACTCGTTAACGAGCTCCATTGCTAGGCAATCCGCAAAGCTAATTTCTTCGAAATCTAGTGTTTCGGCTCCACCTCGAGCAGCAACGCTAAAACGACGGATCATTTCATCATTGGCAATGCGGTTTGAAGAGCCTTCGCGTACGTATGTGCCGCTGCCAGCACCCTTGCTTTTCATGTAAACTGGTCGAAGCTGTGCTGGAGATGGGGGTATAAAAACCACCAGTACGCCCTCGCTGTACTGAATGTCGGGCGTAATTGTGCTACTAAAGCCTTGGCTACAGAGCGAGACGATGTCTTGTTGGAGGCTGTCGACGCTGGTTTTCGAGAGGTTTACTCGCGTGCCCTCAGGCGTAATCCCAAAAATAATCTTGCCGCCACTACTATTGGCAAAGGCTGATACGGTGTGCCAGATATCTTTCGGCAGCTTACCATCAGCGGAGGTTTTGAACTCAACACTGTTTGTTTCGGCCTCTTCTTCAATAAATATGGGTAAACTTGTCTGCTGCATACTAACCAATATTATATAGGAGTTTTGTCGACTTCAGGCCAATCTTCATCTATAATACTCTACAACCAATGTTCAATCGTATCTTCTCAAAACAAAACCGGGCGCTGCTGAGCGAGTTAGTCCGCACAGACTTCAAGTTGCGCTACCAAGGTTCTGCGCTAGGTTATGCGTGGTCACTCCTCCGCCCACTACTTTTATTTGTTATCCTGTATGTTGTATTCGTAAAAGTCTTAAAATCTGGCGGTGGAATACCACACTTCCCAGTTTACCTTCTGCTGGGTATTGTTATATGGAACTTCTTTTATGAAATGACCGTTCAAAGCCTAGGTTCGATTGTTGGCCGAGGTGACCTAATCCGTAAAATTAGTATCCCCCGTTGGATAATTGTGTTTAGTAGTAGCCTGTCAGCTGTCATTAATCTTGGCCTGAATCTTATTGTCGTCGCAATTTTTATGCTCGTTAACCGTGTTGACCTACTTAACACTACGTTCTTGCTGCCGCTCATACTTATCGAGGTATATGTGTTTGCGCTTGGTATTTCTCTCTTTTTGTCAGCCGCATTCGTGAAATTTCGGGATATTAGCTACATATGGGAAGTGGCTTTGCAGGCGGGCTTTTACCTCACGCCAATACTGTATTCGCTATCAATTATCCACGACGTGACCTACCAAAAAATATTGCTCCTAAACCCAATGGCGCAGTCAATACAGGACGCTCGTTATTCATTGATTACTCACGACAAATTAGTAATTACCACATCACGCATATTCGGCGGCGGCTGGTATGCATTGATTCCTTTTGGCGTTGTAATATTGGTTTTGATTGGCGGCATGGCTTACTTTAAGAGCCAAGCGGATAGCTTTGCGGAGAATATATAGATATGGCGATTCACGATGTAGCAATAAAAGTAGACAACGTCAGTAAAACGTTTAAATTACCGCACGAAAAACAAGCCTCCATAAAAGGTGCACTTATTAACTTGGTTCATGGCGGTAAACGATCATACGAAACGCAGCAAGCGCTCAAAGGCATCTCTTTTGAAGTTAAGAAGGGTGAGTTTTTTGGAATAGTTGGCCGGAACGGAAGTGGCAAAAGCACGCTGTTAAAAATGCTTGCTGGAACCTACATGCCCAGCAAAGGCAGTATTCACGTTAATGGAAAGCTGACGCCTTTTATAGAATTGGGCGTTGGCTTTAATCCGGAGCTTACGGGTCGCGAAAATGTGTTTCTCAATGGTGCACTTCTGGGCTTCAATCGCAAAGAGATGATGGCTATGTATGAAGATATTGTGGACTTTGCAGAAATTGAGCGATTCATGGATCAAAAGCTAAAAAACTACTCTTCTGGGATGCAAGTTAGGCTAGCCTTCTCTATTGCGATTCGCGCCGATAGTGATATCTTGCTTTTTGATGAGGTGCTAGCAGTGGGCGATGCCTCTTTTCAGCAAAAATGTTACGACATGTTCGAAAATCTTAAGAAAGAAGGCCGGACAGTCGTGCTCGTTACTCACGATATGTCAGCCGTGCAGAGATTCTGCCAAAGGGCAATCTTAATCGAAAAAGGTGTCATCCAGCTAAATGGAAAGCCAGGTGATATAGCGGATAAATATCTGGAACAGAATTTTGAAAAGCAGGTTCAGAGCAAAGACCCTAAGGGTGAACCAAGAAAAGATAGTAGTATGTTCACGGTTAAAAACGTTAAGTTAAAATCACCAAACGGTTCGTCCAAAAGTTTTAGTATGCGCGAAAATGTCACTGTCGGATTTTCTGTGAAAAACCACTCAACAGAAGAGAGTTTTCACATCGGCTTGCAAATATTTAATGGTGCTGGTGCATATTGCTTCGGAACTAACACCAAAATCTCTAACATTACGGCCATCAAGGCTCGATCCACCAATATAAGCTTGAGTTTGAGTCAGACTTTGGCACCAGGAACCTATTTCGTGACGATTGCGATAATGAATAACGCCGCGACGAAGGTTCTGCGCTATCTACCCAAGCTAGCCACGTTCAATGTCAAGCAAGAGACCGAAGATCAGGGTGTAGTGCTCATGGACTATAAGTGGGAAGTAGCTAATGTCTAAATACTCCGAAAACATTCCAGAAAGTATCATCGGTGCAATAGGCTGGTTCTATGATGATATCCCCGAGGGGTCAAAGGTTCTGGATTTTGGGTGTAGCACAGGATACTACGGAAGCTATATAAAAGAACATAAAAAATGTACGGTATATGGCGTTGAAATAAGCGAGGATAAATATGCGGCTAGAAAAGTTCTAGATGGGGTTTATTCATTTGATCTTGATGGTGATTGGCCGACTGAAGTGTACGAGCGGACATATGATGTAATATTTTTTGGAGATGTTATAGAGCATCTGAAGGATCCAGGTGAAGTACTTAAAAAAAGTTTGAAGCTATTGAAGAAAGATGGCAAAATATTTATTTCTACCCCAAATGTAGCGCATATTAGTGTACGGCTTGAGCTTCTTGGCGGTGGTTTTGAGTACGAAAATATGGGAATCTTAGACAATACCCACCTCAAGTATTTCACGCTAAACTCGTTGACAAGCATAGTAACCACCGCAGGATATGACATTATTCGCATCGACTCTTCGGAGAGTGATTATCCAAAGGAAATTATCCAAAGCCTTCTTGAAAAATATGGACTTGTTGCGAATGAGATTTTCTGGAAAATGGTGGCAGATCCTACGGCCAGGGCATTTCAATATAAATTAGTTCTAAGTCCGACTAGCAAAGGCTCAAAGGCAAAACCTATACCGAAGCCAATAAAAAAGCCTGAGCAATATAAGGCTGACTACATTAGAAACCTTAATAAAGAACTGGACAACAGGCAGTCTAGAATAGACGAGCTAGTAAAGCTACTCGATGATACTAATAAACTTAAATATGAACTTCGTGAATTTCAGGCCACAACAACTAAGCGAAATGAGGACCTAGAGAGCGATCTTAGTAGGATCAAAAATTCAAAAAGTTATAAACTAGCACAAAGATTATCACAAGCAAGGAATAGCCTTAAAAGGACGAAGAAGTAATGCCGTGCATCACAAGACAAAACGAGGTTAGGCGATAATGAGTCAAGTGCTTAAGTCAACGGCAAGAAAATCTGTCGTAGGAGCAAAGAAAGTTATAATACGCGTGCCAATTCTTAGAAAATTGGCTATCCATGCTAAAGCGGTTCTGTTTCCGGGCATGACAAGTGCGCATCGCGAAACGTATCACTTTTATAATTATTATCCTTCCATTGCCGAACATATGACTCAAATTAAAAATTCTGGAACATTCAAAAATAGACCCTTAATAAGTTTGATATTGCCAACGTACAATACGCCTGACGAATATCTTCGTGAGTGCCTAGACAGTGTCTTGCTGCAGTCCTATGATAACTGGGAACTCTGTGCGGCCGATGATGCCTCGCCAAACGGCCAGGTCGTCAAAACCCTCAAAGAATATGCCAAGAAAGACCCACGCATAAAGCTTATTGTACGAAAAAAGAACGGCCACATCAGCGAGGCCTCAAACAGTGCGATCAGTCTAGCAACTGGCGAGTTTATTGGCTTGCTTGACCATGATGATGTTCTTTGGCCAAATGCGTTGTACGAAATGGTTTCGGTCATAAATGCTAATCCTGAAGTGGACCTAATCTACACCGATGAGGATAAGATCGATTCGAGTGGCACGGTGCATTCCTACCCATTCCTTAAGCCTGACTGGAGTCCAGAATTTCTAGAAAGTTGTAATTATATTACGCACTTTACTTGTCTACGCACGTCACTCGTTAGAGAGATCGGTGGCTTTCACAAGGGTTGCGAAGGCGCACAGGACTGGGATTTATTTGTACGTATTACTGAAAAAACGTCGCAAGTTTTTCATATACCAAAAATACTATATAGTTGGAGGATACATGAGGCATCTACGGCGGCGAATACTGATGCCAAGCCGTATGTGTATGAGGCTCAGCTCAAACTTTTACGCGACCACTTGAGTCGTACCGGTCGATCTGGCGTAATCGAAAAGGGAATAATCACCCAACATAGAACTATTAAATACGATGTCGCGCCCGTTGAAACATTGGCCGTTTTTGTACGACACCACGACATGGCCAGTACCAAGAAATTACTCAGGTCCGCCATAAAAAATGAGCCAGGAGTCGGACTTGAGGTTTTCCTGACTACGGCCTCGCCAGTGGACGGGACCGTGCAAGAGGAGCTTCAAAGCGTCTGTGCGGATAAGACTCTACGGATACTGCATACTGCAAGTACGCTGGATGAATGGAGGGCTGCTGTTGCACAAGCAAACAGTAACTACTTTTTCTTTATAGATGGCCATAGTGAAATTGTGAGTACGAACTGGGCAAAAACTATAATTGGTGACAGCCAGCTGCCTGGAGTTGGTCTCGTTGGTCCAGTTATACTCGATCCAAGCCGGCAGACAATTTTGAGTGCAGGCATCGGCATCGGCTTCGGGGAAAATGGTTACGCTGATATGCTCCAAGGAATGCCCTTCGATGACCCACATTACTCACGAGGTCTATATGCCAAAAGTCGCCGTAATGTTAGTGCGCTCAATGCAGTCGCGTATGCAATCAGCAAAAATGCCCTAATAGCTTCGATTGATAAAGGAGGGAAGCTCAGTAATGTGTATGCCCTAAGCAAATCACTGAATGACCACGAATATAGGCATATATACACGCCATATGTCCAAATCACTTATGACGGTATACTGCTCCAAATTGACTCAATCAAAGAACGGCAAGTTGCTGAAGATCCATACCTGAATCCTAATTTTAATCATGATAATCAGAGGATGGAGGTCAAGGCTTAAATGAAAAAAGCTTTTGATCCAGTGCAACATGCCAAACGTGCCTTATGGCTAGGCCGTCGGGCGCGTCACGCAGCCAGGGCCTACTTTGGCGCCTCCAAGAACTATATGTTCAGCGTTGATAGCCCACGAGATACATTACTT
>Ga0207049_1093_pt1 | contig 15916 bp, 20 predicted proteins | sample Alteio_BWMinCont_63_FD_153305 | JGI IMG/M metagenome (GOLD analysis project Ga0207049, IMG submission 153305) | Enriched cells from forest soil in Barre Woods Harvard Forest LTER site, Petersham, Massachusetts, United States -... | ecosystem: Environmental > Terrestrial > Soil > Temperate forest >... | reverse complement strand
AAGAAAAGTAGGAGAAGAAAATGGATCAGATTTGAGAGAAGAAACAGTAATTCGTTGTGGCATACAGACTGGTCCGAATACAAAGGACAGAGCATAATCTTGTACATTGATGATGCATCTAGGTTGATTACCGGTTATGGATCATTCAAGAATGCAACTACTGATAATACACTAAAAGTATACGATGAAGCTGTTGTAAATTGGGATAGACCAAAGGCTGTAATGTCAGATCATGGAACGCAGTTCTGTGCTGATGAGGATGATAACTACAGATTCAGAGACCATCTCAGATCTTCAGGAACAAAACACATTCTTGCAAGAATAAAACACCCGCAATCAAACGGGAAGGTTGAAAGAGTATTCAGAACGATAAAGAAGTTGATTGCATTGAAAGGAACTCTCGACAAAGCGGTCCAATTTTATAACGATGAGAGGCCACATATGAGTCTGGAGAATGGACACCTAAGAACGCCATTGACTGCATTTTGGGAGAAAAAACGTAACAATTAATAGATGAAAACATGAAACTAAATTACAGAGAGAAACTTAATTCAGGACAATACAGCTGGATCTCTTGCAATTCTTAGCGCTGGCTTTTACCAATTTCAATATGCCCGGAACTCCCTCCATAATTTCAGAGATGTCAGGGTTTTGGGCAAACTCATCAAGAGTAATCCACCTGCTTGAGCGGTTCTCAATGTTCAACTTTGCAAATCCTTTCTTTGAGCAGAAAATAAATAGCCTGTTCTTCCACCTTATCGCCTTTTTCGCGTCACGTGCGTACATCATTATGTTGCCCTTCAATAGAGTTAGCTCATTTGGTTCTATGCCAGTTTCCTCTTTTATTTCCCTGTAAGCAGCATCAAGATGGCTTTCGCCCTTTTTTCTTGCGCCGCTTACCAGTGACCATTTGCCAGGGTTGATTATGAAGAGCGGTATGTTTATGCGCTTTAGAATCAGCACTTTTCCTTTGTGGATTATAACAGCGTGTATGCCGTCAAGCTCTATGGTCTTGTAGCCCTGCAAGGCATCACGCAAAATGCTTTCACTGGGTATTTGTCGAGCCCATAGTGTAGGGCTTGATCATCTGGCTGAATTCTTCAGTGAGAGGCGAGTTTTGTATCTTTGACTCAACATCCAAACTAACAACGTACAGCTTGTTTAAGGAATGGACTTTCTGTAGTGCCCCTCTTACGACCTCATAGCCCTCGCTTGCGATCTGAGAGTCCGAGGCAAGCTGCGCTTTGGCAAGCTTATCTGAGAGATATAGGTTTAACAGGTTGTACTTTTGCTTCATGTCGCCAGTTATATGTTCGGCGTTTGCGCACATTCGGCCAGCCTCGACGGATCCTCGCTCCCTAGGACTGTAGACGTAGACTTCCGCATGTGGCATGGGCACCTCCTTTCTTATGAGCGCTGAAACTGGTGCGCTCTGTCCTGAAATTAGCGCTGGCGGTATGGGCGATCTTGCTACTCCTGTAGTGGCCATTATAGCATCTCAATGCGTGGTGAAGTCTATTGCGGTTTTGCTGGCTTAATAACCTTGCTGCTGTTGCCGATTAGCGGCACAAAGTCAGATTTATGGCAGTCATCTCTTTGAGGATATCAGCTGTGTCATCTTCCTCTTGAGATCTTCCCAGCCTTCGAGACCTCCGATTGCAGTCGCGGCGCCGGTTGTGCGAAGTACCATCGACAAAGTATCCTTGCTTGGCACATCGCCCAGGTTTGACATCGATTGCTCGACCGCAGTTGCCCCTGCCCCTCCCAGACTGCCCGCGCTCGCGTTTATCCGGTAGGATATCACATGCCCAAGAGCCTCCCAGCGCTTCTCGGACCTTAGGTATTGTATTGCTGATTTTACCTTTGAAAGATCTGAGCTTTGCTCTGCTATCTGTATCGCATGCCTTGAGTCGGAGAATGCCTGCATCATATTATCACTACACTCAATTTGTCTCCTGAGATATAAATAACTTGCCTAGTAGAATTCGATAGGGAGCCCGTCCTTGTGCCTTGCGACCCTGGCGTAGAAAGCAAGACCGTCCCAACTCCATCCGGCCTTATTCCGCTCGTCAATGTGTTTCTCGTACATGAATGCAGGCTCTGGATCCCTAAATGGCCTTGCTGCTATGTAGTCGTTCTTCTCCAGGAATGCGCACATAGGCTTGTTGCTTGCATGGATGAACACCCTAAAGCGCCTAAATCCGTTCTCCGAAGACAGGAGCTCGGCCATCTTCAAGGCGCTTGTGCCAAGCCCCTCTCGCCTCCACGGCTCGAATATCTCGAACTCCGTGACGTAAGCCGCGTTGTCATAGACTATCGATTTTGGGATCCCGCTATGCCTAGCGTTACGCAGAAGCTCTATCATGGACGGCAGAGCACTTCTTAGTCTTATTGTGCCTACTTGGTATACTCCCTTGAATATGTCGTAGTCCTCGCCATAATAGGGTATGCGGTGGTCTAATCCTACGGGAGTCTCCTTAATGGTCCTGCGCATCCTCTTGGTCCGGGCCTCCAGCAGGCTGTATTCTAGGAGTTTGGTTTTCCCTGGGGCCTTTTTAGTCACTTCATCACTTTAGGGGTTGGGCTGCCCCAGATATAAATGCCTTAGCTGGCGCAGGCCAAGATATAAATACAACATGCAATAGAGCAATAGATGGATTTGCAATGCCCGCACAGAACACACGCGAGATCATAGAAAGCACAGGCGCCATCGAGGGCTACGAGAAGCTTGACAGGAGAACTTCAGGAAGTTTCCTGATCAAGATGACCACCATCGCCTCATGCGGTATAAAGATACCCGCATCAGAAGGGGAGTTCAGCACAATAGAGAATGCGCTCAAAAAAGATACAGAGAACTCAAACGAGAGCGTGAGGGCGGAGAGGATCTTCGTGGTCTACGACAACGAAGTAGGCTGCATAGAGTTCGGCTTCAGAAGATATCCAATAGAGAACAACGAGACCACCCTGCAGAAGGTGAAAGAGGCTGCACAAAAGGCCTCGAACCGCATTTCCGTCGGAAGGATGGCAAGGAGCTAGTCGCTTAATCTATTGCCTGCCTTTCCGTAGTATGACATGCTCAATACATTCCTTGCGCCATAGCGCATGTGAAAAGTATAAATATTAAGGGAGATTTATAGGTATTAAGTGATAGAATGGGCGCCAAGACCGGCTCGAGAATGTACATAGCATCCACTTATGTGCAAAACGCCACTAGCCTTGAAACTCTTGAACTCTTCAACCATGCGGCTGAATTGCGTGTCGGAGCGGCAAAGATGCTTCTCAGGCTACACAGGGAAGAGGCAGTGGAGCAGCTACACGCGGCTGCGCACAGCTTCAAGAGGGCATCGGTGAAGATAAAGCGAAGAAGCGGACCTAGGGAGATTACTACGATGCAAGATGAGCGCGCGAAAAGATGCACTGAGCTTGCGCTCAACCCTGACGAGAGAAGAATAGCAGAGCTTCAAAGAGAGTTGCAGGTTGCAAACGCAGGCCTGCGCATTTAGATTTTCCAGTTTTCCCAAATATCTTTTAGGAAAATCAAGACTTACTAAACTCTTTCAGGACATCTAAGATGATCTTGGAATATCCCTCAAAACTTATTAATATTAGGAGATTATCAATTCTTTTGATAGAATGGGACATACAATGCAGGTTGCCAGGCCAGCATCTTTCGAACCTCTAGATTATCATAAAGAGGATTACAGCTCCAGGGGCAGAGTGAAGAGGTTCTTTGGAGAGCAGATACCAAAACTGCATTCAGGATATGTGCTCGATGTAGGATGCAGCTTGGGCCACACCACATACGACCTCTCCGAAATATATCCGAGCTGCAAAATACTCGGCATAGACATCGATGAGAAAAGCGTGAGCAAGGCAAGGAAAAGTTACGGGGAAAAGAACATTACTTTTACAGCTATGGACGGCTATAGCAATCCGCTTCCGGAAAAATCATTCGGTGCTGTGTACACTATGAATAATGTTTTCTTCAGGGTGGTAGCAGGCAGGATAGGGGCACTGAGGGGACTCAAGGAAATAGGAAAGCTTGCAGAACCAGAAGGCCATCTTTTCATATGCAGCAATTCCATGGCACAGGAGAACTTTGGAATATTCAAGAGGCTCATGCGCGGCAACTCATTTGAGCCCGTAATCGTCAAGTGCCATCCTAAAGTGGATTGGGCAATGGGCAGGATAATAAGGGCACTGCAGTGATTGCCAAGAGAATCAGGGAAATTCTAAATCTATTTTAGAATATTTCTAAAAACTTATTAATATTAAGAGACCACCAATTCCTGTGATATAATGAGCCATACAATGCAGACTGCCACTAAAGTATCCTTCAACAAGTCCACAGATTATCATATAACGGATTACAGTTACAGGGGTAGGGTGAGTGAGGTCTTTGGGGTACAGGTACCAAAACTGAATGCAGGATATGTGCTGGATGTCGGATGCAACCGCGGCCACACTACCTACGATCTCTCCAACATATATCCAAACTGTAAGATCCTTGGGATAGACATTGATGAAAAGTTTGTGAGCGCGGCAAGAAGGAGGTATCAGGGAGGAAACATTGCTTTCACAGTTATGGATGGCCATAGTAATCCCCTTCCAGATAATTCATTCGCCGCTGTGTACGCAATGCACAATGTTTTCTACAAGGTGGAGAGCGGCAGAATAGGGGCCCTTAGAGGATTAAAGGAGATGGGCAGGCTTGCCGAGCCCGGTGGTCATCTTTTGATATGCGGGGATTCCAAGGGCACAGACAACTTCGGAATATTCAAGAAGCTCATGCGTGGCAGTTCATTTAGGCCTGTAAGCATCTGGTGCCATCCTGAAGTGGATCCTATAATGGGAAGAATAGTAAGGGCATTGCAGTAATTACCAAAAGAGCCGGATGACAAGGGCATTAAGGTAATTTCCAATAGATTCATGGAAATTCTAATTCTATCTTAGAAACTATCCTCTTTTTAAGCATTCAAAATATTTCTTTAATACTTGATTACTGTCTATTGTCATAAGTGCATTTGGACTGAACGCTAAATCATCGGGGCGCTCGAAAAGCCTTCTTATTACATGTTTTGCAATTGTTTCCGATACCATTGATTCGGTTGTGTTGTAATCATTGATCCTAATTATTAGCACTTCATTCATTTGGTGTGTATTGAGACGGGAAGACAAAAGCAGATCTGACGCAGCAAGCGCATCGCAAAGTTGACCAGTGGCCGCAGTTTCCTTAATCGATTCCCAGTCTCTTCTCAATAGAAGTTCCTTTACAGTAGCATTTTCTACTCCACTGCGATCTACAATATTCCCCCAATGCCTATCTATTTCCTTTCTGCGCAACCTTATCACTTGCAATGGATTCTAAATTTTCCTAGAAAAACTAACAGAGTCCTAGAAATATTGATTTTGCGTTTGCTTGCGTTCTGGCGCACTATTATTTGTAGTATATAAAACATCGAATTATAAAAATAGTGCCCTATGTGCTGCAAATGCAAGCATTATTTTGTCGTCGAAAGAGTTTTGTACCGCGCTTTCGGTATTCATATAGTACACTTCCATTTCCATGAAAGCTAGTCAAAATATTCCATGCAAATGAGCCAAAAAATGCCCTCCGAGGGAAAGCCATTCTTTCATGTCCAGTTTGGCGGACAATGCCGCCCCTTTCACTACAAGGCCCCGTTTTCCCATAATTGCGGAATGGATGCTTTTCAAAGATTGCATTTTCATTTCATTGTAATGAAATGCTAGTATCTGGTACAGCATATTATAGATATTCCATTTGGATGGAAGGTAAATCTTAAATATTAGAATAACATCAATAAAATAGTGATAAAGTGGGTATAAACAGAGTATTTAGCGAGCTGGATCTAAGTCAGTGCAAAGAGATGTATAAACCCGAACATACGGGAATATTGCACATTCGTGCAGCACTTGATCAAAAATTTCTCAAGTCTCTTAGAAAGGAGATACTGAGCTTTGAACGTGCTTTCAAAACAGCAATTTCCACTAATAGCTACCTTAGCATAGATCTTACCAAAAATGGAGAAATTCCGCAAAGACAATTTCCTATGTGTGTACTGCTTGCAGCAGATTATAACCACTTAGTTTACGATGCAATATCCTGTCAGATTGGCTTTAGAGAACACGGAAGAACCAGTGTCGAGATGAATATGTATCCTGCAGGCTATGGTAGAATAAGACAGCATCAAGATGATGAAAATGAGGTAAACCTGATAGGGTCTGTATCTGTTTCGGGTCCTGGAATATTCTCATGTGGTAAAGGTTGGCATGCACCATCCTTTAGAGTAGAGCCGGGAGATTTGGTATTGATGCGTGCTAACCTATGGTATTTAAATAAACTGCCAACAGATTTCGATACAAGGCCATCACACTCTGTAAAGGCACTCGATGAGGTCAGATATAGCATAGTTATAAGGGATACAATAACTTGATTCTTACATAGTATTAGAAAATCTAAATAATTGTTGTTTGTGTATAAAATGCCTAAAATTGAGGTTTTCGACCAGTTTTTCTTTGGTAGTCAGTAAGTGCATTTTATAGCACCGGCATTTTAGTTCCCAACCCCTTGGCAAGGCCAAGTTTTTTTAGGCCTCTGCTTGATCTTATGTCCTGGATAGGAATGGGTTTGCATGCAATAACCAGATCGGGCTTTAGCTCCTCTGGTATATTTACTTTGTTGTCAGCAAGGAAGTCTACGTCCTTGAATAGGCGTTCGTGACCGACCTTGAGTACTCCCGGTAGTATATTTGCACCCAATGCGTGCAGCCACATTTGTTTTACATCATCACTGTCAATTTTTATCCCTGCCTTAATCTTGATTACGGGCTTTGCATAACCTGGCATATTGCCCCTGGAGAGAAGCATGGTTACCTCTTTCTTCTTTTTGGGATCTGCAAACAGGGTCATGTATGTTCCAAACTCCTCTAGGTATGTCAGGCTTCTATAGCTGGGAAAGAGCACATTTGCCTGCTCAAAAGGTTTTACCTTTATTATTCTGAACACCTCAAGCGCCTTTACCATGTTATCCTTTGCCATAGGGCGATTGGATTTTATCGGCGTGTACCTATCATATATCAGGTCTGCTGTTGCTGGGTTTATCTTTGCATCGACATCAGCCATGTAGACTCTGAGATTTGGTATAAGCCTAGACCAAGGCACCTTGGAAAAAGCGGAAAGTATTTTCTGGTTGAGTAGTTCAGGCATCACTATTCCAGTCAAATCCTTCATTCCCTTGAGCCTGTGCAGCTCATTTATGTCTAGGCCCATGGTAGTCGTGTGAGCAGTAGCCCTCTGCACTATAGTATCGTATCCATGAAGAACTATATCCTGCTCGTTTTTCCAGTTCATCCTTATAGTCATGTTTCTTGAGAAATTTTCAGCTTTTTCCGGAAGCCCGTAGAACACGAATGACATTATGTAATCAGATGCTGTAGCGCCGTTTTTCGAGCCCTCCATTCTCATGAACACGTTTGCGCTTATCCTGTAGGCCTCGCTGCTGGTGGCTATTCTTAGTAATTCAGCATGATCGGGCCGCTTACTCTCCCAGAAACTGGTTTTTTTAGAGCCCCCGTTCTTGGTTGCCAACATTTTATCAATAGATTTTTCCGTATAGGAAATATAAATAGTTTGATATTCGGTAACCAACACTATTTTAATACGGGCGCCCATTTGGCCAGGTGCATTAGTAGATTATGGTATGAGGTCATACCATAAGTTGGAATCATTGGACCAAGACGGATACAGCATTGGCATGAGAGAAATTAGGGCCGCAAATAATTGATAAAGCGTTTTAGAGAAGGCTATTTCCCTGGCGCCTTTGCATAATTAGTAAACCCTTGCGGCAGATAGAATTCCGCTACAGCACAGACCCTCCTGAAATATAATCCATAGTAGATGTTGGCATCCTTAAAGGCTACATTCTCGGCAAAGCGGTCACGCATGCCTATCCTGTGTGCCATCGACAGTGGATCCATACCAGTGATTATCCCCATATGTTTAACCTCGCTGCGGTCTTTTGTTGATACCCATGCAACCAGGCAGCCGGGAGCAGGACCGGGAACCTGTCGTAGGTATTTCTTGAGATAACCTTTGTAGACAGTCTTGACAGAATAATATACATCATGTCTTATTTCACTTGCCATGAATAATGCTGTGCCTATGCAGTTTGAGCGTATTGTTTCCCTGCGTGATGCCATCCTTTGCTCAAGTGCCTTTATGTAGTCATCGCTTGCCACGACCCTGAGGAAAGGTATGGGCGTATGGTCAAGCCTTGTAATTGGAGACACTTCTATAGCTTTATGCATTTTATCACAATCTTTGCATTGGAATGCAGTTTAGATATTTATACGTGCCGCGCAGAAGGCTGCTACCATTTGCTATACCCCCTGCGGAATACGCCATACTTGTAGGCTGCGTACCTTGGAGATGCTTCGGGCTTTCCATCGTCGAATTTGGACTTGACCTTTGGGGTCCTAAGATCAGAGAGGGTGAGTAAAGGCCTGTCCTCCCTGGCACGTTCGGTTGCACTGATTTTATTCAATTCCTCCTTTGAGAAGTCTAGCACCCTCTTGAGCTTGGCAAGATCCCTTACGTTTGCGGCCGCCCTTACATAGAGCCTGAGCAGAGCGTTTGGCGATGGAACTGCGCGGCCGCTGCACCACGTGGATATGACCTTCTCATCAGCACATATGCCAACCGCAAGTTCGGAGCGCTTCCGTCCGGACCTGCTGAGAATGATGTCTAGGTTGAGCTCGTTGAATTTGCGAATAGCATCCTTTTGAGCCGTGTATTCAGTCATGTAATGACCTCTGGAGCAATCGAACCCTCCTTCCGAAGAGACATATCTGGATTCTTCCCAGATGCGGCTTTGGACATGGCAAGCTTTAGCAGACCGTCGTAGGAGGGCATGTCCTTCTCCATCTTATCACATAGCAATTCTTTGCAGCTTTATATAAATAGTTTTGTCTGTAAATTAGAAATATTTACCCTATGTTTATGAGTATCCGGGCCATTTTTTAAAATAAGGTGGCTTTATGTAGTTCCTGTAATGCAAATCAGCTACTGCTCCGCCAATTTTTCGCAGCTTCCGCCTCTTTGTTTTATCCCTCAGCGCCCCAAGGGACAGTATTTGGCCAGGGGGTCGATTGTTGACCCTTATTGCGTGCAATTCCTCATCGGACACCCTTATGATCTTTTGTACTGCGGCATAATCCGCTTCCGTTGCTGATGCAATCGAGTATAGGCGTAGCAGGGAATTTGGCACAAGTGGGGCTCTCAAGCCGCTGGACCAGTCATTTAGGGTGGTGTGGGACATGTTCATCTCCTGCGCTACCTTCCACTGCGGCATGCTGGATTTCCTTAGTAGAGGTGAAAGATTCTTGGCAAGAAATCTCTGCACATGTTTCTTCTCAACTATGTACTCTGACATTTTATCGTATTTAATGAACCTACGGAGATATTTATACTTTTGCGGCGCTGCAGGCAACACGTCAAATAGGCCAGTGGAAATTCAATCTGACATATAGCTGCCTAGCCTCCCGACGAAACTTGGGACGGAACAATCCTTGACGGCAGTCCTTCCACATGGTAAATAGGATGGAAACGGAGAGATACAGAGCACTGATGAGCAAAATTCTCTAGTTGAGCTTTCTAAGATTTGGCGTTGGCGGCCCGTGGAGCCTCTCATTCATTTTTAGTACTGCGTTTGATATAAGGTCGTCAACGCTTATCTTGTCCTGCCCCCTGAGGGATCTTATGGCCTGCGGGGCCCTTCTTATTAGCGCCAAGACCTCAGGATCATCCCTCATTACAAGAAAGTGCGCAACCGTGTAGTTTCTGAACTGCTTGGTGACGATTCCCGGAGATACCTTGACCTCTACAGGGTTGCTCATGCCATCCTTGCGGAACACCATCTCAATGTTCTGCTGGCTCCTTGCCAGGGCTGGTAGCTCTATAGTTAGTGCGTCGTGGTTTGCAGCAAGAGCCATGTCTATTGGCCTTTGTTCTGCAGATAGAAGAAACTCGACCGTCATGTTGCCTGCGGGCCCGCTCTGCATTAGCACCCCCTTGGGCAGCTGCGCCATCCTGACCGCAACGCTGGTGTAGCCTGAGTGTCCATCCGGGCTTGACGCAAGGGCGCAATGCATGATGGGTATGTCCATGTGGTTCATCCTCCAGGCCTCCTTATTAGTCACAAGCTCTAGTATTGGAGCCTCGAGGTTCATCTCTATTATCGTCTTTGCCATGCTTATCGTGGGCTTGCCGGGATCGTATAGCCGCACTCCCGGCTCGCTTTTTGCTATTGCTATGGCTGCCTGCTCATCCTTGTAGACTGATAGCATTTTGAAGAGGTGCCTCTTAGCACTATCCGAAGCCTCTTTCATGACCGGCGTTTCACTAGTGCGGCTCGCAACTTCAATGGCCTTTGTTATCCACGCTTCTTTGCTTGATTGCACCTTACCACTCTATTGAATTGGATTTCTGGGTCTTCGTACATTGGCCTGTCTTTTTCCATCCAATCATATAGCACTTCTCTGCAGGCTAATATAAATAGTTTTTGAATCTGAAATGAAGTCGGAGAATGGCTATTTTTCTATTACGGTTACGTTCATGCATAATATGCCCCTGATCGAACCTTCTTTTCGGGCTGGTAGCTTGCTTGCTGCGGCCTGTGGGGGGGCATAGGCGCTCTCCCCTTAGAACCCATGCCGCGCTCTCCGAGGATTGCTGGAGGAATTTTTCCATCGCAGGGTCGTAGCTCTTTTTTGGTTTGGTTACTTCACTCATTCCATCGCCCATCTTTCTTCATTTGAGTCTTAGCAGCATCAACAGCCTTGGAGAACGTCTGGTCTATGACAGGATCATCGTGCCCGAACAGCAATTTATCGTTATACTTTAGAGTCGTCGGATCTGTCGCAGGCCAGCTGAGCCAGTGGTGGGCCGCCGGGTATTGGTATACTGCTTCACCCTGCCAATGCCTCCATCCTTCGATAGGTTTTTGGCCGTTGTCCTTGTTGCCCACCCCCAAGTAAGTTTTAAGCTTATCGTCACCCACTGTGGGCCTTATCATCTTTACCAATTCGTCGTACTGCTTGGCCGTTCCGTCCGTCTGCTGACGCTTGCCGAGAAAATTATCATCGGACTTTGGCGCAGTCACGTTTGCTCCAGGCGTCTGGTTTGAATAAACAGCCTGGGTGCGCAGACCCGTATGAAGTCCTCTTATATAAAGATCAACTCCACCTATACCTATGAGTGAAAGCGCTGTTACGCCATAAAAGCCGTACCTCATCTTACGCTTTGTCTCAGTAGTAACCATTTTATCACGTTATAGTACGCGGCTTTCGAGATATAAAAAGGTGGGTATTGCATACGACAAGCGTCAAATCTGCCTTCTATCTTGCGACGCCTTTTGATTCCTTTACCTTCTGCATCTTGATATCGGCCTCGTTCATGAGGCCCTTGGCCACAGATTCAGCCTCGCTCTTACCTATTTCTCTTTCTCCTGTGATCGTAGCGCTGCCCGTGGAGAAGCCAAATCTTTTCTTCCCGAATATGTCGCTCACCTTGCGCATGACATCGTCAGCCCTTTCCCCGAAATCCGATGAATATACGGTCACGTCCTCTACCCTCTTAGAGGCGAACCTGTACTGCTTAGCCTTCACGCTCACTATTGTGCCCTCCTGATGCACCGAGAGGGTGCCGATTGCCTTCGCCAGCCGCTCCTTGACCAACTCCGTGCCCCTTTCGTCGCAGTTCTGGAGCAGTATCATGAATTCGTCCCCGCTGTGCCTGCAGACCAAATCCAGTCCTCGCGTATTGTTTTTCATGAGGCCTGCAGTGACGAAGAGTATGACATTCCCAATCTCATGGCCGTAAGTATCGTTTATCTGCTTGAACTTGTCGCCGTCGCTGAATATGACCGATATGCCCGTGTCGCCTTTCTTCATCGCTCTTAGCCTCAGCTGCAGGGAGTGCTCGAACTCGTTCTTGTTGCCAAGATCCTTTATAAGAGGGTCTGCCCTGTCCGCGGCCCGATACTGCCTGTCCTTTTCCCTGAACTCATATTCCCAGCGCTTCGCGTTTTCGCGCTCTTTGACTATCACTGTCTGCTGGTCGTTTATTATCTTTTCCTTCTCGGTAAGTTGCCTGCTGAGCTCCTGAATGGTAAGCCTGCCGCCCCTGTCTTTCTTCTTGTCAGATTTAGCGCTCGTAGGCATAATCATCATTGGCAGATATCTTATTTAAACTGCTGCGTTGCCCTCATCAGCGCCCCAACATAGGCATATCTGCTGGTGCGCATTATGATCTTCACAGTGTCTGAAGGCGCTGATGTTCCAAAATCAAAGGCGGATGTGAAATTTAACGGCTATAGCACGAGGAAGAATTATACGATCAAGGCAGAGATTGTTTCTGAAAATTGAAATTAGTAAATCTATTGTGGTAAAATCAGTGCTGTCCGAAGAGGGGGGATTCATCCGTATATGAATCGTATTTTGTCGCCAATCTTGAGGTTGTTTTGCTCGGCAAAACCTGCTTTCGTCTCTATAACGTAGTTGGCAATGCCGCTGGGCGCGTATATTTTGCAGCTGATCTGCGAGTGATCGTATGAATCGCAAGGAGTTGCGTTCACCCAGTAGACGATCCGGCCGCTCATCGATGAGGCGTTGTAGTCTACCCACATTATGTCAAGCTGCGAGTATGTGTTCTTCATCCAGAACGGATAGATCTGCGCATTGCCAAACGAGAATATCATGAACGTCATGTTTGTAACGGTCGCGTTCATGAGCCCTTTCTCCTGCTCAGTGGTGTTGAGCGCGTACGCGGTTATTTGGTAGGTCTTGCCGTTAAGCTCGAAGGCCGTGGGCTGCACCTTTGGGGGTAGGCTCACCAGAAGCAAATATGAAGTTATGGCCATCACAGCCGCCAGAAATGCTATGAGCGCTATAAGATACGGAAGCGGTCCTTTCTTCATGATATCACGCTTCTGCTACTTGTCGCCCCCTCCCTGGCGGCTTCCTTGAGCGCAGGTTGTCGGAATAAAGTAATAGGATGTGTGCTTTTTACTGGGTCTTCTAGCGTTGCCTGCCTGCAAATGTTTGCGCGGCGTTGAATGTACGCCACTCCAAGCTTCGATCTCAACTAATGCAACCCCAGCTTACTTTTGAATGAATCAAGCACCCCTGTCTTCTTCGTCGACTGGTCCATCGCAACTACCTCGGCGCTGCATGCCTTTGCAATCTTAGTTATGCTCTTGTAAAACCCCGTGTTGGGGTCTATGATGTAGGCCGGGATGTGCTCCGATATGCTTAGGGGCACTATTTCCTCTTCTATTATATCGGCCATGATCTTCTTCTCGTATATCTGCTCAAGCTCCTGCCTGCTTATCTCGTACCGCCTGTTCTTTATCCGGTTGACGATGAGATTGTGTGGTATGCCGGCGTTGTCGTAATCTGCCGCAAGCCTTATGCAGCTAGTAACCGCTGGCATCTCAGGAGTAGTCACTATCATAGCTGTGCCGTAGAACTTCGTAAGGTTGATCGTGAAGCCAGGGGCTGTGTCGAATATGACGAAATCATACTTAGAAGCCATTATAGCCAAACCAACCGCGTGCACCCGCTCGGGGGCTGGAGTGAAAGGCTTGGAGTTTATTGCGCCAGGTAGCACGCTTATGCCAGTTGCTTCGTGCACCGATGTCGCCTGCTCAAGCTCTGCCTTCCCGTACATCACATCTCTGTACCCTATGTTCACGCGCCCCATTCCCAGGTACGTGCCGACGCTCGGGTTCTCCGTGTCGGAGTCTACGAGCAGCACATTGTAACCCATCTTCTTCAGAGCGACTGAAAGGTTCACCGATATAATTGTCTTGCCTACGCCCGCCTTTTGCGAGGCCATACCTATTATGTGAGATTCGTTTGGATTCATCCTTTCCCTCTTATCCGCTCCCTTATAGCCCCAATCCCCTCGTTCCTGGAGGAGCATATTTAGCCTTGCTGATGATTAAGATTAAGAGCTATATTATTAAAAGCATTAACATTATCAATAGCGCGATTTGATGTGGTTGCCGGGCTCCGTCTTGCTTTTTCCTTGTAGCATGAAAAGCCCGGATATGCTCTGCTGCAGCCGGGCTTAGGTTGAGGCGGTAAATTTGATAAGAGAATCAACTCTTATTCTACTGAAAGTACCTTGCCTGAGGCGAATATTCTTGGCTGTATTGTCCTTGACATCAGGAATGCGTCGCCAGTTTCCACAGGCACTGCCTTTTCAAGCCTTAGCGTTGCCAAGTTGCCGCTTATTTCCTCAAGAAACGAGACAACGTAGGAGAAGCCTATAGCGATGGAGTAGGCCTTTCCAACCTCCAAGGGCTCCTTGATGAACGGGCTGTTGTTTAGGTCTGCTTTTATTTTTTTGGCGGGCTTTATCTGCGATTTGGAAAGTGTGTCTCCCTTCTGCATCTCCTCCTCGGATATGCCCTTGAGCGCAAGTCCCACCCTTGCCCCGGCATGAGCCTCCTTGACGTCCTCGTCCTGGCTCTGTATTGAGCGTATCGTGACCAGTTTCCCTGAGCTATGCTGCATAGCATCGTGCACCTTGACGGTCCCTTTGGTGACGACACCAAGCGCCACGACGCCGACGCCCTTCACGTTGAAGGCTCTATCGATGTCAATTCTTGCGGAAGAACCGCCCTGCGCACTTGCAAAGGACATGAGCGTCTCCACGGCCTGCTCCCTGTCGCAGAATTCCGCGCCCTGGAACTTGAGGGCGGAGAGCATCTGGGATATGTCCCCATCCTTTGTGAATATGGTCCGCTTGCCAAGCAGCGAGCATGCTATGAGCACCTCGCCAAAAACCTTGTCGATGTCGCCTGTGCTCACAAGTATCTGGTCCGCCATAAGAAGGGTCTGCGGCACGGCATAGAACTTCTCGTCTATCGAGCTTGGCGCTATCGCAACTATCACGCTGTCCCCCACCTTCCTGTTGTAGAAGGTTATGCTGCTCTCGTCAGAGCCCTTCTTTCCTATGAATTCAGCAAGCCGCTCATCAAGCGGCACTGCAACTACGGTGTCCATGGTAACAGTTAAATATGTCTATTGCAGATATTAATAGCAGTAGCATATTGCAGAAGAGTGTCCTAATTTTAGAAAGATTAAGGAAAGTCCGCAGTACGCGATTTTAATTGGTGTATATATTGAAGCAATTCAGCGAGTTGAACCTAAAGCCAGAGCTTCTTGAAGCTTTGAAGAAGATGGACTTCCACAACATGACGGAAGTGCAGGAGATGTCGATACCTCTGCTATTAGAACACAAGGACCTTGTAGTGAGATCGAAGACAGGAAGCGGCAAGACGGGGGCGTTCCTCGTGCCGATATTCCAGAAGATAGAAAAGAAGGGCTATCCTCAGGCGATAGTGCTGCTTCCTACAAGGGAGCTTGCGGTGCAGGTCAGCGCCGTGGCACAGAAGCTGAGCCACAGAGGTGGACCAAGGTCGACGGTGGTTTACGGTGGTGCATCAATAAACGTGCAGATGGACCATTTGAGACAGGGAGCGGACCTTGTGATAGGTACTCCTGGAAGGGTCATAGACCTGATGGACAGGGGAGCACTCAGGCTTGACAGAGTTTCGTATGTAGTACTCGACGAGGCGGACCTGATGCTCGACATGGGATTCATAGAGGACGTGGAACTGATAATATCAATGGCGCCAAGGGAGAGGCAGACTATTCTGCTTTCAGCGACGATGCCAAGGGAAATAACTGACATAGCAAGAAAGCACATGAAGCCCAACGCAGTCAAATTGACCGTAGGCGAGGAGGAGGACCTTACGGTTGACACGATACAGCACGGATACTACATAGCGGCAGGGCGCGCGAAGTTCGCGGCGCTTCTCGCATACATA
>Ga0207049_1091_pt1 | contig 15946 bp, 21 predicted proteins | sample Alteio_BWMinCont_63_FD_153305 | JGI IMG/M metagenome (GOLD analysis project Ga0207049, IMG submission 153305) | Enriched cells from forest soil in Barre Woods Harvard Forest LTER site, Petersham, Massachusetts, United States -... | ecosystem: Environmental > Terrestrial > Soil > Temperate forest >... | reverse complement strand
ACTTAACCACTAAAGCTCGATACCCGTCGAGCTTTATTTCAAAAGTCCATTCGAGGCCGTCCGGGAGTTTTGTGACGGGCAAGCACTCCATTGGATCGATGAAACTTGCTTCTCTGTTGGGAAGGCCGGCCAGACTATCGCGTGGGTGCATGAAATCAAGCTTATCCCCTACACAGGAAATCGAATCAGACAATCAATAGCTTTCGCTTGGTAGAAGTCCTCACCGATACAGCGAGAAAAAATTACCATAGTTTCGACTTTATTGTTCCTACTGTGAGTTGGGTACACGATCTCTTCTGCAATCATTCTCAATGACTTACGCCGTCGTCGAATTGGAGGGGAGCGTGCGTCCATGACTGTGATGAGGCGCTGCCATGCGCTGCTCCGCCAAATCCATGCGATCACAAACGGGGTTCTTTGAAAATACTGTCCTGAAGCTGAAAGCGAACACCATGAAGAGACAAAAGGTTTTCTCACTTCCTCTACTGCTAATCGAAGTGGCACTCACTTTGTTCATCGCCGGAATCGTGGCGCCGAGCCTCCTCCGGTCTGACTTGGCCACGAAGGAGGCTTTGGCTCTGGGTTCTTCCGTGCAATCAACATCGAAGGCTTTGCATTCTCATACACAACCCAAAGCATCGAATTTGCCATCGTGGGCAGCTTAATGGGCACCTTGGCGGCTTTTGTTATCCATTTTCGCGCCGCTGCACGCAGAAACACAACCTCTACAAGAAGAACCATTCTGCGGGCTGCGCTATTGCGGCATTGAGCCTGTGCTGGGAATTCCGAAAGTTGATATGCAGAAGCGCATTCTTCTCGTTGACGACAACCCTATCATGAGAAGGTTGGTTCGCTACTTCCTCGAATTCCAGCCTGACGTTGAAGTTTGTGGAGAAGCATCCAATGGTTTGGAGGGAGTGGAAAAAGGGCTGGAGCTGAAGCCGGATTTAATCGTCTTGGATTTCTACATGCCCCACGTAAACGGATTACAAGCTGCCGTCATGCTTCACGAAGTCACTCCAGACACGCCGATAATATTATTCACGGTCTTCAAAGACGAGACCTTGGAGCGACTGGCACACACTGCTGGTGTGGCATCGGTATTGTCCAAGACTGACGAACTGATGACGCTGACTGCTGAGATCCAGAGATTGACCGGACAGCAGCTGAAGAATTAGCTCCAAGTTGGTTCCGTAAATCAATCGCTGATGCTTAGGGCCTGATAAACGGGATTATCGGAATGTGGGAATCCGTCCGGTCTGCCCCAAAAGCCACTTTCCGATAAGCCTTATCAGGACTTGGCTTCACTGGGCTTCTTCAAAGATACGGTGACCGTATGCACCCGATAAACCTGGAGCTATTGCGTGGTGAGAGGCGGCTGGAAGATAAAGTCGATGGCGATTTTGGAAGCAACTGGCTGGCCGTCGAGGGTGGCTGCGCGAAAGCTCCATTTCTTGGCGGCATCCAGAGCGAAGCGCGTGCACGGATCGAGAGCACGAACGGTCTGCCATGCGGTGGCTTTGCCATTTGCACCTACTGTGACCTGAATGACAACGGAACCCGATACGACGCTGTTGACCGGGTACTGCGCGTAGCTCGCCGAGACGATTCCCGGAAGAACATAGCCGGAGATGCTGCCAGCTTCGGGCGGAAGCGACCGGAAGCGAGGATAGGTGGGGAAACTGACCGCTGGAGGTACCACGAAAATAGCGAGCAGTTCGGAAGGCTGAGGGTCACTTCCCGCCGAGGCAGGTTTGAATTGCCAGGATTGGACCGCGGATTTCGCTGAATTTGTCACGGGTGGAAGGTCGCGTCGGGCATCGACGCCGACCACGGCTCCCGTCGCGTCCAATGAGACGCTCAGGACAACGATACCTGAGGCGGTACTATTCCAGGGCGGCATGAAATTATCGGCCGCAGCTACCTGGGCCGCCACATATTTCGCCTGTGCCATCGCACAAGCAGCGGCACCGAACAATAAGATCGCTAGAAGAATCTCGAATCGGCGCTTTTTTCGCATTGTTGTCATATTTTTTCTGTGTCTTGCGTTTAGTAGAATTTCCGAGACGAATTAAAGCGATCTTACGACCCACCTCCTCAACTATTCGAATCATAAACGGCTGCGCAAGACTCGCAACAGGCCTGAGAAACGGGATTCTCGGAATGTGGGAATCCGCTCCGTCTTCCCCCAAAGCCAGTTTACGATAAGAGAGCCTATCAGGAATCTATCCGGGTAGATAATTTACGTTGTAAGGGCTGCCGCGACTAAATACTGGAATGAAGACCGCCCGCAGGAATCGTGACTTGATCCAACTCCACAACCCAGGATCGTTTCGTGGACCTCCGTTCCGCTTGCTACAAAACATGGGTCAGGCCACTTGCGCTCGCTCAGTGGGATCGGTTCGGCCTCCTCGAATCGCGTGGCTCAGTCGACTGCGTGAATTCCCATGTAGTCGACGGTGCACCACGAATCGCTGTTCTCTTCCATGGACTGGTCTTTCCTTGTTCTTTCGGTTTACCGCCCATGGAGATTGTCGAGTGGACCCCAGCTCGTTCAACGTCGTCTCGGCCTGTGCCGCAATTGGATTGCTCTTCAGATTGTTCATTAGCCGAGCATGGTTCCAAACTTCCAGATAGTTGATGTAATCGAGTACGTCTACGGCACCTTTCATTTTCGCACTATTCCGCAAGACGATTGGGATTAGCACCCTGCTTTGCTTGTCCATGGTGACAGCCTGGCCGAAATACTTCACCCTGGTAAGAAGCTTCTGGTTGTTCATGTTGTGTAAGCATAGGCGTTCAAGTTGTCCCTCGACTTTGTTCCAAACCCTCATGGGATAGATGCGGACGGAGTTGCCATTTTCGCTGGTGACGCAGAACTCGGTGCCAGCCCCCTTGAGGGCTGAAAGAAGGGTCGTGGGAATTTTCAATCTGCCCTTTCGATCGACTGTCAATGAGTTGCCCATGTTTTCCTACCTCTCTCTGATGAACAATGAAAACGAATTATGCCGCCTTCCAGGCACTTGCCGCTCCCGGTTTGGGCCCAGCGCCCTTTAGATAAGCCGCCCAGAAAGCCCCTTTGGTTGCCTCAACAGCCATCGGCTGCTCACACATGGCGTCAAGAACGTCAAACGCACCCTCTTCTAGTGCCACCGCCCATTCGCGGAGATCAAAGTTGCGCGCCCATAGAACGATCTCAAATCCAACATCATAGTGATTGGCGACGTCGCTAAGGCGCCGCCACGATCCGTCCTTTAACAAGGGTGTCGAGACGACCACTTGAAACTGGCCGGTTTTGGCCTCACAACCAGACTGTCATGCTTTTTGTCCATTTGGCAGTGAATCCTTCCTCCTGGAGAATGGTTTTCAGCCGCTCCGTGTCATGGTTAACGTCACAGACGACCAGAATTCGAGCTCCATCAGGGACCTTCAATGGCGAGCCTGAACGAATCTCTTCTTGAGGTTGCATTGTGAGACTCATTACATACCTCCCTCTTTTCTTATTTATATCGAAGGGCGCATTTCACTAGCGGAAGACGCCATCGGGTAATTCCTGTACATGTGCGAAGAATGTACTATTAGTCACTAAGAGTGACGTTTTCAGAGCAGCTCAAAACTTAGGGCCACTGCGAGGTGGCTAGTTTCCGATGAGCCGAATTATTGGGACTTGGCCCGACCAATGGCTGCCAAACCTTGAAATTGCCTTCTCGCGAGGCGTGTCCTTGTGCGGCGAAGACGATGCCCTTATTTGGCATCTGAGCCAAAAAGATATGAGTTGACGGGCCTAAATAGAGAGCGTAATGATTGGCTTATAGAAAGCATTCAAGATAGCTGCTGCCAGTCGGAAGGCTGAGGAAGGCTTTTCGATCGAAGCTGGCCATTCCCATCCAACTCTTCCCCTCTTGGCTTGAGGGCCATCAGTTCGCTGAAGTTCTAGTAGAAGACTAGCTAGTTCTCCAGGAAGTCCTCGCCTGAAGAATTGTGCCGGGCACTGAAGTCTGGCAAAAGAGCGCTTTGTGGATCATGAATTTCTCACCACCTGTGCGGCGTGTGGTAAAGATTTCACGATTTTGTGGGTGATGGACCAAATTCGAGTTGGTGCGAAGAGCGTTGCTCGCATCACCTGCCCGGCTTGTGGAGAACGCTTCCATCAAAAGGTCAGTGATCTTATCTCATTCAAAGCTCGAGGGCAGACCTTCCTCATTGGTCGCCCTGTGCGGACCGTGGAACTTATCTACGATTGCCCTTCTTGCGGTATGCCTGGGATCTCCATGAGCTTCGTACACACGGATTTGTCTTGGGAGGATTTGGCGAAAGAAATAAACGAAATCGCAGTTTGCGACAACACTATTTGCTCAAAGAGGGGATTGCAACAGCAATTGAAGCCTGCGCGCACAAGACTCGGAACACTTAATCCGCCTTCTTGGTAGCGAGCTAGTTTCTGCAAGTGAGGACTTAGGGAGTAAACCCACATGGCGCAACCAAAAATGGGTCACATCGCCTGTAGTCAATGCAACGGTCGGTACAATTCGGAACGTGAATTACGCGACCACATGCAGACGGCTCATCGCGGGTTTGTCCCAGAACTAGGTACTGTCCAGCACGCTGGTACACAACCGGATAGCCTTAGGAATCTATTTGGTACGTCAAAGGAGGAATGGGCCAAACTTTCTGTGCAGTTGAGGAATCGAGTCCACGTCCGCTTCAACCCGGAAGAGCTAGACGCCATTGACCGATTCATACTGCTTGCCAGTCAGGGCTCGGTCTTCGATGATGTGTGTAGCCGCGACTCGCAAAGTTTGTTGCCCGAACACCACCGTAACCGGTAAGTTAAACCACAAATTTGTCCCGATAAAACCAGTTTCGAATGCAGGTTCAGCCTCGAATAGCCGTCGAGATGATCCCATCGCCCACCCAACGCGGCCAGATCCTGATAAACGGGATTACCGGAATGTGGAAAATTGCCCGATCAGCCTCCCTAGGTGCCTTCCGATACGAGGGCATCTCCGATTCGAGTTGACGACGGCCTGTCGTGTAATAATACGAACTCTTGGAACACCTCTTACAGCGAAGTTGAATGTGGATTATGGCTGGAGCTTCGGTAGACGACATACGTCGAAAGCGACTTTGGATCGCGGCAGCCTGTGGTATTTTCGGGCTTGTTGTCGCCGCGAGTCTCTTCACATATGCAGATGCTACAAACTTTGCTCCATCTCCTCTTCCACCCGCTATCGCGCTCGCACTTTGCCCCGCCAGTCTGATCGGAGCATATCTATTTTTTGACGTTAACGGCCACAGTATAGAAGGGCTAATCTGTGCACTGTTTATGACTGGTGTGAACGCCCTAGTCTATTACGGCTTTGGCTTACTGCTGGCAAGATTAATTGTGCGCCGGAAGCCGCATAACTCGAACTAGAACAAACCCCGATAACGGCTCCGAGCCAAGTCCTGTGAAACGGGATTCTCGGCAACTGGGAATCTGGCAATTCCCACATGACGATAAGCTGACTCATCAGGACTTGGCCAAGGATCGCTGGATGAAGGCTTCTGCTTACTGGATTAGTTGCATTTCAAGTGGGCAGGCCGGTGCCGCATCCGTCGAAGTGGATGGTCCCGGAGCGGGGCAAATGCAAACAGACTTGCCCCCTCCGCGATCTAACCCAATTTGCCTTTCTCCCTCTCTTTATGGCTTTGGCTTTTTGTCCACCGCCGGCGCATTCGCGGTGGCAGCGGGAATCGCCTTGCGTTTCCAGAAATCCGGACTGGCCTTGATCCACTCTTCCGGCACGTAGCTTTGCGCCGAGCTGAAAGCAAACAATTGGTGTTGGGAAGGTTCGCAGCATTCCGCATAGAGGTCGTTCAGTTGTTTCATGCCATCCTCGCCCATTGTAGCCGCAAATTGTTTGTCTTCTCCGAAGCCCTTGTCGATTTCCGCCAGTGACTTGTGGGAGCTCAACAAGAGGTACGTGCCGCCATCGGCGCCATACACTTCCTCGAACATTCCCCAATGGGAATCCGGTACACCTTTTTCATAGCCCGCCTTGGCCATCTTGACGACCTCGGCCCATTGCTTTTCTTTCCCAGGGCGCACATGGTAAACGACTATCTCCATGTAGCGCATCTGGGAGAGGTCCGCGCGCGTGCGCAAACTCATCTCCTCATGGAGATAAAATACACCTTGATCCACAGAATCGAGTAGATCGCCATCCGCCATCGAAGCACGGTCCAGCGCAGCGGTAAGGGCGGTGTTCTTTGCCAATGCATCCGAATCCTTTTGCCATGCTTCGAAGGAATCGTACGGCGAAATATACAAAGCCCGCGACTTGCCTGAAAGGGAAGTCATAGCAATGTAATGCGTGGGCCACTTGGAACGCGCCAGCGCATCGACGTATACACTCTCACTCTTGTCGTGAGCCATTCCTGCTTTACCGGGCTTGACGAATTCTCGGGTGATCTGCAAAACCTTAGGTATAGAAGCACTGCTCGAAGGGACTTCCTGCGCTGCTGTCACAGACGCATAGGTGGCCGCGAGTGACAATGCCACTAAGAACCTGATGAGTTTTCTCATCGTTTTAACTCTCCTCTTTTTCAGTTCGGATCTGTACTTGGCGGGGCCTTGGGGCCTATCTTCGATATTTCCCATTCGGGCCGATGTCTCGCGCATCATATGCCTCTCCTCTTCTCCGCACAATGGATTTGCCACTCAGGAAGAGCATGGAGCTCGACGCCCAAGTCCTGAGAAACGGGATTCTCGTCAACTGGGAATTAGTGTTTCCCACATGACGATAAGCGGACTTATCGGGAATTTTGATGGCAGAGGCCCAGTTAGACTCTGTGATGTCGATTCCGTGGGGCTTTCCACAAGGCCAACGCGATCCCTCCGAACATCAAGAAACCCGAAGAATACTCCAAGGCGTCCAATTGACGTTTCTCTGTCAAAGTCTGATAGAAGACAATCCCCCCGTTTACATTGAAGGGATAAACTCGACCGGTTTCTGGATTAGGCTGTTGAGGCGAAGTCAGATAGTCGCGGTTCTCCAAGGCAGTGTAACCGAGAAGCAAAAGCAACAATCCAGCGCACACCATGCCCCATGCCAGAATTTGCCAGCGATTGCGCTTATTCGACGCGGCACGATTTGGTTCAAACAACTGGTGCGGCAAGGCGCTGCCGCCGGACGAGACCGACGCACCTTCCAAAGCGCGGCTCAATATTCTTCGCAAAATCCATGCCTCGGTCACGGCAGCGGCGGAACCAGCCAAGATAAGTACGAACGCAAAAGGTGACGACTGGTGCCGCACAAGATGTCGGTACCACACCACGTTGTCCGCAAACCATACGTCCGGCAGGTGAGGTATTGCAGACAGCGCCATAGTCAGGACGACAAAAATTAGGCCAAGAAATAAGCTGTGAATCCGCAAAAGGTGCGGCAGTTGTTGCTGAACCGTCCGGTTGCGCAGACTATAGCCACGCCACGACCTTGAATCGCAAAAGACCAAGAACGAGACGAACTCTGTGTCCGCGACAAGACAAACGATTTGCACCCCAAACGGCTTATTCATCAGAAAAATAAGAAGAAGAAATGTCGCTAATATCGCGGTCATCAGACCAACCCAAGTGACTAGCGCCTTGACGATAGAAGCGTTGGGCGGGGTGTCCATTGCGCCAAATCCTATCACGCACCACCAGCGACGATGTACAGCCAGTGTCTCCAGGCCAAGTCCCGAGAAACGGGATTCTCGGAATGTGGACCGGGATTAGATTTTCAGTATTTTCGCTGCCGTTCCTCCCAAAATCATCTTGCGCTGCTCCGAACTCAGGTGAAGCTGTTCGACAACTTCCACCGGACGGTCATAACCTACGGCAAAGCAGTAGTCGCTGCCCATCATAATTCGTTCAACGCCCACCTGGGAGATGATGAACTCCATCATCGGCTTCGAATGAGCGATGGTGTCGTACATGAAGCGATGCAAATAAGCGCTGGGAATCTGAGCAGAGTGCTTGGCTGCCGGGATCGCATTCCACCCGTGGTCGAGGCGGCCAATGAGGTTTGGCAACACGCCGCCCGCGTGCGGCAGGACGAACAATAGATTCGGATGGCGGTCCATTACGCCGCCAAAGATCAGATGACAAGCGGCAATCGTGGTGTCGAACGGATAGGCAACCAAGCGATTCAAGAAAAAAGGCTGTAACCGACTGCCCCCGACGATGGGCGCTAAAGGGTGCAGAAAGACCGGGAGGCCGAGCGTTTCGATCCGCGTGAAAATAGGCTCGAACAGAGGATCATCGAGATCATGGTTGTCAATGTTGGTCCCCATATAGATGCCGCGCACTCCAGGGAGCTTGCTCGCGCGGGCAAGCTCGTCCAAGGCTCGGTCGGGATCGAGCATAGGCAGAGTCGCCAAGACCACAAACCTATCAGGATGGGCCTGATGCGCCGCAATCGCTCAGTCATTCCATGCCATGGCCAACTTGTGTGAGAGTTCACCATCCGCCCAATACACCATCGGATCGGTCAGCGAGAGCGCATGAATGGTTACGCCGTGCGCGTCCATATCATCAAGGCGCAGCTTTAGGTCGATAAATCGCGGTGGGTACGTCGGGTGCATCGCTTGCTGCAACCTGCCTGCTGCCAATGCAACTCAACGCCGCTGCAAGTCCTCCCTGCAACAGCGTTCGACGCGATAGTTCTTTGTCACAACTGCATCGAATATTTTTCTTCACGTAGCCCTCTAAGAACGAGAACTCCGAATTGGATCGGCGGCTCGCGCATCATAGGAGCTTCCCACCCTCGACACAACGAATTTGAGAGAAGGTTCCCGTGGGGTTGCGAGTTTCTGTCAGCCGAGTCTTAACGCGCTCGAATGTTTCTTGCAGCCAGCGAGGATTCAAAAGCCGGGTTCCGAGTAGGCGACTTATCTCCGGCCTCCCTTTGATAGTGGCAAATGCGTTGTGGCGAGGGCAGGAGAAGCGTACGATGCGCCAGATAGGCGTCCAAATCGGAAATTCCGGCTCAAGTATTCTTCTTCTCCGGGAGGATAGTGGCTATGAGTTGGCACAACTATGTCGCATGTTTCTTCGCAGGCGCGTTCTTAGCCAATTTCGTGCCTCACTTTGTACACGGTATTTCAGGAGATCGCTTTCCAACACCGTTCTCGCATCCGCCTGGAAAAGGACTTTCCCCGCCCACCGTAAACGTAGCCTGGGCGTTTCTGAATCTTTTGGTCGGTGCTGTGTTGTTCAGGGTTGGCCAAGTTTCGAATGATAATTATTTATCACTCGGACTGCTTCTTGCAGGTGCCATTGCGATCAGTACAATTCTGAGTTTCCGATTTGCTCAGAAGATGCACCAATAACGAACATCGCCCGACCGCCGCTAATGTTTTCGCTTTACTCTCACTCCATGAGGGGCATAGCATTTGGGATAGATACCCTATTGAGGAGAGGAGGTGAAGGTAAATGAACGAAGAACAAATGACGCCGGGAGCCTATTTGCAGCGGCGAATTACGGAGAGGTCAAGGAAACTTGCGAAGAGCAACAATGCCGCTGGTTACGTGGCGATGTGGCCCGAGGCTGTGAAGGAAGTATTGGCGAAATTTCCAAATCTTTCACCCGCCGACAAAGCGGCTCTGCGCGGTAATGTTGATGGACAAATTCACTCAATGGGCGGACGAACCCACCAAGATTTCACAGCAGCGTTGCAAGCGGTGGCGCGAGTTCTCGGGTCGTAGGACTGACGCCTGCCTTTCAAAAACTTCACGTCATTCCGAGCCATTCGCAGATTTTACCGTCTATAGGTTCGAATCAAGGCCGCCTCACATTCCGATAAGACTTCTCGAGACGTGGGTTCTACCTTGGTAGTCTCGTTTTGTTGACCGCAGCAACAACCTCGCTTAGGATGTTTTCTTCTTGATCCCTGCCGCTAGCTTCTCTCGTAAGGTTTGGCCGTTTGATCCGCAGCCGATTTCGGCAAAGTTTGGGCGCTAACAACTTGCCACCCCTACCATCTGTTTGACTCGACAGACGCCGCGTTACGAGGGCCAGTTCCCACATTCCGAGAAGAGGACTTATCGGGACTTGACTCGCCAACGCGTCGTCCTTCAGTTTTGCTTGTGCCAATCACAAACGAGGAAGAGAATCCAAGTGTGGCGTCCAGCTTCCGACATTGCTTGTCGCTGGTAGTCTGCGGTCTTTTAGCGGCTCCTATCCTGCTGGCCCAATCCAAAAAGCCCGAGGATCTGGGTGTTGGCAAGCTTTTAGTAGTTCCCCGTCAATCTCCAGATCCACGTTTCGCGGAATCGGTGGTTCTAATAGTCCGCTATGCCGAGGACGGCACGGTGGGCCTCATGATTAATCGCCAGACGACTCTGCCAACTTCCGAGGTGCTACGCGACCTAAAAGGATCGAGCAACTATTCACAACCACTCTATGCAGGCGGGCCGGTGCAGATCGAATTGGTACAGGCGCTGCTTCAGGCGCCCGCAGGACCGCTGGATGCGGCCCACGTCTTCGGCAATGTCTATCTGGTTTCGAAAAAGGTGGCGCTGGAAAAAGCACTGGTGGCGGGAAAGGGTTCGAAGGAACTCCGCATTTATATGGGATATTGTGGCTGGAGCCGTGGGCAATTAGAAAATGAAGTCAATCTGGGCGGTTGGTACATTTTCAATGGCAGCGAGGGGCTTGTCTTCGACTCCAATCCCTCCACTCTTTGGTCCCGGATGATCGCTCGAACCGAACTGCATATCGCCCAACTTCAGCGCCGGTTCGATGGCCGAAATCCGTTTGGATGGTCTTCCAGCCTCACACTGAGTTCGTCCCAGAAGGATTTATTTCCCCACCGTGAGATTTCCCAATAAACGGGGTGGTCTCAATGGGTCGACGCAAACACTTGCTCAAAGTCTTCTTGTAGGAGTCTAGGAAGCTGATTTCGTTCGCCGGCTTCAACTCAAACAAATCAAAAGCCCTGTTTAGGTTCTGATTGAGTACTGCCATACGGATTGATTCTCGATGGGAAGTATTGTGAGATCAACTGGTTATAGGGTGTTGCATCGACCGGTTGAGCTGGCAGGGATTATCGGCAAGTGACATTCGACTGATTGTACCGAGGCAATGGGCTAGGCAAGCTCTCTTGACAATTATTTCGGTAATGCTGTTTACTTATATTCTTATTCCGAATCGATAATATTTCCAGTCGCGGCCACGCGTACTCCGAGGAGATCGATCTTGGATACTTTTCTTTGTGTCGTTTGTTGCCTTCTCCTAGCAGTTCAAGCGAACACCGTTTCAGCAAGCCCATTCTTCCAAGATGCGACAAAGACTCAGCAAGAGTCCGAATTGCAACCGGCCCCACAGGGACCAACTCTGGAGGATGGAACGCCAGTTAGATTGCGAATTAGCCAGACTGTTTCATCAGCCGACGCGCATGTGAATGATCGTGTGGAGTTTGAAGTCCTTGAGGAAATCAGGGTCTCGAACGCGGTGATTGTCCCTAAAGGTGGCATCGCTTGGGGGACTGTCACGATAGCCCAACCCAAAAGGCGCATGGGGCGGGGAGGAAAGCTGGAAATCGTGATGGATTCGGTTCGCCTCGCGGACGGCGAGCGGGCGGCTTTGCGAGCAACTAAGGAGGCAAGGGGCGGTGGGCACGTCGGCGCCATGACAGTTGGAATCGTTGCGAGCGGTCTTCTTTTCTGGCCGGTTGCGCCTTTATTCCTACTGATACATGGGAGGGACATCAGCATACCGAAGGGGACTGAAGTCCCAACCTTCATTAATGGCCACTTTCGGCTAGACATCGCAAAATTTCAACAAGCCACACCAGCGGCCACGCAACCACAGGTTGTGTCCGCGGTATCAAGTTCGTCGGCCGAAACCCAAACAAGCTCCGCCGCTCAGATCGAGATTACCTCTATTCCCAATGGTGCCGAAGTTGAGCTCGATGGCACATTTGTCGGTAACACGCCGACCACCGTAGGCAATTCCCCAGGTGACCACGACATTGTTGTGAAGAATAGCGGCTTCAAAGTGTGGCACCGAAAGATCACCGTAACGAGCGGAAAGGTTATGATCGCGGCTCAGTTGGAAGATGGGAAAGAATGAGGCGATCCTCCCCGAGAGTGACCACCGACAATAACTCTCGATAAAGTGGCTTTTCGTACGAAGCGGGTTCAGGAGGCGGCAATGAATATGAGATCAAGGACGACTATCCTGCTGTTTTGGTTGGCTTTGCCATCGCTGGTAGCGGCGCCGGCCTTCGGGGGAAAACAGAAGATGGACGTCCAGATCAAGGTGAACGAGGGAATCGGGAAGACTCCGCCGGCAGACTCGCTCTCCCGGAATGGTTCTTCATACGGCGCCGCGCTGCAATCCGCCACGATATACTACCTGAACGTAACCGTGACTTCCGAGAACGCTGACGCCGTTTCCAAGAACAATGGACAATGGTGCCTCAAAGGTGATGCCCTGCTGGGCAGCCTCACCTATCACGGAACACTCAGCGGCAACGATCTGGAGCTCGAGATTCCTCAGCCGAATGGCAAGATCAAAAAGATGACTTTTGTGGTTTACGACCACAAGTGGCGCAAGCTGGCGGACATCTGATCCAATATCACACATCGATTGGTGCGACTCCCGATAAACGGGATTCTCGGAAATTGGCTCATTCTCCGTGCGCAGTGGCTCGTTGCGAGGCGACCACCCGCCATTTTCCGCTTTGCAGGACGAAGCTGTCAGTGAACACGATCTTGGGCGTGAGCGGGTGTCCCTGGAATGCGCCGGTCTGGTTGGCCGTGCCTGTCACAACGGCGAAGTCACCGTACTGAAAAACATGCATGTCGGACAGTTTGATGTGAGTGCGTTCTGCGAGCGGCGGCGGACGCGCGGGGCAATCCCACCAAGACGCTTCAAAAGAAGGTGAACGACGGGATGTTCCTTGCCGAGAGCGCGGCCAATCGCATGCAACGACTCTCCCGCCTTCCAACGACGCCATACCTCGACTCTCTGCATCGCAGACAGTCTTGTGCGCTTGCCGGAGGTCATAAAACACCACCTATGATAAGAGCTTCTAGCTCAGATGGTGTTGCAATGACCAGTTGAACCGGCAGGGATTCTCGGCAACTGGAAATTGGTCAAAAGCCAGTTTCCTAGAAGCCGACTTATCAGGAGCTGACCAGAGGTGATCGCAGTGCAAGCCGAGGCTAGGCTCTCTAAAGCGTGGCCCTGGAGGATGTGATAGCTGTCGCGAGCGGGCTGGTCTTCTTCGTCAGTGCGCGAGCGAGTATCGAGTGCGCGCGAGCGGGGTGATCAGTTCTTGACGTCGCTTATTTTCTGATCAAAGCCGATCGAGAAGAGCTGGTAGTCGGTGAACTGGTGCAGCCGGTAGAAACGGTGACCGCGAAAATCCATGTAAAATTTGGTGCTCGCGGGCAGCCAAAATTGGACTTTCCCCCCTTGAAAGTTCACAGGACCGTACTCGATGTCCTCGTGCTGCAGGCGCAGGCGAATTTCCGGAATCCCGTTCATGAGATCGCTTTCGAGCCGCGCAATGTGATACGAATCGGCCAGAATCCACGCCCTGCCCTTCAGGCGCAGTCCAAACGTCTGGCCGCTCATGGCCAGCGCGCTGATCGCAGCGTGATGGTCCGTGCGTTCCTCGAAGTGGACCAGCCAGGCCGGGCGGCCCTGCCACTGCCCAAGGCCCTCGCACGTCATTTTGAAGTTCTTGGCGTGATTCGGATGAAAAATCAGGACGAGGCTGGGCGTGCCCACGGTCGCGATGTGATCGGGAAACTGATCTGGACTCGAGCCGCCGTCGCGATACTCCTCGACGTTCATGTATCCGTCCTGCATCTGCTCGATGGAAACGAGGTAGTTGTACTTGCGGGTTTCCGGAGGCTTCAACCGGCCGTCGGGACCCACGTTTTGGTGTTCCACGGTCTCGGTCGCGGTGAACTTGTCGACGTTGGCGACCATCTCCTGTAACCGCTTCCCAGCTTGCGCCAGCATATCGTCCAGAGGGCACGCGGTTCCGGAGGCCACTTCAGGTGCTTCGTCATCTATATCCTGGGGATACCAACTATCCGCTTTGGTGTGGGCCCCGGACAGCGACTCGATGTCTTTGGGTTCCATAGCGTGCTTGACGGATTCGAGCGCGGCCTGGCATCTCTCGATGAGCGGTCCCGCAGCCGAGCACTTCTCGAAGGCGGCCACCGCATCGCCGAAGTTTCCGCCGCGCGCGTTGGCGTTCCCCAGGAGATAGTAATCGACGGGATCGGCAGCCGAATTGAGATGAATCGCCCGGGTCAATTCAGCGCGCGCATCGCTGTACTTTTCGCGGTCGATGTCAACGAGACCCAGGCCGCTGTAAGCGAGCGCGAGCTCGTCGTTTCTGGCTTTCTCGAAAGTCGCTTCGTCCATTTTGGACGGCTTCGTAAACGTTGGAATGAGCTCGATCGTGCGCCGCGCGTAAGTCTCGGCCGTTTCCAACTGATCCGGAGCGTCGGGACTGTGCGGCTTCACGCGGCGCGAAATGGTCACGGCGAGAAGCGACATCACATCCACGTTGGCTGGATCGAGTTGCAGCGCCTTTGTGCCCGAAGCGAGCATCTTCTCGACGTTGCCGACGGAATAGTAGGAGATCGTCAGATTGCCATAGACCACCGGCAGGTAGCGGCTCATTGGGAATTTAGCCGCGAACTTCTCACCCTGCTGGATTGTGTTCTTTGGATCCGCTTTGAGAGAGGCGAGGAAGGATTTGATTGCCGCTACTTCCGCCTTATCGACTTTATTGAGCTGTTCGTTGCCGAGATCGTCGTTCCTTTCCTTAACGGAACTTTCCTGCATAGCCCGGTCCAATTCGGTCTCGGTCCCGAGGTGGGCGTTTTGCGCTTGGGAAGAAGTCGGCAAAAAAATGGCGGTCGTCGCCAAGCTGAGCAGCAACATCGGCCGAATGAATCTGAAATGCACGTGAGTAGTCTAGCTCGAATTCCTCGCAGGCGACAGCGCCGGAGGCACAACAAATCTTGGCCTGGGGTGTCCGTAGGGTCAGATTGTGGCTGACCGATGGGATAACTTCCGTGTTGCCGACTAACCAGGAGTCACATCCGCATAACAATTTGATTTGGGACTTTCTGTTCAAAGCAAATACGGCAGTGCGTCTTTGCTTTTGACACAACTCTCGCACCGTTTAGTACAGGCGCGCTAGCGTGTTCTCAGCGACAAGATCGGCAATCTGCACTGATGATCTGGGGTGTGATGCAACGTATGTAGATAACGCCTTACTGCTTTTCGAAAACGGTTACGGACGGTTCACGGCTGGCATTCGGCGCAAGATTGACATCGCTTACGGTCAGCACTTTCCCTTCCCCAGACAGTGTAAGAGTGAGTTCGCCAGTTGGCACTCCTTGCCTGCTTTCTGCAATCTCGAGCTTGTCAGGGCCGACCTCCTTTAGCACTGCCATTGTTCCCGAAATCACGGCTGGTCCTGTTACATCCGTCGGCTTGCCATCCCGGGTAAGCATTAGGGTGACAGCTGTATCCTCCACCATCATGAAGTTGTCGCCCATCATCTCGTATTTCCATTGTTTGGGAACGGTGCTGTGATAGGACTCAGCCTGCCAGATTCCGGCAAGGCCCTGCGCTTCGCCTTTTGTGCGGTGAAATTTGATTGTGGTGACCTGTTTTGCGCCGTCCTTGAGTGTTCGCGTCGTCTCTTCTGTCAGAGTCTTGCCGTCGTCTAAGATCTGAATTTCACGTGTGGTCAGGAGCTGGCCGTTCTCGAAGAGCTTCCGTTCAAAATGGTTTTTGTCGATCTGCTTCCATGCGATCGTATTCTTTGACATATCTATGGAGTAAGCTTTCCCATCGAAGCGAACTGGCTGGACCAGTGGTCGTGCGTCCGCCCCTCGCAATTCTTCCAAGTTTCCTTTCGCGTCCAGGCGGAACCTTAG
>Ga0207049_1090_pt1 | contig 15954 bp, 10 predicted proteins | sample Alteio_BWMinCont_63_FD_153305 | JGI IMG/M metagenome (GOLD analysis project Ga0207049, IMG submission 153305) | Enriched cells from forest soil in Barre Woods Harvard Forest LTER site, Petersham, Massachusetts, United States -... | ecosystem: Environmental > Terrestrial > Soil > Temperate forest >... | reverse complement strand
CAGCACTGGCAGCTTCGTTACCCGGTGGACGTCCTCTACCGTCTTGAGGCGGTTATCGAAAAACTCCACCAAAAAAACCAAAACGAGACCGGCGCCGATACCGATTAAGGCGCCGAAGACAGTCACGATCGAGACTTTCAGGGGACGCAAGTTGGTTCTAACGGTTTGGAGATTCGCCGGGGCGAAAATCCGGACAGTCCCGGGAGGATCACTGGCATAAAGCTCAGCCTCGCGTTGCCTTTTAAGCAGCTCGAGTCGTGAGTCCTCGAGGGCACGCAGCTTGATGTGTATAATGTCCAATTCAGGCGTCAATGCGGAGCCGTTGGCAGTCAGGGCTCCCCCCATGGCGGTTGCAGCCAGATTGGTGCCTCCGGAGACCTGTTGCACCTGGCGTTCGAGATCCTTGATATAACCACGCTTGGCGACAACGAGCGGGTTAAGATCTGTGTACTTTACCAGGAGGTCCTGCAGCTCCGAGACGGCAGTCTGAAGTCGTTGTGCCTGCTGGCTGAAATTCACCATGGTCGGCTGTGGAGCGGCCGCCAGGTTGGTGCTCATGGAACTCAGCTGACCGCCGACTTGCACCAGCTTACTCGTGACCGTCGACGATGCCGGCATGCTTCGGAACTGCTTGTTCAGGTCCTCGATATCTCCGTTCATTTCGGTGACCTGTTTTTTCAAATATTCATTTGCCAGCCTCCCGGCCTGTGCCTTCTCGAGGTTTCTCATAAATTCCACCGTGTGCTCGGTGTATGAATTCAGGATGGATACCGCTTGCTGTGGGTCTCTGGCGGCAAGTTGGACCTTAATCAAATCCGAGTCCTCTTCCGGATCGATCTTGATCAATTTGGTGAGTGTCTCCGGAGGAACCGGGGGAATGATTTGCTCTCCCACTGCCCGGAGCAAGTCCGGCGACCGCATGATGCCGGAGAAGGTTTCCGAGGAGACGGGCGTGGTTTTGAAGAATTCACTTTTTCCGGGAGCTTCGTACCGCAGCAATTCCGCGGTAGCAGTAAACTTGGACCGCACGAAATGCCAACCCAGAAGGTAGAACGCCGCGCCCCCGATGAGCGCCCCCAAAACCAGCCAATGCCATCGGTGACCCAACAAATCCAGGACGGTCCAGGCATCCAGGCGCGCGGTTTGGGCGTGGCCATTGGTGTAGGGATTAGGTCGGCCATTGCGTCCGGCCGGCCTCGTTTCGGTTGACGAGTCGCCCGTTTGTTTTTGCGATGCGCTCGCATTCACATTCGAATTTTCCTTCATTCGCGGATTAAATCGGATCGGTTAGTCGAGGCATGGATTTCAGTAAATTATCGTGTCAAGGGTACGTTGCGTGGAAGGACCTTGGTTAGTGGGTAAAGACCGTAATGGACTCCTCCAAACACCCCACGAGGGCTTTGGGGTCCCGACAACTTGCTGGTTTCCAAATTTAGCTATTCCACGAGCTGGTGCTGCATCGCGTAGTGCATGAGTTCAGCGTTGTTCCGCAAGCCCATTTTTTCGAGGATGCGGGTCCGATAGGTGCTGATGGTCTTCACGCTCAGCGAAAGGTCTTTGGCAATCTCGCTCACAATTTTACCCGAGGCGATGAGTCGCAACACCTGGAATTCGCGATCGGAAAGGAGTTCCTGGGGTGGTTTCTGGGTATCAGTGGCAAGGTAGGTTGCAAGTTTTTCGGCCAGAGAGGTGCTGACGTAGCGGCCGCCCGCCAGCACTTTCTTGATGGCGCCGACCAGTTCTTCAGCGGCGCTTTCTTTGGTCATGTAGCCGGAGGCGCCGCGTTTGAGGACGCGGACCGCAAACTGATTCTCCGGGTGCATGCTGAGCACCAGAACCGGCAGCTTGGGTTTGGACTTTTTTATTTCCCGCAAAACCTCCAGGCCGCTCCGGCCAGGCATGGTGATATCCAGCACCACAACGTCCCACGGTTCCTTCCAGACCAGGTCAAGGGCCTCTTGCGCGTTGCGAGCCTCCCCGAAGGTCGCCCGGTTAAACTCGTCGGCCAGAATCTGCCGTATTCCACGGCGCACCACGGTATGGTCGTCGGCTAAAAGTATCTTCATGATTTGGTTCCGGAGTTGGGCTTGGGCGCGTTAGCGGGATGGAGACAGTGACCCGCGTGCCTGTTCCGCGGCTGACGCGGCCGATTTTAAAGATGCCGCCGAGGAGGGCTGCGCGCTCGCGCATGCCCACTAGTCCCATGGACTTGGTATTGGTCATCTCAGTTCTAGAAATGCCTCGGCCATTGTCTTTTACCTCCATGGTGATCCGGTCTCCTGTTTCCTTCAAATCCACCGTTACCTGCGTCGCCCCGGCGTGACGGATAATGTTTGTCAGGGTTTCTTGAAAGATGCGAAAGAAGGTAGTGCTGAGGTTTTGGTCGAGAGGCTGATCGCCTAAATCCGCGTTCACATCGCACCGGATGCCGGTCTTGTTCTGGAATTCGTTGGCTTGCCATTCCAGTGCGGCGGCCAGGCCGAGGTGGTCCAGCACCCCGGGGCGCAATTCGGTCGAGATGCGACGGACGGTTTGAATGGTGGAATCGATGTGCTCCGAGAGGGCCTTGGTTCTTTCGAGCAGGGGTTTGAGATCCTTGGGCAGCCTGTGGGCCAGCCAGGATACGTCCAGCTTGCAACCCGTCAGAGCCTGGCCGAGCTCATCATGCACCTCGCGCGCGATCCGAGTGCGTTCCTCTTCGCGGACAGTTTGCAAGTAGACCGAAAGTGCACGCAGTTGTTCGTGCGATTCGCGGAGTTGCTCCGCCGCGCGGCGATGTTCGGCGCGTTGGTCGGCTTCGCGCAGAGCGCGATTGACCGCCGGCATCAACCTGGCCAGCCGGGTTTTGAGCACATAGTCGATAGCGCCGCTTTTCAGCGTTTCAATCGCCACTTCCTCCCCCATGGTGCCTGTCACGAAAATGAAGGGCGTTTCAGGGCACTTTTCCAGCGCGATTTCCAGCGCCGCATGGCCATTGAAGCCTGGAAGCGAGTAATCCGAAAGGATCAGGGTCGGAGGCCGATGGTCCAAGGCGTTGACGTAATCTTCCTTCGTTTCAACCCGCGCCACTGAAAAATCCAACCCGCCTTTGCGCAGTGCGAATTTGGTCAGCTCGGCATCGGCTGCGTCATCCTCGAGCATCAGAATGTGGATATCCTTCTTCATTGACCTATTACATTATAGCAGGAGTTTGAACTTTAGATAGAGGGTCGAGAGAATAGGGATTACCGGCGGTAGTTGACGCGGAAGGCGGGCTAGTGCCATGATTGCGCGCATGAAAGTTCTTTTGCCTCTGGTGAGCATAACTTTGGGTGTCTGCCTTTCTCCACATTGCCGGGCCGCTTCGGGGATTCCCGCCTTTTACGGCGATCCCCCGGATGCACAACACCCCTGGGCTGTGCATGACCCGAATCGCCCGCAGCCCACCGTCGTGACTCCGGGCACCTTCAGTTCACAGGCAGAGGCGGGCAGGCCGCCATCCGATGCTATTGTGCTGTTCGATGGCAGCGACCTGTCGAAATGGGAATCGGCGAAAGAAGGAGGCGGTTCGGCGAAATGGGTAGTGAGTGAAGGGTTGCTGGAGGTGGCACCTTCAACCGGAGATATTCGAACAAAAGAAGAGTTTGGCGATTGCCAGCTGCACATCGAATGGGCAGAGCCGCCGAACGTAAGCGGGAGCAGTCAGGGGCGGGGCAACAGCGGCATTTTCCTGATGGGCTTGGTTGAAATTCAAGTGCTCGATTCTTATCACAACGTGACCTATGCCGACGGCCATGCGGCTTCGGTTTACGGTGTCAACCCGCCGATGGCTAACCCGCTGCGGCCACCGGGGGAGTTTCAAGTCTATGACATCATCTTTCGCCGGCCGGTTTATAAGGACGGCCAGCCGCTCGATCCCGGCTATGTAACGGTTTTCGTCAACGGTGTCGTCGCTCAGGACCACACGGCGCTGGAAGGGGCGACCGGACATATGAGGCGCACACATCCGGCGCCTTTTCCGGAGAAGGGGCCGCTCAAGTTGCAGGACCACGGCAATCCGGTGCGTTTTCGCAACATCTGGTATCGACCGCTGCCACCGAACGCGATCGAAGGAGGCAGTGACGGCCCGCTTACGACCGAGGCCGCCGCAGCCAAGCGCAAGGAGATAGCCGCCGACATCAGGGGGGATGCTAATCAGCTAAAAAATGCGTCCAATCCTGTTCCCGAAATGCTGCGGCTGCTGGAATCACTCGAGTACGACAAGGAGCCGGCTACGGTTGAGCAGGTGAACCAAATGGCGACTCGTTACGTCGATAGCCTCAAAGAATTACCGGGGGATAAAATCGGAGCGAAGAAAGATGAGGCGAACCACGTGAACGGCGCGTTTCAATATGTGACAAGGTTCCAGGTTTTTCCAGCAGATTGGGGCCCGCGAGTCGAATTGGAGAAGATTGTGAAAGCGCAACGCTGGGATAAGAAATAGATCCTGCGAAATGCGCGGTTCAACATGAGAGGCAGAGTGCTTTCGGGAGCTCGGCGGAGCGGTTTCCGTTATTGTGGTTTGCTTTTATGAAATTTGCCGGCAATCCTCAACTCCTAACGGGCGGAGACGTTCGCCCAACACAGAAAACCACAATGAAAAGACGCGAATTCCTTAAAACCTCGGTGACGGTTTCGGCCCTGGCGGGTGTTGGCACGGTGGACCTCAACGCGGCGTCAGAAGCCGGGGGGGCTATGAACCGGGAATATTACGAGTTACGGCATTACCGGTTTAAAAGCGGCGCGAGCCGCGAGTTATTGGACAACTATCTTCAGAAGGCGGCCATCCCGGCCTTGAATCGCCTGGGCGTTAGCTCCGTAGGCGCCTTTGTCCAGCAGGAAAGAAGCGGTTCAGCTACCGGTACCGAGGTGAGAGATCCGGCGAGTGTGTTTGTGCTGATTCCTTATCCTTCGCTAGCGTCCTTCGCGATCGCCACCACGCGCTTGAACCAGGATTCCGAATATCAGCAGGCGGGCAGCGAGTATCTGCAAACACCGGTAGCCAATCCGGCCTTCGAGCGGATCGATAGCTGGTTGATGTTGGCCTTCGCCGGCATGCCGAAGATCGAATTGCCCAGTTATTCGCGGGAGAAAAAACCGCGCATGTTCGAGCTCCGCACGTACGAAAGCTACAGTGAGGTTAAAGCTTTAAAGAAGGTGGAAATGTTTAACTCGGGCGAGATTGACACAATGCGCGAGGTGGGGCTGGCGCCCGTGTTTTACGGGCAGGCCCTGGTCGGGCCAAATCTGCCACACCTGACTTACATGCTTTCAGCCGAAGATCAGGAAGCCCACAAAAAGCACTGGGATGGCTTTGGTAAACACCCGGTTTGGAACAAACTGAAGAACGATCCGCAATACGCGGATACAGTCTCGAAGATTTACAATCGCTTTCTGGTGCCGACGCCCTACTCCCAAATTTAGCGGTGCCCGAAAAGTTGGTTAGCGAGTTCCTGCGCGGGCGTTAGGGTTAAAACCCCAATTGCCCGTCGATCATTCCTGGACTATCGAGCATTAGTCACGGTGGAAGCCTTCATTCAATCATCATGGGTTGAAGGACTATCGAGACCAAGAGCGGCTTCGGGAGGGAAGTCGCTCTTATTTTTGGCCACGATGTGCCGCTAAGCAGCAAGCAGTGATCAGCAGATCAGTGATCAAAGGATCGGCAATCATATGCTTGCGCGCGAGAATTTCCAATCCGCGTGGCAAGCGGGAGCCAGCCAATCACCGTTGAATGCGTGCCGAGCCGCCTTCGGCGAAGGCCCTCACCTGGGGAAGAGTTGCCATGGTGGTATCTCCTGGAAATGTCGTCAGGAGAGCTCCGTGAGCCCAACCGAGTCGCACGGCCTGCTCCTCGGTTTCGTCCGCCAATAGGCCATAGAAAAAGCCGGCAGCGAAACCGTCGCCGCCCCCGACGCGATCGTACACGTCAAGTTCACAGGTCGGCGCGACGAAGGTCTTGCCATTGATCCATGCCACAGCGCTCCAGCTATGGCGGTTGGTCGAGTGGACGTCGCGGAGCGTGGTAGCGACGATCTTCACTTGGGGATGCTTCCGGGTGACCTTGTCGATCATGCTGATGAAGGCGCTCGGGTCGAGCTTCGATTTGGCGGCCGCCTCCGGCCCGGGAATACCGAGGCCCATCTGCAGGTCCTCCTCGTTTCCCACCAACACGTCCACGTTTTTGATGATCCGATCGAGAACCGTTACCGCGCGTTCGTGGCCACCGGAGATATTCCAGAGTTTAGCCCGGTAGTTCAGGTCAAAGGAAACAATCGCCCCGGCCTTTTTGGCGGCTTGCATGCCCTCAATGATGGCTTCTGCAGTGGTGGGAGACAGGGCCGCAAAAATCCCGCCGCTGTGGAACCACCGAACGCCGTCTGCGAAGATGGTCTTCCAATCAAAGTCTCCGGGTTTGAGCAGCGCTCCCGCCTCATTACAGCGATTGTAAAAAACCACGGGAGCCCGGATGCCATAGCCGCGGTCGCTATAAACCGTGGCCATGTTGGGCCCGTTCACACCGTCATGTTTAAATTGCTTATAAAACGGCCTAACTCCCATCGCTCGCACCCGTTCGGCGATAAGATCGCCGATGGGATAGTCGACGATGGCTGAAGCAATACCTGTCTTAAGACGGAAGCAGTCGGAGAGGTTGGCGGCGACATTAAATTCGCCGCCGCTGACATGGATGTTGCAGTGCGCGGCTTTTCGGAACGGCACAACCCCCGGATCGAGACGGTGGACAAGCGCGCCAAGAGAAAGGAGGTCGAGCGCGCCCGACGGTGGAACATTCAAGCCATAACGCATCTGAATAATGAACGGGGAGCGGCAGAGCCCCGCAAGACAATTTAATCAGACTTCCATCAACATGCGTGCCGGAGTCTCGATGACCTCTTTGATGCGCTTCAAAAAGGAAACGGCTTCACGTCCGTCCACGAGACGATGGTCGTAGGTCAGCGCGATGTACATCATCGGGCGGATGACCACGTTGCCTTCACGGGCGACCGGCCGTTCCTGGATGGCATGTAATCCGAGGATGCCGCTCTGCGGGGGATTTATGATCGGGGTCGACAACAGGGAACCGTATACCCCTCCGTTGCTGATCGTGAAAGTGCCTCCCTGTAACTCGTCCAGCTTCAGCTTGTTCTCCTTCGCTCGACGGGCCAAATCCGCGATCGAAGCTTCCAGCTGGGCGAAGCTTAAGCGCTCAGCGTTGCGCAATACGGGCACCACAAGCCCTTTGCCGCTGCCGACTGCGACGCCAATGTCGTAATAATTATGATAGACGATGTTGTGGTCGCGGACTTGCGCGTTGAGCGCGGGGAATTGCTTCAGCGCGTCGACGCAGGCTTTAACAAAGAACGACATGAAGCCGAGTTTGGCCTCATATTTTTGTTGGAATGCCTCGCCGTATTGTTTGCGGAGCGCCATGACCGCTCCCATGTCGATTTCGTTGAAGGTGGTGAGAAGCGCGGCATTTTGCTGCGCCTCAACGAGGCGTTCAGCGACTGTGCGCCTCAGCCGGCTCATTGGGACGACTTCTTCTTCGCGTCCGGGCAGGGCAGGGGACGGCGCGGCTGCGGGCGCGGTTGGTGCTGGCGCAGGTGTTGCGGCTTGCGAGACCTGCTGTGCCGTGCGCAAGACGTCTTCCTTGAGGATACGTCCGCCTGGTCCGGTGCCCTTTACCTGCTCCGGCCGCAGCCCATTTTCCTCCAGCGCAACCTGGGCGGCGGGCATCACTCGCGCCTCTGGTGGTTTGGCTTGAGGTCCGGGCTCGGGCGCGGAAGGGTTGACCTCTGCTTTCTTTTGCGGGTCGGCAGCTTCACCGTCCTTGTCGAGGTAGCCGATGATCTCTCCGACTTTGGCCACTTCTCCCTTTTGTTTCAAAACTTTGGAGATCGTGCCCGATTCGGGCGCCGGCAGTTCCACGGTGGCCTTCTCGCTTTCGAGTGTGACCACCGGATCATCCTTGCGGACCAGCTCACCTTTCTGCTTGAGCCAGGCGCCGATCTCAACCTCGGTGACGGACTCGCCAACCTCCGGAACCTTCAGTTCAATTCGCATAAATAATTACTTTTCGCCGAAGGCGCGTTCCAGGATCTCGGCTTGCTCCATTTTGTGACGCCGGTGCGAACCTGCTGCGGGAGTGGCGGAGGCAGGGCGGGTAATGCCGGCGAACGGATGGCGGCTGGCAATCGCCTCGCCTAAACGAATTTGCATGTAAACCCAGGCGCCCATATTGGCCGGCTCTTCCTGAACCCAAAAAACGGGTGCGGCGGCGCGGTAAGGCTTGAGCGCGGCCAGCATAGCTCCCGGCCGGAGCGGATACAATTGTTCCAGCCGGATAATGGCGACGTCAGGGCGTTTTAATTCCTCACGGTGAGCCGCCAATTCATAATAGATCTTGCCGCTGCAGAGGATCACACGCTCGACGGTCTCAGCCGGCCGGTCGAGAACATCGCCGAGAACCCTCTGAAAAGCGCCTTCCGCAAGTTGTTCAAGGCTGGAAACCGCCTGAGGATGACGGAGCAAGCTCTTGGGGGTCATCACGATGAGCGGTTTGCGCCAGGACCGAAGCGCTTGGCGCCTCAAGCAGTGATAATATTGCGCCGGTGTCGTCGGATAAACGACCTGCAGATTGTCTTCAACCGACAGCATCAGGAAACGTTCGAGCCTGGCGCTGGAATGCTCCGGACCTTGTCCTTCGAAACCGTGCGGCAAGAGCAGAACGAGTCCGCTCAGCCGCCGCCATTTGTCCTCGGCGCTGGCGATGAACTGATCCACGATAGGCTGGGCCATGTTCCAGAAGTCGCCGAATTGTGCTTCCCATAAGACCAGGCCGTCCGGGTATTCGAGGCTGTAGCCGTATTCAAAGCCCAGGACACCTACTTCAGAGAGCGGACTGTTATAAATTTCGACGGGCGCCTGGTCAGGCGCCAGGTGTTGTAGCGGCATGTACGTATGGCCGTCCTGGTAGTCGTGGAGGACGGCATGCCGCTGGCTGAAGGTGCCTCGTTCGGAGTCCTGCCCACTGAGCCGGACGCGAACTCCCTGGCAGGCCAAGCTGGCGAACGCCAGCGATTCAGCCGTCGACCAGTCGAGGGCTTCCTGGTCGCCGCCCATTTGGGCGCGGGCCTGCAGGATCTTTTTAATCTTGGGATGCGGCTGAAAGTCAGTAGGGAGCTGGGTTTGGGCGGTCAGCCAGCCGGCGAGCTTTTCCCGCGGAACCGCAGTCACAACCTCGTCGCCGGTCGGCTCCAATCCGCCGCTGTACTTGGACCAGTTGCCTTGAAGGCGCTCGGTTGTGGCGGGCTTGGCGGATTGAGACTCCGAAAGTTCCTTTTCCAACAGTTCCCTGCGTTTGGCGGCAATGTTATCTGCTTCCTCACGGCTCACCTCGCCGAGGTTTAGCAGATGTTCCAGGTAGCCTTCGCGGACCGATTTGCGTTTGGCGATGGCGCGGTAAAGCACGGGTTGGGTGAACGCCGGCTCGTCGCCTTCGTTATGTCCCAAGCGGCGGTAGCCGTACATGTTGATGATGACATCGCGCTGGAATTGCCAGCGGAAATCCATGCCCAGCCGGACCACCTGGGCGACGGCCTCAGGGTCTTCCCCGTTTACGTGGAAAATCGGGATCTGAAGCATCTTGCCGATATCAGTCGCGTAGGTGCTGGAGCGGCCGTCCTCAGGGCTTGTGGTAAAGCCGAGCTGATTATTCACTACGACATGCAGCGTGCCGCCCACTTTGTAACCACCGAGTTGGCTCAGGTTAAGGGTCTCCTGCACCACGCCCTCACCCGCAAACGAGGCGTCTCCATGAATCAGCAGCGTCATTCCACGCCGATGTTCCTGGTCGCCAAAACGATCCTGTTTGGCCCGCGTGCGGCCCAGCACGACCGGGTTAACAATCTCCAGATGGCTCGGATTGAAACAAAGCGACAGATGAATTTTGTGGCCTTGGCTCGTGACCCAATCGGCGCTGTGGCCAAGATGGTACTTCACATCGCCGCGGCCGGATTGCGGCTTCCAATCCAAATCGGCGTATTCGCGAAAGATTTGGCGTGCGCTCTTGCCGACGATATTTGCCAGAACGTTCAGCCGGCCGCGGTGGGCCATCCCAAAGACGATTTCCTGCACGCCCTGTTCTCCGGCTTTTTCAATCGCCAAATCCAAGAGCGGTATCAAGCTTTCGGAACCATCCAATGAAAAAGTCTTCGCGCCGGGAAACTTCCGCCGGATAAATTCCTCGAAGGTGACTGCGTCCGTCAACCGCGTGAGGATGCGCAACTGCTCGTCGCGAGTGAGTTGCAGGCGGTTCGACGTCGTCTCCATTCTTCGCTGCAGCCAGCGACGGACACTCAAATCGTCGATATGCATGTACTGCACGCCGATCGAGCGGCAATAAGTGTTGCGCAGTCTTTCCAGCAGCTTGCCAAGGGTCAGCGGGCCGTCGTATTGGAACGTTTCGCTGTAGACCGGCGAGTCCATGTCGTTTTCGCTGAAGCCGAAAAACTCCGGGGTGAGCTCCTGCGGGATGGGCCGCGGCAAACCGAGCGGATCGACCTGTGCGATACGATGACCGCGGACTCGGTAGAGACGGATCAGCAGGTAAACGCGGTCCTGAAGGGCAGCGATCTCAGGGTCCGCCAGCCGACCCGGCGCGCGCGCGCGACCAGGGGCCGGCGGGTTGAAAATGCTGGAGGCCTGGAAGGATGGCCCAAAGCGCGGTTTGGGAAAACGAAATTCGCCCTCAGCAAAAGTGGAGAAATAACGCTGCCAATCCGCCGGCACGGAGCCAGGGTCGCGCAAGTAGCTTTCGTAGAGACCCTCGACGAACGCGAGGTTAGCAGGTCCGGACAGCGGGTCCGAATTATGTCCATTCGTGCCCATGCTTTGATTAGTGCTGCCCTGCAAACCTGCGCGCGCTGCAACCGGGTACGATCGGAAAATTCGGAAACATTACGGTTACTGGGCGGCGGGCGCAGGTGTCTCAGCTTGTTTGCGCGCTCTGACCTGCAGGGTGGAAATAACCTGGTGCACGCCGTCGCTCTCGAGCGTCAGCACCATCGCTTTGCTGATTTGATCGACCGAATCAACCGCGCCGGAGAGGGTGACAACTCCGCCAGTCGTATTGACCGAAATGCTCAGGCCGGGCAGGTCCCGACTGGCAATCAGCCTGGCTTTAACCGCGGTCGTGATGCGGGCATCAGCCGTCGCATCAGAAATAGCTTGTCCCGCTTGTTCGGCTTTGCGGCGAACAACCTGGCCCGTACGGGCAAGCTCATCTTTAATTCGCTGGGGATCCAGGTTCAGATCGTGAATTTTCTGCTGAATACTATCTCCTGCGGATTTGGCCGCGTCCTCGATTTGGCTGCCGGCGGATTGCACAGTCGCTTTGCCATGGCTCGAGGAATAGTACCACAACCCGGCTACGCCGAGGCCAATCCCAATCAATAACGCAAGGAATATTCTCACGCTCTCAAGTTAGCGGCGAGTAGAGCTAAGTCAACTCGGAGGCCCGGGCGGTGCCCACGACCAGCGGCAGGCGGCCAGGTTTTCTCCGAACCCCCGCTCATTCGTTATGTGGGATTTTCACGGTGCTGCCGCCGATGAATTCTCGGACCAGGGCATCCCCTGGGATGAGCTCGTAGCCGGCCAGGTCCGCGCGTGAAGGGCCTTCGACCGAATTGAGCAACGCGCGGACACGTTCAAAGCGGATGTGCGCATCCAGAAATCCGGCATAGGTCTGGAAAGCCTCCGCCTCCGGCAAACAGCCTTCCGGATCGCAGAAAAAGGGCTTCAGGACCGGAAGATCAAAAGCGAAGCCACCGTCGACAACATGGTCGGCTACGCCGCTCAGCGGGATGATGCTGAAAAGCTCCCCGGAGCGGACGTAGTGCCAGTGTAGCACCGTCAAAAGCGGGCTATGGTTGCGATGGCGGGCGTCGCGCAAAATCCGGCGGAGCAGGCGCACATCAGTGAATTTCGTTAAGCGGCTGGAAGACCCGTCTCCCTCATAAAGAACGTTCTGAGTTTCGATATAAAGGCGGAACTGAGCGGAGGGATCGATGCCTTCGGTAATCGGCGGGTATAAGCCATGGAGACAGTCCAGCAACAGAATTTGGTCCGGCTCGAGCTTGACCGATTTACTCGCCAGCCGACGCCCTTCCTTGAAGCTGTAGACCGGTTTTTCGATGGTCTTACCCTCGAGCAACTCGCGCAAATGGCGATTGAGCAATTGAATGTCCATCGCTTCGGGGGTCTCATAGTTGCGATCATTGATCCAATCCGTGGGATGCTCCACCAGCGACCAGAAGTAATCGTCCAGGTTGAGCATCAAAAAGCGCAGCCCTTGTTTCTGCAGCCTTTCGGTGAGCTTGACGGTGGTAGTCGTCTTGCCGGATGAACTGGGCCCGCTAACCCACATCATCCGCACGTTGCGACCGGTCCGAAACCTTTCGATTACTTTCTCGGCGGCTGTGTCCAAAGATTGCTCGTAGCGGAGCAGGGAGTCATCAATCAAAGCTTTGAGCCGGCCGCTCCGGACGATTTCGTTCAAACCAGCGATCGTGTCGCAGCCACGCTCCCGGTTCCACGCGAGGGTTTTCTCCATCTGAGCCCGCGGGAAGCCATTGCCGACGAAGGTTTCCGGAGTAACGGCGCCTTCTCGCAGCCAGTGCCGGCCCCAGCGATAACAGGCATAGGCATCGGCGGTATTTTGAAAACCGTAACTGCGCAGCGCGTGCAGCACTTGATCCTGAATGGTTTCTATCCTCGGCGGGAAATTAGTAATCCAATGGTGCGGATCCGCATTGAGGCAAAGCACGACCGCGTCGGCCAGGAAATCCGCGATCAGTTCATCGGAGCTCCAGGAAGAGAAGATTTTGTCGTTAATGCCTGGCAATCGATCCTGATCGAATCCACCGATGGATTGTGCAGCGCGCAGGATCGCTCCGCGAATACGATTGGCATCGAACGTAACCAGGGCGCGGTTTCGCTTCTGAATTTTGACGATGCGGTTTTGAACGGCCATAAGAAGACCGGACTATACACGGGAGAAGATCGGTGACAAGGTAATGCGCAGGCAGCGACGCGCCCAATGACCAGAGGGGGAAACGTCGTTGCTCAGCGCAGCACAAGAAAAGCAAAAGGTCGTAAGGCTTACTAAATTATTCTTGCGAACAATCGTTGTTTCAGTCTTACGACCTGCGGAACTATCGACTCAGTTTCGAGGGAGCGCAACCGGAAATTTCATTTTCCGGCTGGGGTGTTTACCTCCGTTAGGGACTGACCACGCGGTAAAACCGCGCAGGATATAGCGACGTGTGGGTATCTTTCCAGGATGTGCTCGACCCGGTCGCGGTTAGAGTGCCGCTGATATTAAGCCAACTTGATTGCCCCAAAACAGTTTTGGCTTCGACACGATACGTCACACCTGGCTGGCTGCTCCAGATCAAGTTGAAGCCACTGGAATCGGCTTGAACTTGCACGACAAGGGAAGCCGGCAGGCCGGCTGCCGTGACTGAGACGAAAAGCCCCTGACTGGGGTCATAATAGCTGCCGCTGGGATTGGTAATGAGCGCCACTGCCCGGACCATGTAAGTATAACTTCCCGCCGCCAGTCCGGAATCGGCGAAAGAAGTCACCGCGACAGGCGCAGCGGTGAGGCGGGAGAAGGGTCCGGCGGGAGAAGCCGCACGATAAACGTGGTAGCCCACCAGGCCGGGGTTCGGCGACCCGGACCAGCTAAGCTGCACGTTGCTGCCGCTGGGAACGGCGCTTAAGCCCGAAGGTGGCGCCACGGGTTCCATCCTCAGGGTCGGATCCCCCATTAAGGCAATATAGGCAGCGCGCGTGAAGATGTTGACCTGGTTTTGATACAGCGTGCTGTTATTTTGAGTCAGGCGAGTGCTGTAACCGATGGTCTCACCCAGACCCATGTGGTGGCAGAACCAGTGCGGCTGGCCCGACATGAAACAGGCTAAACCCACAGATGACGTGGCCAATACAGAACGCATGATGTTGTCGGGGTGGTCCCAATTCCCGAGGTGGCTGCCAAACACCATAACAAAGGCTGCTTTGGCGTCCTGGCCCACAATGTCTGTGCTCCAAACCTCATCGTACATGTCGTTCGTGCCTAAATAACTGATCGCGGTGTCTAAACCGCCTCCGTTGCCATAAGCCCACAGATAGTTGCCGGCCTCCAGCATAGAAGCCCAGCGTTGGGCGGCCGGCGCCGTATCCTCGATGTTGGCCTCGATCGTTTGTCCCGGTCCGACGAACGGTTCGAAATTCCGGTAACCACTGGCTGCAGTTGCCAACCCGCTCTCGTCCCCGCGCCGATTGCCCATCAGCGCGCGACGTTCAACGGGGATTAAGTTCTGCCGCCAGTTGTGGTCTTTGCGCAAATAATTCTTGAGGAGCGAGGTTTCGCTTGCCCAGGGAACAGCCGAGCCGATTCCCGGCATGTCGGCCAGATCCACCCGGCCCACCATCAGCATCAGATCCGAGGGCAGGTAATTGGGGCTGTTCGTCGGGTTGGTCGGCCAATCGTAGTAGACATCTCCGTAAAAAGCGTCAGCCGGCATTGGCCGGGCGCCGTGTCCGTCATAGTCGATATTGCCTGTTTGCAGAATCGGAACGTGGCCGAACAAAAAAACCGTATTCACGGCGGCTGGGTCCGCCCAATAATCGTTCAATATCAGCGTGCGAACGTTGTCAGGTGTATCGTTGGTGGAAACATCGTGACGAATGACTTGCCAGCCGTCGCCGACCAGGTCGCTTTGCAACTGCGCCAGGTCGGCGTCCAACCCCACCACTGATTCTTTACCCACCACCAGGATCACCGTGCCTCGCTGGTCCGTAAGCGGAGCCTGGATGCCAGTAAAGATGTATCCGTAACCGGCGTACCCCAGACTTCCTGCTTTCACAATCTGGTACTCGTAATTGGTCCCTACGCTGACTCGGGTGTCGCTGTAGTTAGTAGCCGAACCGGACAACACCACGAGAGGTGAGCTCCACGAAGTGTCCGTTTTGGCTTTGCGATAAATGGTATAGCTGTTTGCTCCGTAGGGGTCAGGTTCCCAGGAAATCGTGATTTGTGGTGGCGAAGCCTGGACCCGCGCGCTCATCTGTACCGCGTAGACGAACGTGGAATCGGCGCGCACTTCGAAACACGGCAGCAGCAGGATGGACACTGAAATCGCCAGGGCTTTACAGATCTGCAAAATTCCAATTGTCCGGAATGTACGTAATTTTTTCATCAAGCATCAGCCGCCCGCTTTGATTACGGAGCGTTGTCGCATCCCGGAGGGGCCCCTACAACGGGGTGGATCACTACGTTTGCCGGGAGGAGGGACCCAGGAATCCGTCCCGGCCGTCCCACTTTCTATCCGGGCCTCACGCAAAAGGGCGCGAAGATCAAACAGGCTCGCGGCATCGATGTCGTTATGAAGACCAGAAACGGTATTTTTTTGAGACTGCTGGCTGGAACGACTGCGTCTGGACCTTTGGTGTTCAGTCCGAATAGGTCCGAATGTGACGGGCGCTTTTGGCCTGGCTTAATTTTTACCTTGAATCGCTTTGAAATGCCTTGTCTCATTGTCGACGCGGGCGACGCGGAGGGGTACCGCGGAACGGAAAGGGTGCAATTCGATTTTTCGGTGCAGGAAGCTGCATAAAGCTGCAGATCTGGACACTCCTGGCGGAGGGCTACCTCGCGGGGTTGCGCGACCAAATTTCGATTTCGCCTGAGATAGGTTGAGATGGGCTGAGATGACCTGAGATAGCCTGTGCTGTTGGAGGGGCCAAAACAGGCTATCTCAGGTAAATGAGGGTCAGCAACTCAGGCTATCTCAGGCTATCTCAGCTCCTGGCGGAGGGCCACCTTCATGGGCATCCGCAATAACAGTTTGGGCCAAAATGTGGGAACTGTTA
>Ga0207049_1087_pt1 | contig 15980 bp, 12 predicted proteins | sample Alteio_BWMinCont_63_FD_153305 | JGI IMG/M metagenome (GOLD analysis project Ga0207049, IMG submission 153305) | Enriched cells from forest soil in Barre Woods Harvard Forest LTER site, Petersham, Massachusetts, United States -... | ecosystem: Environmental > Terrestrial > Soil > Temperate forest >... | reverse complement strand
AAGAAAATGCACTGCCATATTTGTAGTGAGTTCCTGATTAGTTGAGAATTCGCAACTCTATACACTCCGAACTCAGAAGTACCTATGCGGAAACATAGTCGGATTACCTGGTCGATATGTTTTGCCATGATGAATGTGCATGTGAGTGTGGTATCGTGCCAAATCTATCCAAGCAAGCCCATTCGAATTATCACTGGTTCCGTTGGAGGGGGTCAGGAATTCGCCACACGAATTATTGCACAGGGGATTTCAGGGGCCTTGGGGCAGCCGGTGATAACCGATCCTCGGGGTGTGAGTGTGGCTATCTCTGGAGACTTTGTAGCTAGAGCACCGGCAGATGGCTATACCCTACTTCTTGTGGGTAATAACCTCTGGATCGGTCCGTTACTGGAAAAATTGCCCTATGACCCAGTGAGAGACTTCGCACCGATCACAATGGTGGCGAGTACACCAAATATCCTTGTTGTGCATCCATCATTGCCAGTTAAGACCGTCCAGGAGTTGATTGATTTTGCGAAAACAAGACCGGGAGAACTTAACTATGGTTCGAGTGGATTTGGTACTTCCACTCATCTTGCGGGAGAATTATTTAAGGCCATGGCCGGTGTCAATATCGTGCGTATTCCTTACAAAGGCGGTGGGCCATCACTCAATGCCCTGATAAGCGGCGAAGTCCAAATTTGGTTCCCTAACGCAGCTGCGGTAACGCAACATCTCAAGTCGGGAAAATTAAGGGCCTTGGCAGTTACTAGTTCGCGACCGACCGAGTTGGCTCCCGGGTTACCTACAGTGGCCGCCTCGGGCCTACCAGGATACGAATCGGTATTGATAATTGGCGTGCTTGCACCGGCCACTACGCCCGTGGCAATCATCGAACGATTGAACCACGAGATCGTGGGATTACTTAACCGGGCAGATGTAAAACGAAAACTTTTCGATTCTGGAGCAGAGGTAGTAGGTAGTTCACCGGAGCAGTTTGCAGGCGCCATAAAATCCGAAATGGCCAGATTGGCCAAGGTGATCAAGGACGCCGGTATCCACGAGGATTAAAGGCAAAATAATCGTTGTACAGTGCCTCTGGCCATAGGAGATTGTCACCTTGTGCAAGGTGGATTATAAGAGGGTGCACGGGCAAGAATCGTACATTTCTCCAGCAAGCTGTTCGGTCACAGGAAGAGAGTAGAAGAACCACAGATTGAAGCTAATAGAGGAGTATGGCGTTTTAAATTCGTTAATTACTATAGAAACCAAAACGCTAACGACAATTGCAGAGCACTTGGCGAATGAGGATAAGGAGTTGACCTTCTGGGAACTATTACCGGAGGAGACCATAAGGCTAAACGTTTGGTTGTAGTTGCCGTGATTACCGCTTTTGACTGCTAACTGGATCAGATGAGTTCATCGTCAGCTACGCTAAGCAAGCCGATGAAAGGGCGTGACAGAGTTCGATTATGGTATTTCAAATTAATGAGAAGGCCCGTAAGAGGGGAGTACTATGTTGACAATTACCGTTGAGGAACTTATTCGGCTTACCGCCCTTGCGTTGCGAAAATCTGGTGCTTCGCAGCCTATGGCACTTGCGGCCGCGAAAGCGCTGGTCGCGGCAGATATGGAGGGGCTACCGACGCACGGAGTATCCCGTACCTCGCTTTATGCGCAACATCTCCGTGAGGGTCGTGCGGACGGTAAGGCGAAACCGCGAATCGCTAAACGCAGTGGCGCAACCTGTCTTGTTGATGCTTGCGGAGGTCTCGCCTTCCAGGCAAGCGCCATCGCGGTTACGGAGGCGGTTAAGCGGGCTCGCCGGCATGGTATTGCAATGTCTGGCGTGATGAATAGCCACCATTTCGGCGCTGCGGCGTATCATCTCACACCTGTTGCCGATGCGGGGTTTGTGGGGATTGCATTCTCGAACGCGCCCTCGGCAATCAACGCGTGGGGCGGGAAAAAGCCGTTATTTGGAACTAATCCTATAGCGGCAATTTTTCCACGTCGTAACAAGTCTCCAATCATAGTGGATCTTTCATTGACAGAGGTCGTGCGTGGCAAGATCATGCTGTACGCAAAGGAAGGCAAGCCGATTCCAGTCGGTTGGGCGCTCGACAGTGAGGGTAAACCAACAACCGATGCACGCGTTGCCCTGGCAGGCAGTCTAGCAGCTGTGGGAGGCATGAAAGGTACGATGCTGGCGCTTATCGTCGAAGTTGTTTGCTGTGCATTAACTGGCGCGGCTTTCAGTTTTGAAAGCGACTCCTACTTTGCACCAGGGGGAAAGCCGCGCATCGGCCATTCATTTATTGTAATCAATCCTGATGGTTTGGCTGGCACAGAATACTACTATTCGCGTCTTGAAGTGATGATCGCTCGCATGCTTGCCGAAGAAGGGGTTCGTCTACCAGGATCACGACGGCATGCTGCCGTCACAAAGGCGCGTGCCACCGGAATTGAAATTTCCGAATCGTTACACGAAGAACTGATCCAACTTTCAGCTTGACGAGCCATAGGTTGCAATTACTCGGATTGCGCTTCGGAAAAATCTACGATTGCATAATTGGCCTGAATTTACACGGCAAACGTGTTCTAAAACGTTTGTGGTCAATAATTGCGCGCTGTGCATTTACGAACTAGTTTGTAGATAACCGACCAAATGGTCGGCGGCACTACCACAACCACGCTTGAGTTTGCCGCAGTCCTCAAGAGTCCAGCATCGGCAGCGTTTGATTTGGCGTGTCAAATGAAAAAAAGGCAACTATGCATCATGTTGAACAACACAAACGAACGACCGGAGTTGGCCGGCTGTCCTTCAGAAAGACATTTGCGATTTCAGCAGCCTTTCGCGCTCATCGCCGTCGCTATCGCAGAACGTCTCGTCGCGTCAATGTGACCGACCTTGTCAGCACTTCTAAAACTCGCGTCCATGCCCAACAGGACTGACTTCCGGGTGGTCTTACCGATTTTCTGGGTGGCTTTATGCGGTTTTCGGCACTGACCCGAATTGCATAGTGCGATAACCCATTGATTTCTGGAGGCGGGGGTCGGAATCGAACCGGCGTCCGCGGCCATGCAGGCCGCCAACACGTTAATAGATTCAATGGGTTACGATGCTCAACCGCCCGGCTAACCACCCGAGACTATAACGATAGACATGATATTACATACGGGAAGTTCTACCGACAGGCTTCCGGCTCAAATTATGTGGCGAATGTCTCGCTGAAATGGGGTGTATCGCGCAACATAACAATTCGTCCCCCACAGGTACAGCAGGTGGTCCAAGTCGATCAGTCGGGGCACTACGACATCATCACTGCACAATCAAGCGTGTGACCTGTGCTCGGCAATAGCCAGTAACCTTGCACAGGAAGCGCGCCATGAGTCCACGCTCGTCGCAGCGCAATCGCTCGTGGACAACCTGCTTCAGGCTCCTCGCGACCCATTGGCAGTGATCTTGGTGCGCCCGGCCGGTAAAAACCACGGGGTTGGTGCCAGCCATAAAGAGCGTACCTGTTCCAGCCTGCTCAACATCTGCAGTCTTTAGATTCATGATCATCCTCCAAGGAGGACCTAAATCCCGTACCGCCCAAGCTCATCTGTCGTTGGAAACCGATCCCCCATCCAGGCTCAACGGTCATTGGACAACACTGTGACTTGCGATCTGCGGTTCGAACTGTTTTTATTCAAAACTTTATTCCAAAACCCAGCTTTTTCGCCATATACTGGCAAGAAGCCCCCTCTAATTGACAATTTCAGATTGCGCCACTTTCGAAATTTCCGGCAGCTCAACAACGGGGTTGAACGGTATTCATAACGCACGAAAGAAAGCTTTAACTGAATTTAGGACGCCACTTAGGCGAGAATCGATATGGCCAGCCCGGAGTTGTTTTGCAGAATCATAACGCCATTTGCGAAAAGAGGCGAGTTGGATGAAGAAGCGCTCAGGGAATTTCTGCAGCGCTTTATTAAATCTAAGATCGGCATCTATTTGGGCAGTGCTGGCAGCGGTGAGAGCCATGCGCTCACACCTGATGAACTTCGGCGCATTTACCAGATCGGGGTCGAGGAATGCAGGGGCAAGATCCCGGTTCACGCCAATCCGCCGGAGCAGTACTCGGTACGGTTGACGCGGGACTATATCTACCAGGCTATAAAAGCCGGCGTTGACATGGTCAGTATTTACGGCCTCGCATCCCGCCACGGCATGAAACCGACCGACGAAGAACTGGCTCTCTATTTCAGAGAAGTGCTAGCCGGTATAAAGCATCCCATATCGCTTGCGGTGCATGCGAATATAATGGGTTACATGCCGAAACCAGCGGTAGTGGCCGATGCTTGCAACCGTCACTATCAGGTTGTGGCGCTCAATCTCAGTCACGGCAGCGACGGTTATTTTGTACAGCTCAAGGAACGCCTGAAGCGCGACATCCCAATCTATGTCCACTTTAATGGATCACTTAACAAGTTGACGATGGGTGCACGAGGCATTTTTGGCACCGAAGCCAACATTATCCCCAAGACCCAGCGCGGCTACATCGATGCGTATAAAAACAGGAATTTTGTTCAAATGGGCCGCTTCTATGAGGATGTAACCCGTTTCAACAATCATTCATCACAATGGTATCCCGCAGTCGCGCGGTCGATCAAAATGGCAATGAAGCTATTCAAATTGCCGGGTTGGGAAGGCGGATTGCGCGAACCCTACCGCATGCCACCGCCGGCAGAATACAAGAAGTTCGTCAATGGCCTGCTGAGACTCGGCATTCCGGAAATTAATCAGCAGGCACGTGCGGTAGGCTTGCGAATACCGAAGTGAACTTCAGCCAAGATAATCGTGTCCTGGAACGTTCAATAGTACGCACCCCGCGTGTCAGCATGCTATAGTCTTCAATAAGGAATTGCGTCCATGACGCGTATTTTTGCTAGTATCTTGTCTCTTGGCATGCTGGTTCTGGACGCGAGTGTGGTGTCCGGTCAGGATTATCCGAACAAGCCCGTACATATCATCACTCTGGCAGCCGGAAGTACCAACGATTTCATCGCGCGTCTAATTGCGCCGGGGCTCGCCAGCGGATTGGGCCAACCGGTCATAATAGACAATCGCTCTGTCATCATAAGCTTGGCGCCGATTGTGATCAATGCACCGCCGGATGGATATACGTTGCTTTCCGCGGGTTCTCCAATTTGGCAACTGCCACTTCTGCAAAAAGCACCTTATGATCCGTTGAAAGACCTTGCACCGATCATAATGACAGCGAGGTCGCTCGCCGTCCTGGTTGTGCATCCTTCGTTACCGGTACATTCAGTAAAAGAATTGATTGCTTTGGCTAAAGCCAGGCCAGGAGTGTTTAATTATGCTTCGGGCGGAACGGGCGGTTCGGGGCATCTCACGGGGGAATTATTCAAGGCAATGGCGGGCGTCGATATTGTCCACGTTCCTTACAATGGGGGTTCGGCGGCGATTGTCGACTTGATCGTCGGCCAGGTGCAAATGACGTTCGACAGCCCGTCTACGGTGATGCCGCTGGTCAACGCAGGTAAATTGAGAGCCCTGGCAGTTACCAGTGCAGAGCCGTCCGAGCTGGTTCCCGGTTTGCCTACAGTGGCGGCATCCCTGCCCGGGTTTGAATCAGTAACAGATTTTGGTGTTTTTGCTTCGGCTAAAACGTCGAATGCGATCGTCCGACGGCTAAACCAGGAATTCGACAAGGTACTCAGCGCGACAGGTATGAAAGAGAAGTTTCTCAGCAGGGGAATAGAGATCACTCGCAGTTCACCGGAGCAGTTCGCTGCCACGATAAAATCGGATTTTTCGGTAATGGGCACGGTAATCAAGAATGCCGGTATTCAGGCTGAATAGTTGCAGCTATCAGTCGGCTGGGCCTGATTCAGCATTAAGCCGAATGCTCAACACCCTGTTAACGGTGCCGATTCAGTTCATACGCACTTGAATGCTTGGGCAAGCGATAGACGCGCTTGGCCGTGTCGATGAACAGAATGGCTCTTTCCTAGCCGGAATAACCCACTGTCAGCCGGTTAAACGCGTTCCAAACCTAGAGATAGCAATGAAGCGGCTCGCCCGATGGGAAATTGCTTACGAACATGCATCCATTTGAACCGAAAGGTTCGATGCAGGTTTCGATATAAGGACGCAAAGCTGCCGCAAAGTCCAGCGAGCGTATTTCATTCCCGTGCCGCCGCTCGCCCGGTATTCCTGCGCACATGCCGTCAAGCTTGATACAAATATTCGCACAACGAGCCACCTCGCGGATTTTTGTACGACAATCATTGAAAATTTCCTTATTTGTGCCGGTGCCCAACGGCCCACCGTAATGATTGACTATGATGATCGTGTCCGGATACGCGCCGGCGGTGGGCTGGATCACGAGCTACCAATGGCCGTCAGAAAGCCCGAATCGCACATTTGAGGAATTCGTCAAGATGAAAGGCGAACAAGTGCCGTTGGCCCGCATTGGCACGGCGGAGGAGTTCGCCGACATGACCTGCTTTCTCGCGTCCGACGCCGGATCGTATATCCTAGGCGTGTGCATCGATATCGACGGCGGGCGCTCGCCGGTAGCGTGCTGTCGGCGAGCGCCGTAAATTCCTGCGGGACCATCGAGCGCAGGTGCCCGGCTATCGTGCATTGCCGCCCATGCCCGCGAAACTTTGAAATAGCCACTACTCGACGTGGATGCCCGCATCTTTGATCACCTTGCCCCACTTGGCAATATCAGATTTCATAGTTGCGGCAAACTCCTCCGGCGAGCTTCCCACGGGTTCTGCCCCCAAGCTCATAAACCGTTCTTTCATATCTGCTCTGTTAATCACCCGCACGATCTCCTGGTTCAGCCGATTGACGATCATCGCGGGAGTATTAGACGGTGCCAACAGGCCTATCAATGACCCCGATTCATAACCAGGCAATGTTGCCGATATCGGAGGCACACCGGGAACCAACGCGGACGGCTGCGCGCTAGTAACTCCCAAAGCGGTCAACCTGCCCGACTTGACGAACGGCATCGCCGACGACGCGGTGTTGAACATCAGTTGCACTTCGCCGCCAATCACACCATTAAGCGCCGGTCCCTGAGCTTTGTAGTTAATGCCCGTTATATTAACGCCGGCCACAGACTTGAATAATTCCGCCGCGAGATGATCCGAAGAGCCGATTGAACCGGTAGCATAGTTAAGCTCTCCGGGCTTGGCTTTGGCCAAAGTAATCAATTCTTTTACTGAATGTACCGGTAACGAAGGATGCACAACAAGAACGTTAGGCGCTCTGTCCAGCAATGAGATCGGGGCAAAATCTCGCAGCGGGTCGTAGGGCATTTTTTGCAAAAGCGGCCCGATCCAAAGGCTGTTGCCGGCGACCAGCAGTGTATAACCATCGGAAGGCGCTTCTTTGGCTACCGTCTCCACCGCGATAACCGTGCTTCGACCGTCTACTATGATCGGCTGCCCCAGTGGGCCTGTAATCTTTTCCGCGATCAAACGCGCAACGAAATCGCCGGCACCTCCCGCAGGCGTGACGATGCGAATCGGCTTGTTAGGATAATCCTGGCCTCGTACTACACCCGTGCTAAGAACCATCACACTAAATAATATTACCCTTGCAATCCGATGTATCGCTGACATGGATCCTCCCCGACAAGAAAGTTTTGCGTCCGAACGCGTTGGCGACCAGGCACCTAAATTTGCACTTCGACCGTCTCAAAGTTGCCCGTGGATGCACTGCAATTGGGACAACTCCGCGTCTGGGGTACATCTTTCCAGCGCGGATCTGGTGCTAGACCTTCCTCGGGCATCCTTTGCGCCTCGTCGTACGCAAACGAGCATAGCGCGCATTGCCAGTTTTCTAAGCTGGTAGTTGCATGCCCGCCGTGAGATGCGCCGGTCGCCTATACTTGTGGCGTGGGAAAATTAAGAGCGAGCGCTTCCAGGCCTTGCGCACCCGCATGCAACTTAAAGGGGCCTTCGTTTGGATAGACGAACAGCATCGACAACGCCCGGTACTCGCCGCCGCCGTGAAATAGACTGCCTTTGACCACGATGACGTATTGACCGTCCCCGTGCGAAGGATCCGGCGCGATAGCCTTGGCATGAGGCTTCATGCTCAACGCATAAGCGGCCAGGCCTCGTTCATCTTGAATGCCGGGGATGGGTTCCAGCGTCATGTCGGCGGTCGCCGATTGGACAGGAAAATTCACCGCGCGCGTAATTTGCCAAGGTTCGCGATTCGGTATCTGCTTTAAATGGGCGAGATCTCGCTGCGAACCGGTGTCCGGGTGCGCGCGCATCACAAAGAACTTTAAGCCATCACCGGCATCAGAGACCAGCGGGCCATAGGGCGTGTAAGCGCGCGAAAAGTGCACGCCATATGGGGCGAGAGCATGGCGCCCGAGCTTGCCCTTGCCGTCGACGATCACCTGAAATTGGTCGACGATATGAAAATGAGTACTCGAGTAAAGACCGGGGTCCAGCTGGTTGAGGCTGGCGAGAGGTAGGTTAGGGTTATCACGAGAGCCAAAGATGGGAATCTGTGTAGTTCCGCCTCCGCGACCGGGAGCTTCGCGCCTGATCTGATTCTTCCTCGCCGTGTCGACCGCTACTGCCAATACCATACGTCCTCCTTATCAGAATTATTGACGTATTACTTTGTCATCCTGCGAATAGGAATCTGCAGCCACCTTTTTCTCCGTCCGTGACTATATCGCCGGCCCGACAACAGGTCAATGACGCGGTGTTTGGTGAAACTTTCTCACTCTCCATGACGATTTGAACCTTCCATACGGGATAGCCAGGAGAAGCACATCGCGCATGAGTCGAACGTTTTCGCGTCTGCCAATCTGCGCGAGACCCTGAGCAGAAACGGTTAATCAGGCTAGAATTAACGAATTTGCACCCTGCACGATGCGTATCAGCTTATGCAGATAATTCTGGCCCGTGGCGGCACCCGCGCCCAGAATCATGCTGATAACCAGGAACGTACGCATAACGAACCGTGGGATCAGAGTAAATCCTGTCGAAGTGAAACTCCCCAAGCTCGTAATCACAGATGTCCCACTCCCTGTAGGAGTAACATTTTAGGTTCGTAGTGAAATATCACAAGGCTGGCATAAATCCCAGTCATTCGCAGCCCCGTCCAATATAGAATGAATCTGAGCGGGTACCCACGAGCATACCAGCGAGGTTTTCCTCATACCATCGCCACAATTCTCGCTTCGCTCGAATATCACGCCCCAATCCAGTTTCCGCACTACTTCTAGATATGGAGATTCCAGTTATGAAACAATCCTATACTAGAGCTTATAATTTATGCCTTTGCTCGCACCACCGCATTTTGTAAAACCCCGATTTGATCATTGCAGATTTCCACCACGTCACCGTCTTTCAGATCGGGCTCAGTCGCTTCGTCGGTACCAAGCCAGATTACGTCACCGGGGTAAAGCGTCATGTACTGCGTGATCTTGGCAATAAAATGCTGCGCAGAGAACAACATCTTACTAGTGCTATATCGGGATGCCTGCACACCGTTCACGCGTACCGAAATCGTGAGGTCCATGGGATCAAGATCCGAAACAATGAACGGCCCCATTGGCTTGAACGTATCTGAGTTCTTCGCTCGCCACAGAGTGCGATCTTGCCTTTGCCATGCGCGTTCACTCACGTCGTTACCAAGCGTCCAGCCGAGCACGCAGCTCAATGCATCGGACTCAGACAAATTGCGTGCTTTCTTTCCGATCACCGCTACCAACTCGCCCTCGAACTGCACTGGCCCCGTTGAATCGAACGGAATCACAATAGTTTCGCCAGTTGCAATTAACGCATTGACTGACCGGTAGCCAACATCAGCCTTTTCGGGTACCTTGGTATTCGTGCCCTTGCGCTTGTTTCCCCACGCGATGTGTGCTGCGTAGTTCAGTCCTGCACAATAGAAATTCATCGGTATGCATGGAACCTGCAGCTTCAGGGTAGAAATCGCATGACGCGTATTCGTTGCTCGACAACTATTGAAAGGAGAGCCATCAAGCTCAGTTACGTAGTCGCCGTCAACTAGTCCGAAGAATGTTTTTCCCCGCAATTCAAAACGTCCATATTTCATAGAGTCTCCTTTAGAATAAGGCATTTCAATTTACTGAGAACTCGACTCTGGCATTGCAGAAATCAAGGCAAATGCAAGTATTTTGGATTGAGTCTGGCCACTAGGACTCTACGCCAGGGCGTGAGATAGCACAGACTTTCTCAAGCTTCTTTACGATTTCAGGCAGCGAAAACATCCTTCTGATAGGAACCCTAATAAACGTTACTTATCAAGTATGCCCGCGTCGTTCGCGATACAGGCTGTTTCTCATTATTCGCCCTGGTAATGCTCCCGTATGACGACCATCTTCGAGCAACACTTGGCCGTTGACGATTGTAAAATGAACGCCGTCAGCAAGTTCCTTCATACGCCATGCGCCCGCGGGAAAATCATACACGGGTTCCTCTGGTAATGATCTTATCGTATCAGGGTCAAAAACTACGATGTCTGCCGCCAATCCAGGCCGTAGCAGGCCGCGATCGTAGATGCCAAACACAGACGCAGAATCGAAAGTCAGGCGTCTCACCGCCTGTTCCAATGACATGATACCTTGTTGGCGCACCCAATAACCCAAAAGAAGGCTGCTGTACCCATAGCCCCCGTGGAACTGCACGTGAGCGCCACCGTCCGAGAGACCGATATAGGCATTAGGGTAATTGAGAATCTTGGTCATAATCTCTTTCTCAGTGTTCGAAGCCCCGAGAAAGAAGACCGTATCTAGGTTTTCTTCGACCACAAGATCCAAAAAGGCATCGATAATTCCTTGTCCCCGTGCCTCAGCGACCTGACGAATTGACTTGCCTTGTAAGCACTTGTTTTTCGGCAATACGGTCTTTTCCACAAAAATATATTCATACCAACGCCGATCAATAGCAGCACCAGGGATTTCCTCCGTCCACTCAACGACTTCCTTATGCAGTCTTTTCCGTACTTCGGGATCTTGATACGCCCGTAGCTTCTCCTGGTCTGTGGCTACAGTAATCGGGTGCCAAGTCGGCGCCGCACGAAATACCTGCGAATTGTGCATGGTAAAGCGGGTAATATGGCTGTGCGGGGTACACATAGGATTAGCTCGCACACCTGATTTGACGGTCTCATCAACCAAGGCCATGTGCGTTTTCCACAGATCGGGATTCTTCACCGATTGCTTTAGATTGTTATAGACTACTTGGCGGCCCGTCGCTTCAGCTAGACGTGTCATCATACCGTTGCGCAGCTCGACCTCGGTTCCCGCCCCGCTCTGGATGACACCGGTGCCGAGTTCAGCCAGAACGTCTCCAAGGGCAAAGATCTCCTTCTCGTCGGCCCAAAGCGCGGGAATGCGCACGCCCTGAGGATCATAATGACCTTTATTTCGCGATACTGAGAGCCCTAAAGCTCCCGCGAGGATGCCATTTCGTACTATGCTACGCATGGCTTCGATTTCAGCAACAGTGGCAATTCGGCCCTGGCTTTCGTTGCCCATAACATAATGACGCACCGCTGTATGACCTATGAGATTCCCAACATTTACCCCGAGGCGCTTGTCCAGAACTGCCATGTATTCCGATATGGTTTCCCAATTTATATTGACTGTGCGGAGTACTTCCATTGGGATCGTTTCCACATACGACAAAAACTCGGCCAGCCGCTCCCCCGCCCCGTGACGCACCGGCGCCAAGGCCAAAGAGCAGTTGCCTATGATTACCGTCGTCGCGCCGTGATAACAGGAGAAGGTACACAATGGATCCCAAGTTACTTGGGCATCGTAATGACAATGTGTATCTATAAATCCAGGGGCCACTGCCAATCCGTCAGCATCAATGGTACGTGTCGCAATGACATTCAGCTTCCCGATCTCGGCTATTATTCCATTGCGTATTGCAATGTCTCCACGAAAGGTGGGCATACCCGAGCCATCCACAATGTGACCATTTTTAATTAAAAGGTCATACGCCATATACCTTCTCCAGATAGCTAATTGTCCTGAGGCTCACAAGTCGTGCGACTGCATCACCTGATTTAGTCAAGAGCGAAGATCTGCAGAACATAATTTTAGAGCTAATTTCAAGATTATCGGTGATTACTCACCTTCTTTGATGCCGAGATCCCTAATAATTTTTCCCAACTCGAACATTTCCGATTTTATTTTGGCGGCAAACTCATTTGGAGAACTTGCCACAATATCCGATCCGGCGTTGATAAATTTTTCTTTCACCTCGGGTTCGTTAAGGACGCGCACAATTTCGTCGTTCAATTGATTGATGATCGCTGCGGGCGTGTTATGCGGTGCCAATATGCCTACGTTCACCGACGACTCATAGTTGGGCACGCCTGAGCTTGCCACGGTTGGCAAGCCCGGCGCCAACTTGGTTGGTTCAGCGCTAGTCACTGCCAACGCTCTTAATTTCCCCGACTTGACATGCTGCAATCCTACCGCCGCAGGTGCAAAAGAAAGCTGCACTTGTCCACTAATCAGATCATTTAGTGCTGCTGCACCGCCTTTATATGAAATATTAACGATATTGACACCTGCCTTGGCCTTAAATAATTCTGCTGCGAGTTGATTGGCGCCACCTATGCCACTCGACGAATAATTAAGTTCTCCCGGCCGTGCTTTAGCGAGAGCTATCAATTCTAGAACGGATTTTACGGGTACCTGTGGATGCACAACCAAAATATGCGGCGCGCTGCTGATCAATGCAATCGGCGAAAAATCTGCCACCGGATCATAAAGTGTTTTTCTCACGAGCGGTCCGACCCAAAGTGAACCACCTGCAACAATGAGAGTATAGCCATCGGGAGTGGCTTTGGCTGCAACTTCCCCGGTGAACTTACTTGGGAGATTGTCTACTATCATTTGCTGCTTCATCCGACCCGATAGCGCGTACGCGATCATACGTGCTGCGAAATCGGGAGTACCCCCAGCCTCTGACGCAAGGATACGGACCGGCTTGTTCGGATAAGTTTGGCCAAGTACTACGTCAGTACACAAGACCAACAACTCAATAAAAAATGATGCAATAAAGCGCACCTTTGACATAAAACCTCCTCGTGGGCGAATCACCTACGATGATTTCGCGGCATTGGGTAACTAGCCGGACAGCTACATTTCATTGTAATCGCTCGCAGCGAGCGAAAAACGAACAAGGAAACAATTTGCTTATCTAGACGGTAGAGTTACGATCTTGCGTTCGGCCGCAATTGTGTTGCGATGTATGTCGCGATATTCGGCGGTAAGGTGCCGAATGCGAGCCAACATGTTCATTGCAAATACCAATAGAAAAGTACAACTCATTACCTACCTAAATCCCTGGCGCCCTTCATGATATAAGCTGTTCCTAAGCACGCGCCCTGAGAACGCGCCAGTATGCCGTCCGTTCTCAAGTAATACTTGACCGTTAACTATTGTAAAGTGCATGCCTGTAGAAGTATCGCTCATGCGCCAATTCCCAGCAGGAAAATCATGCACCACTTTCGCGGGTAGCGGAAAAATCGTATCTGGATCAAAAATCGCAATGTCAGCGGCAAGACCAGGTCGCAACAAACCTCTATCGTATATTCCGAATACGGAAGCGCTATCGAACGTCAGTTTTTTTACGGCCTTTTCCAAGGACATAATATGTTCCTGGCGTACCCAATAACCCAACAGGTAACTACTAAATCCGGAGCCCCCGCGGAATTGCACGTGCGCGCCTCCATCAGACAGGCCAATGTACGCGTTCTGGTAATTTAGAATCTTTGCGGATGCTTCTTTATCGTAGTTCGAAACACCCCGCAGGAAGACTGTCTCCAGATTTTCTTCAACCACTAGATCTAGGAAAGCATCGATTATTCCTTTGCCCTGCAACTCCGCGATCTGATCTAATGATTTTCCCTCCAGGTCCTTATTCTTATCTAATACCGCTTCGGCAACCCAGAAATTTCTAAACCAGCCTGGCCCAAGCACAGGGGCTCCCGGGATATTGAGATCCCCCTCGATGACTTCGTGGTGCAATTTCCCTCTTATTTCTGGATCAGAATAAGCTCTCAATTTTTCATCGTCGGGCGCAATTAAAATGGGATGCCAAGTTGGCACACCTCGAAATTCCTGCGAATTTCGCATAGTAAAACGATGGGTTGTGGTATTAGGAGAGCACATTGGATTAGCCCGTATTCCCGCCTTCACCGTTTCGTCGACGAGTGTCATATGCTGTTCCAAAGCCTTAGGTTTATGCAGCAGATGGACTAAGTTGTTATAGACAACTTGGCAACCAGTGGATTTCGAAAGTCGAGTCATCAGGCCATTTTGAAGCTCGGCCTCTCGCCCTCCTCCACTTTGAATTACGCCGGTTCCCATCTCTGCCAGTACGTCTCCAAGTGCGAAGATTTCATCTTCATCCGCCCAGAGGCCGGGAATCTGCACGCCATGCGGATCATAGTGTCCCTTATTCCTATCCACGGAAATACCTAGGGCTCCCGCAAGAATGCCATCTCGTACCACATCGCGCATAGCCTCGATCTCCCGCACGGTTGCTGCACGGCCTTGACTCTCGCGGCCCATTACGTAGTGACGTACTGCTGTGTGCCCGATGAGAGTGCCCACGTTGACACCCAGCCGTCTGTCGAGCGTGTCCATATATTCGGCGATCGTCTCCCAATCAACATTTACGGTTCTTAACGACTCCATGGGAATCGCTTCGACATAGGAAAGGAATTCCATCAGTCTTTCTTCCATTCCATGGCGAACGGGTGCTAGAGCAAGCGAACAGTTTCCAATAATCACAGTGGTATGCCCGTGATAGCACGAACATGTACACAAAGGATCCCACATCACTTGTGCGTCATAGTGGCAATGAGTATCGAAAAATCCAGGGGCAACAACTAGGCCTGTAGCGTTAATTACACGTTTAGCAGATTCACGAAGCTTACCAATTTCCGCGATCTTTCCATTACGAATACCCACGTCTCCGCGGAAGGCTGGACTCCCTGAACCATCTACGATAGATCCGTTCTTAATTAAGAGATCGTATGCCATATAATTTGTAATTGATTGAGTTTCATGTTGGCGAAAACTCTCTGATAACTGCGAATGCAACGCATATAAGTGGTGAAAACTTGAGGCCCGTACCGTCTATTGCTCTTGTACTTGTATCCCCTCCCCCGCGCGGAAGGCCTTGAACGTTCCGGATTGTTAATGTATTTATACAACGTTTCCAATATGGGGTCGACATGAGTATTGGCGTCAAATATCCTGGACTCCGTCTCTGCCAAATTGTTTTCTCTGCGTCCGGTTATCGTTTTTGCCGAACTTAGACTACAGGGATACTTACAAGTCAGCGCGAATACCGGCATCCTTGATTACCTTGGACATCCTGGATAATTCTGCCTTTATTTTGGCCCCAAGTTCTGCTGGATTACTGCCAACGACTTCCACTCCTAAACTTAATAGTTTCTCTCTAATGTCGGGCATGTTGAGCACGCGTATAATCGATTCATTGAGACGATTTATTACCGCAGGCGGAGTTTTCGCGGGAGCAAATATTCCATAATTTGCTACCGATTGGTAACCTGGCAATCCAGATTCGGCGACCGTGGGCAAACCCGGCGCAAGAATAGATGGATTGGCACTGGTAACTGCTAGCGCTTTCAATCTTCCTGCCTTGACATGTGGGTTTACGGCAAGTGCAGAACCAAACATCAATTGCGTCTCACCACCGATCACGGAACTTAACGCCTGACCGGCTCCCTTGTACGGGACGTATACTATATTGATGCCTGCCATCGCTTTTAACAATTCGGCCGCAAGTTGCGTTGAGCTACCAGCTCCTGAAGAAGCGTAATTAAGTTCCCCGGGATTAGCTTTGGCCAGCGCAATCAGTTCCTTAATGGAATTTACCGCAAGTGACGGATGCACCACAACGATGCTCGATGAAGTTACAGCTAA
>Ga0207049_1084_pt1 | contig 16240 bp, 14 predicted proteins | sample Alteio_BWMinCont_63_FD_153305 | JGI IMG/M metagenome (GOLD analysis project Ga0207049, IMG submission 153305) | Enriched cells from forest soil in Barre Woods Harvard Forest LTER site, Petersham, Massachusetts, United States -... | ecosystem: Environmental > Terrestrial > Soil > Temperate forest >... | reverse complement strand
GATGAATCCTATCTCATTCGGGCCGAAGACGCCTTCGCAGCACAACCAGCAAGTCTCAAAGATGAAGTCTCTGCCATCCAATGGTGTTCAGAGACGACCTTCCGAGAGTTAGTCTATACTTCGCAGGCGACACGTATGTACGATCGCGTCAAGCGTTTCATTGCTAACTGTATCTCTTTCAACCGTCTAATCTACTGGTTGAAAGTTCGTGGGGGTATGGAGTCTCAGAATCCTAACTTTGGGGCCCAGCTACAATTAAAAGCGGTCAGTACAGATGATACGCAACCGTGGATCGAAGAACCGCGGTGTTCTTTTCGACGCCGGCGTGGTAATGAACGACGACCGCACCTTAACCTAACCTCACACACCGTCACACCTTATAGCACTTAAGGTACTCCATATACTTGTCTCCTGACAAGTATATTATTTTTGGTACCCAAATTGATGGCAGCAGCGGCCGTTGTCGAACAAACACAATTCATCGAGGCGGAAAGCGAGTACATCTACTATCATATTGAAGAGGGCTTTTGGGAATATGACAGGTTTCAAGATAACGTCTTATATGCTCGACACGAAGCTGAACCTCACAGTCCTTATATTTATTCTGTAGATCCAATTGATGTTTTCTCAACCGCCTATATCACTCAACCTCATGCCCGGTATGCCAAACTTTTCTATAAAACATTGGCCAATAGTAACTTCGTTACTGCTCAGCGTTCTTATCAACACTTAACTATTGTCAAGATTTGGACACGTAAGCCTTTGACACTTGCTGAAATGTTTACTATCGAAGTGGAATGGGGAGAAGGTTCTCGCGGGCCTCCTCGTCAGGCCTCTGAGCGACAAGCAATCGCTGGACGAGAACACGTTGTTCAACCCGAAGATATTATCACCATTGATTTTGTCAATTATACGACCGATGATAACATTCTGTTCAGTTCTGAGTTGGCAGCACCTTTTTTAGTTGAAAGACCGACTGAGGCTAATCCTAATGGAAAGGCCAATTCTATTGCTGATGGACGTAGAATATTACCCATACCTCCTCCTATAATACAACCACCAAGTCAGGAAGTTTTGGCGTCGTGGAATAATAACCAAAAAGCCCAATACCGGGCTGCTCGCTCAAAGCAAGTGGAATACGAGAACCAACTTAACAGTCCGACCAATCAATTTCTTATTACCACCGAAATTCAACCTTCTTATGGACGACCACTTAAATATCAAACTATGCGAAAAGGAGTAGCTACGCAGGTAGGTATATAAATACTTCTGTAATTCCTTACTTTTGATTTCGGATCTTTTTCGATACTGAAACCGAAATGTCATTTTCCACTGAACAGATTCGTGAATACGTACGACAGGTTACGGCATTTATAACCTCCACGAAAAGCATCATGGACATCCATGATCCTATCAATGACGCTTTCATGGCATGTTGTATCCACGCACCGACAATAGTCGACGAAGATTTTCTGTCCTGTATGAAATTAGTGGGTCCGCAACCTCTCACGGGAATAAGTCTCTTCATGAAAGAATATCTGCCCGTACTAGACCAGGCAGGTATTCCGAATAAGGACAAGCTTAAAGAGATTAATAAAGCTTGGTATCGACTTTCTTCGGTAGATAAGGAAGTTTATAATACACAGGCCCTGGCTCAACTCAAAAGTCGCGAAGAAGCTAAAAAGCGACGACGTGCCAACCAGGTGGTTGCCAGTGCTTAGTACTTGTCTGTAGACAAGTACCAATTATCGCGGAGAAGAGGATTACGATTGACCGATCATTTCTTCCGGCGAATAAGCCCCTTCGTGGACGGGTTCTATTTCCAGCGGAACGACAGGTCGTTGTAATTCACGTAAGCGAACCGTTTGCTCCAGGTTGAATTGTGCTACTAGATCGGGATAATGCTGTGTGATCCAGAGTAAAATTGGGGAGTTGACGTAGCGATTTTTCAGAACATCCAGAACTTCGTCCGAAGGTGGGTGATAATTTGGGTATTGTTCAAGTAAATCAGGTGCGTCATAAAGGATATTTTCAGTGCTTGGTTCAATATTACATGTTCGTAGAAAAGCGATAATAGACTCACGGCCCCCCGGTGTCACACGCTTCCAATTTTCGAAGATATTTTCAAGCATAGAAGCAAACTGATCCCAATGTTGGTGGACGAAGTCGCACTCTTCATCGTTTGAGACCCAATTAAAATCCGCCTGATGAAGGTAGGTAATAGCCGCTAGCCAGTCATTGTAGATCTGGCTGTTTAGAATCATTTGTAAATATTGGTGCCATAGATTACGATATATAGGACCGTAGAAATCGAGCGGGATATGGAAATATTCAACTATAATATCTAAGATATAGCGACGACGATCGAATAGATCTGGTACATCTAGATCAACCTCTTCCTCCTCATCCCCTGCTCCTAATAAAGGTATAGCTGCCAATTGCTCAAGAGCATCTCTCCCTAATATATCAGAAGAAGGTGCCTTGCCAACTGCTTCTATGAAGTTCAAATTTTGATCGCGAGCAGCCTCCACGATATTAGCTGCTGTAGCTAACTGAGGATAGTACCTTAGAAACCACTCGACAACGGGCAGTGCGATAGGTGGGTGGGTGACTACAAAACGCGAAAAATCCGCCAGTTGATCGTTGTAACCGTTGACCAGTAGCGTATCTAAAATATAAGATGGAGTATTTTCCAGGTCTATTATTCGGTTAATATCTAAAGGTTGATACCATTTAAGCAGGACGTTTAGTGCCGCTACATTATGTTTATAATTCACGATATAATACAGTGAATCAACTAAGTCCTCTGGGCGTTCATTGTGTAAAATCTCCAAAACTCTAGGGTTATAATTACTGCTTACAATGAAATTATCTAGTTCGTGTTCGATATCTGATTCGGGATGGGTTAGTAACAGTTCTAGAGCTTCAGGAGTTCCAGAGAATAACAAACTGGGTACTAAATTTTCCCAATCGTATTGCGTTAGTAGCCAATCATAAAGTACGGGATACTTTGCCAACAGTATAAGATCACGATCGCCCAGACCTATCAGAATATTATAAGAATCATTAGCGTTGACCCGAGCACCTGTTTCACGCCGAATAATTTCGATGCGGTCTTCTGGTGCGAGACGACGAGCTTCGGCTGGGCTATATTGGTAAATGAGATATTGGAGTTCTTTGGCTTCAACGGGTTGACATTCGCTTTGACATTCAGCTAATGTACGGTAACGTCCGTGGGGATCGGGTTGACATTGTCCGTTGAGGGCACAACTAAAATGTGTGGCCATTTAGAATGGTGAGAAAATACTTTGCTTTCGCGAAGTATTTATAGTGGATTGACTGTAGTATCCCAGGTGAGTGGTGTATTTTCTAACAATCATTTTGATCCACCTTGCTCTCTTCATATTCTAATAAGAGAGCAACAAGTACTTCCTTGGTCTCTTTAGTACGAAGACCTCTTTCCCTACAGAAGGCTTTTAATTCATCCAACATGTACCCTTTATTTGTCGTTCTTCCGAAGTGGGTCTCATGAAGCTTTGTAAGGTCAAGAGAAACATGAAGTTTGGAACCGGATGAAGATGACGGAAAATCATGGTCCAGAAGACGCTGAGCTAAAACTCCTTTATTACCATTAACATGTAACTTCCGTTTCCTACACATCTCTTTTAACTGGTCAACAGTATATCCACTCTTCGATCTGGATATACTCTCGGTCAGTTTCGACCGAAAAAGGGTCTCTTCTGAGGGACTACTCTCTTCTGAGGGACTACTCTCTTCTGAGGGACTACTCTCTTCTGAGGGACTACTCTCTTCTGAGGGATAAATTTCATCCTGCTTGTTAATACAAAGCTGTTTTGCTTCTTCTTCGGTACGGCAAACACCAAAACAACGTGCGAAAGTTTTCTTCGCCGAACGCCCGTTTACGAGTTCGTACCATTCAAATCTCCAAGCATGGTGTTTATTATCCACTCGGTTTAAAGATCCGCGATTAAATAATCTATGATTTTCCCCGCGAGGAGTAGCTTGAGCCACTCTATCTTTATGTATTTGAGTTACAATTCTAGTTACCATTTTCTCCCGAACCTCCGGAGCTACTGTTCCAGACACAAGATTAGTATTATATAGTGATTCTGGAGGGTATTCTGACATGATTTCGTGTTCACGTCGTTCTAGATCCTTTTGAGAATTACATGGATAGGCTTCGACTAGTTCGATAGTAAATTTTTCCGGCCCAATTTCTCTCATAGCCGTGTAAAATGCGGAGGTAAAACCACGAGCAACCATCCGATGATCCGACATGCGGTTACCAAGTGTCCTAATAGTCGAGCCCACGTAAATGTTATCATTCTCTGTGTTTTTGAGAATATAAATTTTACCAGTAGCATAACGAGGGTCATCCCGACTGTCTTTTTTTTCAGTACTATAGTAACGAGAGTTATAAAGTTTTTCCCGAGGATACTTACTGATTTCCAAGTATTCGCGACTCTCAAGTTCCCTTCTACCCAAACAGGGAAAATTGGTGACCAATTCAATGAAGAATTTATCGATCCCGATCCTACGCATCTCAGTGTACAAAAGTGTACCAGACTTTTGATCCATTGTACGATGGGCATTTAATCTATTCTCAAGAACACCCGTTGTAGTTGAACCTATATAAACACGGTTTGTCACGGTGTTAACAATCCGGTAGATTTTTCCGTTGGCAAAGTCGGGCATGTTTTCCAACAATCCATTGTTGGAAATTAAAATCAAATTTAGGGCAGCCGCATCGGTCCATCCACCTCCATTATTTTACCGTAATGACTGGTATACCATTCTACCCTTGTCCGCCAATGTTTCTCGAATGACGAAAAGGCGTGGGTGAAATCTAGGATAGTTCCGTTTTCCCCACGCATACGACCCACAAGTTGCTCAAGTGAGGAGGGATCCTTTATGCTCCAGCCGATAATTATCATATCTAGACGACGGCCGCCGTAATTATGGCACGTAAGTGCATCGTCGAAGCCAAGCCCGGCCTTCTTATCTACGGCGACCAACACGCGACATTCATCATAGGTAGTCATGTTACCATGAAAGGCACTGACACTATGTTCTCCCCGAGCTTGCAATTCAGCTACGATCGCTTGAAGCTGATCTATTTGAACCACGTACACAAGTATTTTTTTATGGGGATTAGCAAGGACCCAATCGCAAATAAGTGAAACATAGGCCGGGCGAGTCAATAGCGACTTTTTTACCTCCTGCCAATCCAAGCCCCGGTTATTGCTGACAATTTTAGGTTTAAACCCGGTCTTCTGGCGATAAACCGTAAAAGCTCGTTGGGCAACTCTGATAACTTCGCATGGTATCTGTCCCGGTAGTGGTTTACCATCCTCACCTGTTTTCAAGCGTCCATGGAATAATCCGAGCATTTGTCCCATACCATCAGCTCTGTTAGGCGTGGCTGTAAGGTTGAGTAAAAGTTTAGGTTCAAAACGAAGGTAGGAGAAGATTCGCTGAGGACTACAGAAAGCATGAGCCTCGTCGACCACCAACAAACCTACTTTGGTAGGGTCCAGAGGGAAATTATCACTTAGGGCCATATTAACTGTTGAGATATAAACGTGAGCCGTTGGGTTGAACGGTTCTTTGCCAATACTACAAGTCACGGCGTTACTAAACTGACGAAAAGTTTCACCCCAACTCCGTCCTAAAGGTGAAATATGATAGAGGATAAGCGTTACCAACTGAGCCCGGTTGGCAATAAGGCAGGTCATTGCGGTTTTACCAAATCCTGTGTAAGCTCCCAGCAACGCTGATCGGCGGCCTTTTAAGATGGTGATAAGTTCCATCTTGACTGGTTCCTGATAATCTCGTAGTTGTCCCGTAAACTGCCACTCCGGTGTAAAACGTACCGTATGCTTGGCATCGTTGGGGAATAATGGCCAGTTTAGATGTCCACCGTACTCTCGTAATTCTTGATAGAAAGCAAAGGGTAAACGTACTGTACCGCTATTAGGATCAGGGTCGTTGGGGTTTCGCTCCACTTGGAAAGGTTTGCTAATGGTGGGTGGATCAGTATTTGAAGTAATAGTGAGCTGATCCCTGATGAATTGTTTATCGCTATCAGTGAGCTGTGAACGTTGAACGACCACAGCCATTCTTATTCAAGAGAATGAGTTTAAAGTATAAAACAAATGACAGCTTGTTATTTCCACTCCCTCATGACTGGAAACACCTCAATTAAAGCACTGCCCACAACATCCAAAGAATGCTTTCCGTACTTAATTTTCAGTGCCTCAAAGCTGTTTTAGTGCTCGACAGCAGCGGTGCCTTATATCTCAGCATCCCCTCCAACGCCTCCTGTCATAGCTACACCCACTCGGGTGAAAAGCCCGTAGTCGCCGAAAATGCCGAAAGTAAGAAGCAATCCTTCCCCTACAAAGGTGCCAGCGGCATCCTATCCTACAAACAAGGCAGCAACTTACAGAGCATCGTAGTTACCGTCCTTGACAAGCCCGAAGTCAAACAGGAAAAGACACTGCGTTTCTCTCTGGAAGCCAGTAGTTTGGTCCCCACCGGCATGAGCCCGGGTAAATATACCAATATTACCGAGATTAGTTTGAACTTAACAACGACAGGCAATGGTTCGATGGCCATGAATATGAATCGTTTACCAGCCGCTAGTGCACTTTCTCGTGATCCAGTTCAGCTCCTAAACCAGTTGACATCTGGTGGCAAACCTCCCAAGAAACCAGGTTGTTGTGATGTTCAAGCTTCTACTTACGATCCATCCAAGGGTACATTCCAAACACAACAACTATCGCAGTCATCTCGGATTAATCCGGAACTTGATATGAAGATCAAAGAAGCCACGGAGCGTATGCTCAGGGCTCCGCTCAGACAGCGACAGATTCCACAAGGCACTAATCTACCGGGAGCTAATTTATTTCAACAACAATCCTCTCAGCAGAACTTCCCGCAACAAGCCTTCCAACCCCAACAGCAACAGAACTCCCAACCTCAACAACAGAGTTTCCAGCAACCTCAACAGCCACAGAACTTCCCGCAGCTTCAACAACCCCAGCAGCAGAACTTCACGCAACCTCAACAGCAGAACTTCCAACCCCAACAAGGTTCCCCTGCCCCCTCGCCCGCTGGAGCCAATGCTGCTATCCAACAAGCTCTTCAAAGTTTACAAGCTCTGACCCAACAATCCGCCAGCACATCTCAACCGTTAGCCGCACTTCAACAAAATCTCCAACAAGCAATGCGACAACAGGGTACACCCCAGCCACAGCAACAAAACTTCCAGCCGCAGCAACAACAGATGAACCAACAGCAAAACTTCCAGCCACAGCAACAGAACTTCCAGCAACAAGTTATGAATCGTCAACCTGGTCGTACTATCGCTGATCGTTTCAACACCGCTCAGCAATTGGCAAATCTACCAAGTCATTCTCAACCCTTAGGTAGATCTCAACAGCCTCGTAGCCAAAGCCAAGCTTCGCCGGCCGGACAAGGAGCTCCTAATCCATTCCTAGCTGGTTTAGCTTCTATTCCAGGTATGGCCGGTGCTATGAACAATGCTATGGCTCAAGGGGGCGAAGCTCCCAGTAAAGATCAACTTATGCAGATGGCGGATGAAATTATGCGTAAGGCTAAGACGGCGGTATAAATTTCTTCTTGAGAAGAAGAAATGTCAGCAAGTCAATGTCCAATTTTCACGATCCTGATTATCACCCAAACCTAATTGTCCGCTTCCATTATTACCACAAGAGTAGACCCTCTCATCCTCTAAGATCAAGAAGGAATGATCACCGCCCGCGATCACCTGGACAACTGCTCCAGGCATCGGTATTAAAGTCCACCGGTTACATTGCTGTGTATCTCCCAAACCTAGCTGACCGAAAGCGTTATCACCACAACCATAAACTCGCCCGTCCTCCAAGAGCAAAAAGGAATGATCGTCACCAATGATCACCCGGTCAACCGCTCCGGGTGTCGGTACTAAAGTCCAGTGATTACGATCCTGGTTATCTCCTAAGCCTAATTGTCCATTTTCGTTATCTCCGCAAGCATAGATTCTCCCGTCCTCCAAGAGCAAGAAGGAATTGGCATAACCCGCGATCACCCGGGCAACCGCTCCAGATGTCAGTACTAAAGTCCACTGATCACGTTGCTGTGTATCTCCCAAACCTAACTGTCCTGACGCGTTATCACCACAAACATAGACCCGTCCGTCCTCCAAGAGCAAGAAGGAATTAACATAACCCGCAATCACATCAGCAACTGCTCCAGGTGTCGGTACTAAAGTCCATTGATCACGATTCTCTTGATCTCCTAAACCTAACTGACCGTATCCGTTACAACCACAAGTATAGACTCGCCCGTCCTCCAACAATAAGAAGGAATGAGCACCACCCGTGATCACCCGGGCAACCGCCCCCGGCGTTGGTATTAAAGTCCACTGGTTACGACGCCGTATATCTCCTAAACCTAATTGACCGAACCTATTATAACCGCAACCATAAACTCGTCCGTCCTCCAAGAGCAAGAAGGCACCCGCAATCACATGAGCAACAGCTCCAGGTATCGGTACTTCAGTCCACTGATTACGATTTTGTTTATCTCCAAGACCTAACTGGTCGAATTCGTTATTACCGCAAGCATAGACTCGCCCGTCCTCCGAAAGCAAGAAAGAATGATCTTCCCTCGCGACTACTTGCGGATAAGTAACTTGTGGTTGTAACCATGTTCGCAACTCCTCCATTTTACCTTCAATCATAAATTTACATGAATCTCAGATCAACGTACCTGTAATACCACTAAGTAATAAATGACCTCCGTTCGATTCTGGTAATTAACTCTATTAATTTGGACATAAGGTTCGGCTATAACTAGTGTTGATCCTAACTGATCTACCACACCAAAGAGAGCCGCATCGGTCAGCGTTAGTAATTCTTCAATAATAGCATCCTTCTGTTGAAAGTAGTCCTGTAATTGGCGGATGGCTCCCGCTACAGGACCAATACCATCCGACGGTGCGATTTGTAACTTATCTTGCATCAATAGATAAGCTACCCGTAAAGAATGTGGATTAGTCGGTAAGGCCGGTAGATCCTGAATCCTTTGTAGGATGCCATCGAAGGCGATCGGTGCCAGATTCTGTAAATTGCGGGCTGTCTCCTTTTTGGTGTCATAAAAATTAAGTAACAAAGCGTAGGCTTCTAAAACCGGACCGGTCATCATACCAGCACTAAAAGCCGCAGTGGAAGGACGATTCTTACCAGCTTGCCATTCTAAGATCCGATTTATCTGGTTTTCCTTACCGGAAATACCAACCAGGCCTTCTTCTTGCGTAATTCGTTCTATTTCCGCTAGGCTTAAACGTGCCAATTGTAAATAAGTATAGTGTACAACTGACATTTACGAAGAAAGAAAGTTTATTTAAGATGTTACCGAATGGAGGCAAAGATGAGTGAGCCGACCCGCTACGATGCTATGCGTGCTCTAACCGAAGATGTTGATGAACTCACTAAGGAAGTTTCTAAGCTCATTACCACAAGTAATAAACGCGGCAAAGAACTTTTGGAACTGCGAGAAAGTAACAATGAAATTGTCCTCTTGTTGCGGGATATGCGTAATCTCGTCTCGAAGGAAGCTATGCAACGCTTATATCAGCAATTATCTACTAATCTAAGTGGTGATCTTGATCGCCAGTGGCGGACAGAACTCAAGACGCTTCAAGCCGACCAAGTTACGCCAGATGAAGTAGCTGGTAGCTTACAGGAATTAGAACAGAGCTTTCAACAAAAGCTAGGTGCACTTCAACAATTACTGCTCCAGGAAACACCCATTATTCGTGAGATTCGCCAAGAACTCCATCGTGAAGTAAACAATCGCCCGACGGAGCAACGTATTCAAGAATTGGTTGGACAATTGCGTACGCAGATAATAGAACTTAAGGAAAGTCGTCCGACTGAGGACCGTATATACGAATTGCTAGAAAGTCGCTTGACTGAGGAGCACGCACAGGAGATAATTACTCGACAGTTAGCAGCACAACCACAGTCATTAACCAAAGGTGATGTACTCGGGATTTTACGTCCCATTGAAGAACGTACCCAGGAAGCATTAGAACATAGTGAAAAGCGTATTGAGACGTTAATAGCTGCGATTCCTAAGGGAGTTAGCGAGGAGCAAGTCGAAACATTAATAGCTGCCATTCCTAAGGGTATTAGTGAGGAACGAGTTGAGACACTAATAGCTGCCATTCCTAAAGGTGTTAGCGAGGAGCAAGTCGAGACTCTGTTAGCGGCGATTCCTAAAGGTGTTAGCGAGGAGCAAGTCGAAACATTAATAGCTGCCATTCCTAAGGGGGTTAGTGAGGAGCAAGTCGAAACATTAATAGCTGCCATTCCTAAGGGTGTTAGCGAGGAGCAAGTCGAAACGCTAATAGCCGCTATTCCCAAGGGAGTTAGTGAAGAATATACACAAGAGCTTCTCACAAAGACTCAGAAAGTTAGCGAAGAGCGTATTCAAGAACTTCTCTCCGCTATTCCTAAGGGTGTTACCGAAGAACGAGTTCAGGAGCTTCTAACTCTTATTCCACATGGCCTACCAGAAAGTGAAGTTCGGGATTTACTCGCCAAAGTACCTACTGGTGTCAGCGAACAACAACTCACCGTCATCCTCAAACCCTATCTCAGTAAAGAAGAACTCGTCCGTGAAGATATGATGCGTCAGCTCTTAGATCTAGCAATTGACACTGCGATGCGTCAGGAAAGAGACCGAGCTGCCGACTTCTATGTTAGTAAGGTTACTGCTAATGAACGTTATATTCTGAGAGATGAATTAGATGCGTTGCGTAAAATTATGATTACCCGCAACGACTTAGAAACTTTGGGTAAGAATGAACTTGACGAACTTCGAATGGAACAGGAAACTATGAAACGTAGCGTGGTCACCCGTGATCACCTCCGTTTATTGAAGGGAGAGTTTGAGGATGTTCGCAATCGGTGCGAGGGATTGGAACAAAAACTGGAAAGGGTGAATGGTACTTTGACGCTGGGTGCGGTTCCAGTAGAGCAGCCAGTTGTCGCGGCCGCAGCTCCGGTCATTTCAGTAGATCCAGGTCAAATAGCTGACCTCCAAGCCCAAATAGCCGAAATCAGTGCTCTGCTTCCGGTTAGTAAGATCTTTGTGGCCGAAAGTGAGAAAGCTGGTGTGAACGCTACCGTTCGTTATCTTAAAGTCGGAGACTCACGCTTCTTGCTTTCCAATGGTTTTCCGCTGGTCGAAGCTGAGCTGAGCTTCCATCTTCAAGACATCCAATTACCTGAAGCCCAACAAGCTCAAGTTTCCAGTCGGGACTACAGTTCTGAATTTACAGCTGATGGCCATTTGATCTTCCGTCGCAATAGTGAAAATGTGTCTGTTAAACGCTTTATGTTTTGGTACTAAGAGATGCTAAGACGTTACCTCTACGAGAATTTTGCCCGAGAGTGTTTAGCAACGCCTTCACGGTTAGAGGCATTACTTCATCAATTACGACGTATAGCACAAAGCGTAGAAGACCGAGCTCTAATCCAATTTCTAGCTCTGGCTGCTGTAGGACCACTTGACCGCCACAGTATCTTCTTTCGCGAGAGCTGTTGGCCGAATTTCGATGAAGGACCACAGTATCTTCCTCCGGCTGTTACAACTTTAAAGATTACAAGATAAGATATCTTGTAATTATGAGCAACAGGGACACCCATGTCCGTAACAACAACAGCAAATTTGTAGACGACACTGGTTACACCAATAGTTCCGGTGATTGATGTGAATGGTTGAATCATCAACACAGTAGGTTTCCCCGTTAACCGAATTATTACAAATGAGCTTGTATTTCTTGTAGATTTTCAGGTACTCCTTATGTATTTTCGGAGACGGCTCGAGCCTCCGAGCTACAACCGCAGACATCCTAGTTTTATTATGAGTAGAGACGCTTCTAAAAGAATTGATTTCGATTCGAATTTCGAATCGAAGGTCAGACCATTCGGTCATGAGTCTAATCAAGATTTTATTAGCAGGAACCCAACAGGCGGGTAAATCTACTTTATGTGGGATCTGGGCGGGTATCCTCGCTACTTCATTGTCGCGAAACATCCACCCTGTAGTAGTGAAAACACATTGGCGTCAGAGAACGATCAAAATTCGTGATATACCCGGTGAACAGGTTATTACTATGAAAAGCAAGAACCCGCATGTCATCGTTCTAATGACAGTGACATTATCCGAACAATTTGGAACAACGCTTCTAACGCTACTGGTACAAAATCAAGCACCGATATTAGTTATTTTGAACAAGACTGATCAGGTCCTAGAGAAATTAGGACCGGATGACGATGTCATTCAAATCATCAAGAACCGCCGAGAACAAGCCCGTAATGATCTTAGTCAATTACATCCTATCATAGCTAAAGAATTAGTGTCCGGACGTATTGATGTCCAATGTGCCATTCTTAGTCTATCGTACGATTTTCTGAAGTTGTTGTCGCCGCTCGTGGGACGACAACCTCATCTACTGGATGAACTTTATGATAGTACCAAGATTCGTCGTTGGGTTGAGATTAAGGTAAGCTAATTCGTCATACAATGACGAATACAAGTTAGGTATGTTTGACAATCCTAGGACGGGATAGCTCGGCTAAATACCTCCTGGAGCCCGCGACCATCTTCATCGAGACCCGTCCACCATTCTTCTCCCGGCCGGTTGTAGTTATACAAAGGACCACCCTCACGAAAATGCCTGGTATGACTATCTCGGTACCAAGCTACTCGTTCCCGATCATAAAAAGTCCGTGCGGCCTCGATCGATGGGAAGCGTTTGATCGCAGTGGTATTCTCATAACGATCGTAGACCGAATTCAAGTAAAGAACATAGGACACATAGACCGTGGTCTGATGATAATCACTGGTAGCCATCGTAGTTGTATACCACACGGGGAATCAATTGATTTTTCAGAGAGAATTCTCACATCAACTACTAATGTCGGGCCGCTATTCGGTACGCCTCAAAATTAGCACACCGCCTTCAGAAGCGGCTCGATTACGTTGGGTTTTCGATGGTCTTTTGGAGCGTCGGCCAACAAAGGGGTCTTACACTAATTCCTTGTTTTCCGAACCACCAAACGAAACTCAACTCGTAACGATGGTCTATCCATCCCGTACGGCTTTCGAGCTTGATTGGAAGTGTCAATTTTTTAATGTTGCTCGGGCCTACATATGAGATCAGAACATTGTTCTACGAAGTACTCCTATTATCTTAATCGTCTTCGTTGAAGTAATAGGTACGTAATTCCTTCATTCAGAATGAAGGAAACTCATTTTTCAATGTAGAAACCCTTAACAACCATACGAACATGGACTGGGGCCATAGACGCAATGTACTGAGTACCGGGTGTGGATGGCAACTTGATCCAATCCCAATGATCACTCTTCCCACCGATTTGTGCTAACTGAGGCGTTAAGCGTACGAGGGCGTATTGGAAGCCAGCATCGTAGATAAAATTAGCCATGAGCAATTTATCCATGGGAACTTGGGTATCTAGTTCCGCTAAATGTTGGAAGAAAGCCTGAATACCAGTTTGTTGATTATCATACAAACCACGGAAGCGGTTAAAATCACCGCTAACCTGGTCAGATCCGGCACCATAGCGTGATTTAAGACTAGCATTGTTGGTGCGGAAAACCGTCCAGAAATCTCGCAAAGCGTTTAGCGGGACTGGTTCATCAGTCAATGTAGGTAGGAGCGGCGGATTAGGAGTAGTATCAAGAGCCGCTCGCTTAATAGCCTCTACTACGGCAGCTTCGTAGCCGTTATCTAATGAGCGTGTCGCCGGTGTTGTGTAGGTGGTAGCGTTATCATTGTAAGTGTATTGTACGGTAACTGCTAAGCCGAGATCACCGGGTAGTTTCAAAGCTTTCATAATTTGAGCAAGTTGCGGCCCGCGATTAGATCGGAGCGGATTCACGCTAGTAGGCGTCCATTGGATTTCTTGGCCATCGGGATAGATTAAGAAAAGACTGCCTGTGGTCTTGCCCTGATTCAAAGCGACAAAGCCTCGGAAGAGATTATAGAACTTTTCACGCTCAGTAACCCACTGTGGATTGTAACCTACTGCCGCAGGGGCACCATACTGTTGTAAGGGATGTGGTATCTGTGTCCCAGCTACGGCATGTGTCGCGAGATCACTTTGACGCCATTCATCCCAGATACCTTGGAGATCTTTGGGTGTAAAAGGTACGGCCCCACCAGCAGTCATGAAGAGAGTGTATTGTGCGACCCGAGAACTAGGTATGGGACACCATTGCCACAGTGTTTGTTCCACCGTGTTCATCTTTGATAATTGAAAAATATTTTCCTTAACGAGTTACTTTCATAACTAAATATGGACGAAGAACGTATCGTCCGAACACTAGTGGGCAGTTTTAACCCTGAAGATGCCACAGAACTGCCTTTTGCTGAGCAACAGCAAATCATTCGGGAAATAACCGGTTATCGGGTTTCAGACCCCGCTGTAGCCCTAGCTTATCTTGAACAGCCACAATTAGGTACGCTAGTAGATGATCCGGTTGTCCGACAGCTGTTAGTAAAAGAACTAACAGATGAAGGTTATATTTTGGAGAACGACCGTGATCTCAAGGACTACCTCAATACCCACCAATTGGCAATCCTAGCTCGGAATAAGCAAAACTGGCTTGCGTTAGAGGAACGCTATCCTGAAAACTTCCAACAACTACTCTTAGAAGCTGGAACAGTTTCCGCCCGGGAACATTATATGGAGTTAGTTCAAAGAGAACTAGAACCTGAAGAAGTTAATACTATTTTCCAAGCTGCTCTTCATATCGGGGAATGGGAGAATCTAGCCTTTCTTTCATCAGGAGATTACGAGCCACCTTTTACGGACGATAGTACTCCGGAAGGACGAGCTGAGATCTTAGAGATGACGCTTGAGGAAGTCGCCGCGATGGTCGAATACGAAACGGAACACGGCGGGGATGATGCAACGACCTTCTTTCCCTCGGCCTATTATAAGGAGAGAGCGGTCGAACCTTTCTTAGCATATATGAAGCTGTGGCCCAATGAAATTGACCATATATTTATTATGGGTAATCTACCAGGTTTTATAGCAGCGAATACCAAGTACGAGGTCGATCTTCAGAATCCTATTATTCAAGCTTACTTACAAACCTATCCTGATTTCGTTACTAGTAAAGCTTTGCTAGCAGGAGGAGGACCCGCTTTACATGGTCTCTTGTACAACAAAGATCTGCCTATGGAACTGTTCTCGGATCCTCGTGTCACAGAATTAATACAGGCTTTATATAACGGGAATACTGAAGAACGGCATGCCGCTCTGTTAGATCTGGCCCATCTCCGATATCCTTGAAAAACTCTACTACCGTAGAGTTTTACACTTTAGCGGAACGGGCAACTAACCCAAAGCTGTCGAGCACAATCTGTGATTGCTTTAACTGTAGGTTGTGGGTATTCCTGAATCCAAGTCTGCCACAAGGTCTTATTACTATCAGGACTGGTCACCAATCTCGGATCTTGGACAGCGGTAACACCTAAAGCATGATAATAGTCCAAAAACTTAATATTATCACAATGATAGGTTTCCGGGAAAGCACACCACAAAGCTGGAATACCATAGGCATGAGCGACAATGAGGCCGTGTAAAGAGGAAGAAGCTACTGCTCTACAAGTAGCGATACTTTCAAGAACAGCTTCGAAAAGTATATCATCACCATCGGGGTGAACTAATGAAATATAACGTAATCCTGGTGGTACTGGCCCCGATGGTATCTTGTGACGATGATGAAAAATAATTCCAATAACATCTTGTCGGAGTCCTTTCGGTTTATAAAAACGTGGCAAAAGCAGGGCCGGATCGCCCTGAACTTTAGGAACAGGATAGCCTTGAGCTTGGCAACGTTGAGCACTATAAGGACCTCGAACCGCGTGGATAATAGCTGGTCGCGGAAAACAAGCACCGGTCGTTAAGATACCACTACCCCATACATGTGACAACTCATTGACATGTTGATTCCCCAAAAGCGAGCCGACGGTGACCCAATGCGGCTCGTCCTCTCGTCGGTCTTTAGAAGGACGAGAAGTAATCTTCTGAAATAAATAGGAACCAATGTAATCGCCAAAATTGGCCCGACGTTTACTTTTTCGCCAGTAGTACAATGTGTCCATTTTACT
>Ga0207049_1082_pt1 | contig 16287 bp, 11 predicted proteins | sample Alteio_BWMinCont_63_FD_153305 | JGI IMG/M metagenome (GOLD analysis project Ga0207049, IMG submission 153305) | Enriched cells from forest soil in Barre Woods Harvard Forest LTER site, Petersham, Massachusetts, United States -... | ecosystem: Environmental > Terrestrial > Soil > Temperate forest >... | reverse complement strand
TTCTTTGACGGCGGCCGGGAATTATTTCGTCGTGGTGACTGCCTTTGGCGGTTCCTGCACCAGCTCCGTCGTCACGCTTACGGTGAGTTTACCTTCCAGCACCCTCTCGCTGGCATCCTCGGAAAACCCATCCGGCTTCAAAGACAGCGTGAATTTCATCGCCCTTGTCACGCCGACCAACGCCGCCGGCACAATCCAGTTCTTTACCAATGGAATAGTCTTTGATGGGGAAACGCTTGCCGCCGGGCAAGCCGCCAGCACCAATATTTCCTGGCTGCCGCGCGGCACAAACCTCATCACTGCCATTTATTCCGGCGATGCGAACGATTTACCTTCAACCAATTGGCTGTTGCAAATCATCACTAATCATCCGCCGGTCGCGGCTCCGGCTTATTACACCAATAACCCCAGTTTCACTTTAAGCATGGCCATCGCCGACCTCGCCACCAACTGGAGCGATGCGGACGGCGACCTCGTTTCACTTGTCAATTTCAGCTCCAGCACCAATGGCATCACCTTGACCAATACCGGAACCGCGCTGGTTTATTTCAATACGAACAACGTCGCTGACCAGTTCACTTGCACCATTGCCGACGACTTTGGCGGCACCAATTTCCAGAGCGTCTTCATCGCGCCCGGGCCACCGATCAACACGACGCCTCTTATCAGCGTGGCGTCAGACAACGGCACCGTGACGTTGAGTCTGGGCGGAGCGCCGGGATACACTTATATCTTGGAAACGACGGCCAATTTATTTCCGCCTGGAAACTGGCTGCCTATCGCCACCAACACGCTCGGCACGAACGGCGTCATGCAGTTCAATGACACGCAGTCCACGAACTTCATGCAACGGTTTTACCGGCTCAAGCTTGCGCCGTGATTTGGGGGGTTGTTGAAGCAATTTTATTGTTGGTGGCTAGTCCGCCTGAACTGTTTTTCCGGCACATTGGCAGGACTGGGAGGATTAAAATTGATGCGCTGGTTCATGCCGTGATTAAAGGTGGGACCCGGCACGATCGAGCGCGGCTCTCTGTTGAGCGGGGGCCAGATGATCGATCTGGGGAATCCCGGCGGCGGGTACACCAATGTGGTGCCGAAGGCCCTTAAAGTGCACTGTGAACCAATGCCGAGTTGCAAGAATCAACAAGGGCGATTCTTCACAGTCATTGAAGCATCCCTCCTTTTTCATTTTCGAACTTGGCGTGTTTGACAGATCTCGCCCGTTCGTCATCATCACGACTGAGATGAACCCTTTAATTCTTGCTCTGGCTCTCAGCACTGTTTTTGCGTGTGGCGGTTTAAGTGCGCAGACGCGTACCTGGCAGCCGTCGCCGGGACATACGCAGGTGCCGATCTGGCCGGGAGCGGTGCCGGATGCACAGCCTGCCACCGGGCTGGAGGACGCGACGACGGTAACGAACTCGCTGGTTGCTGGCAGGCCGTGGGTTTTGGTGGACAATGTTTCGCGGCCTACGATGACGGTCTATTCTCCAAAGGGAACGAATACGAGTGTTGCGGTTGTCGTATTCCCTGGTGGCGGCTATTGGGAACTGGCTATTGATCTCGAAGGCACGGAAGTCTGCGACTGGCTAACGTCCAAAGGGATCACAGGTGTGCTATTGAAATACCGCGTGCCGCTCTCGGGGCCACACTGGGATCCGCAATTGAAGCGCCACGTTACTCCCAAAGCGCCGATCGCGCTGGAAGATGCGCAGAGGACGGTGGGACTGGTGCGCTTTCACGCCGCCGAGTGGCATATCGATCCGCATAAGATTGGAGTGCTTGGGTTTTCGGCAGGCGGGCACCTCGTGGCAGCGATGAGCACGCATTTTGAGCGGCGTTTGTATCCGGCGGTAGATGAGGCCGACAAAGAAAGCTGCCGGCCGGATTTTGCGGTGGCGCTTTATCCGGGGCATTTATGGACCGACACCAAATTCGAGTTGAATCCGGATATTGCCACTCATATCACCAGCCAGACGTCGCCTACGTTTTTGCTGCAAAATGAGGATGACCACGTGGACAGTGTAAACGACTCTCTGGTTTACTACATGGCGCTGAAGAACGCCGGGGTTCCCGTGGAGCTGCATTCGTATGCTCAGGGCGGACACGCGTTTGGCCTGCGGCCCACGAAGTTTCCCGCGACGAGATGGCCCCAGTTAGTGGAGACATGGCTAAGGACGATCGGAATGATTCGGGAGTGATTCGAATTTGAGGAGCAAAGGCACTCATGAGCGGAGAGCCGCCCATATGAAACGCTCTGCAGCACGGTTGATTAGAGCGTGGTTGAGTGCGCCGTGGAAAGGCGCACTCAAAACACGCTCTTAGCCTTTCAACTCAGTTCCTCGACTGGTCCCTCATTCAACTGGCGTCAGTGCGGCTGCCACCAGTCAATGGGTTCGAGGAAGAAGAGGGTCACGGCCTGGGGGGTGTGACGCCGGGAGCTGGTCAAAAACTGAAGTTAAAATGGCAAGAAAGGGGTAGTCGTTGACCCCTCTCTCACTAATCTCTATGCTATAGAGATTAAGGCGTGCCTTCGGAGTGGAGAGTGATGTTCAATCCGCGAGCCGCTACGCAAATGCAAACGACAAGCCAATCCGCCAAAGCCGCCGTTGCGGCACGGCCGGCACTTTCGGCCGCTGCAATTGACCCGCGAGGCGGAGGGCAAACAGCCACCAACCGCCAGCGTTTTCTCGATGCCTGCCGCTGCCAGCCACTGTCTCATCCGCCGGTATGGCTGATGCGCCAGGCGGGCCGCGCCCTGCCCGAATACCGAGCGCTGAAGGAGAAATACTCCTTCCTGGAACTGGTGCAAACGCCGGAGTTGGCCGCGGAAGTCACGTTGCAACCGATCCGCCGATTCGATTTTGACGCCGCCATCCTCTTTAGCGACATCCTGGTCGTAGCCGAAGGTCTCGGACAGCCTTACCAATTTCAGGAGCGCGGCGGCATCCAGATGGAGTTTCTTCTGCAATCGGCGGCGGACATCGAGCGGTTGCACGTCGAAGCGGTCACGGAGCGATTGCAATACGTGGCGAAAGCACTGCCGATCGTCAAGTCATCCCTGGCAGGACGTACAGCGTTGATCGGGTTCGCGGGCTCGCCCTGGACGCTGGCGAATTTCATGGTCGAAGGCGGCGGAGTCCGGGAGTACACCAAAGCCAAGAGGATGTTCCACGCGGAGCCGCAACTGTTCTCGCGTTTATTGGAAAAGCTGACTCAAGCGGTTACGGCCTTTTTGCAACTGCAAATTGACGCGGGTGTGGATGCGGTCCAGATTTTCGACAGCCTCGGTGGGGTCTTGTCGGACGGGGATTTCAGCGCGGCTTCAGCCGTATGGTTGAAGCGGATTGTAGGATCCCTTAAAGGCCAGGCGCCGGTGATCGTGTTTGCGAAAGGCGCGCACGGCAATTGGAAGGAATTGGCCGACACCGGGGCCGCGGTGCTCGGGGTCGATTGGAATGTGCGGCTTGCGGAAGTGGGTGCGCTGCTGCCGGCCAGCGTCGGAGTGCAGGGCAACCTGGATCCGTTTATTTTGACCACGACGCCCGAGACGGTGGCGGCTGAAACCAGCCGGTTGCTGCGGGATATGGCCGGCAGACCCGGGCACATCTTTAACCTGGGCCACGGTGTGCCGCCGGGAGCGAAGCTGGAGAACATAGCGAGTTTGGTGGAGACCGTGCGGCAGCCGCGTCAAGCTGCCGCGCGCGCATAGAGAAACGAGTTTGGTTATGAGCATGCTAAAAGTGGACCTCGAATTGGTAAAGAAATACAACGTCGCGGGTCCGCGCTACACCTCCTACCCGCCGGCGACGAAGTTTAGCGAGGCGCTCAAATGGCCGGAACTGGCGGAGCGGATTTTGGAGAACAACCGGACGGAACGGGATCTTTCGGTGTACTTCCACATTCCTTTTTGCGAAACCCTCTGCTGGTATTGCGGCTGCACCACGGTCATCACCCTCAACCACAACCAAGGGGAGACTTACCTGAAGTACCTTGAAAAGGAAGTCGCCCAGATGAGCACCTTGCTCAATCCGCGCCGCAAGACGGTGCAATTGCATTGGGGCGGCGGCTCTCCAACGTTTCTCAGCCCGGATGAGATTCGCAAGCTGGGGGACATCATCCATAATCACTTCACCTTTTCCGCGGACTTCGAAGCCGGCGTCGAAATCGATCCACGGCGGTTGACTCGGGACCATATCGCCGCGCTCCGGGATGTAGGGTTCAACCGGGCATCGCTGGGAGTGCAGGATTTTGATCCCGCGGTGCAGGAAGCGGTGCATCGGATTCAGCCGCGCGAGATGACCCAACAGGTGCTGGGCTGGGTGCGAGAACTGGGCTTCACCTCGGTCAATTTCGATCTCATTTACGGGCTGCCGCACCAAACGGTGGAATCGTTCAACCGGACCCTGGACAGCGTGCTCGAGCTGCAGCCGGACCGGCTCGCTGTCTTCAGCTACGCCCACGTGCCCTGGGTGAAGCCCGCCCAAAAAATCCTCGAACACAAAGTCCTGCCTGCGGCCGAAGTGAAGCTGCAGTTGCTCAAGACGGTGATTGAGCGGCTGACCGCGAACAACCGGTACGTTTATATCGGGATGGACCATTTCGCCCGGCCCGGAGACGAATTGGCGGTGGCGCAAAGCCAAAAGCAGTTGCAGCGCAATTTCCAGGGATACAGCACCCGCGCGGGAGCGGACATTTATGCGTTCGGCATGTCGTCGATTTCGCAGATACCGGAGGTTTATTGGCAGAACGAAAAAGATCTGGTGAAATATTACGCGGCGCTGGATGCCGGGCAGGTCCCGCTCGTGCGCGGATACGCCGTGAGTGAGGAGGACAAACTGCGTCGCGAGACCATTATGCGGGTGATGTGTGATCTGTCCCTTGATTACGCGGCGATGTCGCACCGCCTGGGGCTGGACTTCGCGGGGCACTTCGAACGCGAACTGGAATCGTTGGCCGGCTTCGAGGCCGACGGCCTGGTGCGCCGCTCCGGCGCCGGCATGGAGGTGACCGACATGGGGCGCCTGTTCATTCGGAATATCGCGATGAGCTTCGACAACACCCTCGCGCCGGTGGGTGAGCGCAAGCATTCGCGGACCATTTGAGCATGGCGATGAAGCCTGTTGCGGTTATCGGCGGCGGAATTACCGGCCTGGCGGCGGCGTTTTATCTGCAACGCAAGGGTATGCCAGTCAGCGTTTACGAAGCGAGCGGCAGGGTAGGGGGGGTGATTCAATCCGTCCGCCGGGATGGGTACCTGGCTGAGTTCGGGCCCAACACCATTCTCGAGACCTCGCCGAAAATCGGGCAACTCGTGCGCGACGCGGGGCTGGAAGGCCGCCGGCTCAATCCGGACCCGCGTGCTGAAGCGCGTTATGTCGTGCGTTACCGCCGCCCGATTGAAATGCCCGGTTCCCCGCTCGGGTTCTTCACGACGAAGCTCTTCAGCGCCAAAGCGAAGCTGGCGGTGTTGCGAGAGCCATTTGTTCCGCGCCGGCGCGACGGCCAGGAGGAAAGCATCGCGGAGTTCGTTCAGCGGCGCCTGGGTCAGGAATTCCTCGACCAAGCCATCGATGCGCTGGTTGCGGGAGTGTACGCCGGCGATCCCTACAAGATCTCGGTTCAGCAGGCCTTCCCGAAGCTCGCACAGCTCGAAGCGCGTTATGGCTCACTGATCAAAGGCCAAATCCTGGGCGGACGCGAGCGGAGGAAGCGCGGGGAGGTGGCTAAAGATCGGGCACCGAAGTTTTCTTTTGATGAAGGCTTGCAGGTGCTGCCCGAGACGCTGGCGGAACGGCTTGGGGACGCCGTTCGGTTGAACACGACCGTTACCAAACTCAAACAGAACGAGGCGGGTTGGGTGCTGGAACTGCACAGCGGGGGCCGCGAAAGCGAGGCGCAGCATAGCGCCGTGGTTTATGCGGGCACGGCGTACAGGCTTGCGCAACTGCCGATCGAAGCCCTGGCCCCCGTCAGCACGGCCGCGCTGCGCGAGATTCGCTACCCGCCGGTTGCGAGCGTCGTGCTGGGGTTCCGACGTGAGGATGTCGCCCATCCCTGCGCGGGGTTTGGAATGCTGATCCCCAGGGTCGAAGGGTTCAAGCTGCTCGGCACGATTTTCTCTTCGTCGCTGTTTCCCAATCGCGCCCCAGCAGGCCACCTCACTTTGACAAGTTACGTCGGCGGCGAGCGGTATCCGGAATTGGCCTCATTGCCGTCCGCGGAGCTCTGCGCGCTGGCTTGTGAAGACCTGCGGGTGCTGCTCGGGGTGCGGGGCAAACCGGTGTTTCAGCACACAGTGGTTTATCCGCGGGCGATTCCGCAGTACAACGTCGGTTACGGGAAGTTTCGGGATCTGATGAACGAGATCGAGGCCAAGGCGCAGGGTTTGTTCCTCGCCGGTCACTACCGGGATGGGGTGTCGCTGAGCGATTCAATCGTTTCCGGCTGCAACGTCGTGGAGCGGGTCGAGAAGCACGTAGCAGGCTTGAGGCGCCCGGCAGAATTGAGCACGGCGGCATGAAGCTAACTTCCCCAAGCGATGGGGCTAGCGCGATCGCCTCAAATCGGATTTTCAGTTTTGCCGGCAGGAGTTTTGCGATACCGGCCAGCCGAGCTCCGGGAACCTGCGCATGACCAAAGCGATTTTGCTGGTTAATCTGGGCTCCCCTGATGCACCCACCGTGCGGGCTGTGCGACGGTACCTGCGTGAGTTTCTAATGGACTCCCGGGTGCTGGATGTAAACTGGCTCGCACGATTTTGCATCGTGCATTTTGGAATTCTGCCGACCCGCCCGAAGCAGTCGACGCATGCATATCAGGCGGTCTGGACCCCGGAGGGTTCGCCGCTGGTGGCCATTAGCCGCCGGGTCCAGGCTGGTCTGGAGGCGAAGGCCGGTATTCCGGTGGAGTTGGGGATGCGCTACCAACATCCTTCGATCGCGGAGGCGATTCGGCGGCTGGCGGACAGGGGTGCTACCGAGGTGGCCGTGATCCCATTGTTTCCGCACTACGCGATGTCGAGTTACGAGACGGCGGTGGAGCGGGTGCGGGAAGTTGCCGCGAGGCTGGCGCCGCAAATCCGGATTCTCGTGCAGCCACCCTTCTATGACCATCCCGAATACATCAGCGCGCTCGCCAACAGCGTGCGGGAGCAATTGACGAAAGGTTACGACCACTTGCTGTTCAGTTTCCACGGCTTGCCGGAACGTCATATGCGAAAGGCGGACCCGACCGGCCGACATTGTCTCAAGACGGCCGATTGCTGCGAAAGCCCCAGTCCTGCGCACGCGACCTGTTACCGGGCGCAGTGTTTCAAAACGGTGGCGGCGTTCGTGCAGGAGGCAGGGGTTCCCGCGGGGAAGTTTTCTGTCTCGTTCCAATCGCGGCTTGGCCGTGAACCGTGGCTCAAACCCTATACCGACCTGGAGTTGCCGCGATTGGCCGGGCAGGGCGTAAAGCGTTTGGTAGTGATGTGCCCGGCTTTCGTATCGGATTGCCTGGAGACCCTCGAAGAAATCGGTATCCGCGGCCGCGAGACATTCCTGGGCGCGGGAGGCCAGGAGTTTAAACTGTTGCCGTGTCTGAACGACCACCCACTATGGCTGGAGGCATTGGAAAAAATGGCCGCGCGGCTAGCGCCGGCCGCCGCTAACCCACCCGCCCGCTCGGCGCCGTAGTCCAAGTCCGGACGTTTCTCTGGCTCTGTAAACGCGGGGAGGCGAGTCGACTCCGCCACAGGCCGCCAAAATGCTCACCTGCTCGTGTGTCATAATTTTTTATTTCTATTTGACAAGGATTCCAGCCAGTCTTATTGATCGACTCCATCAGAAGAAGATTCAACTTTATGAAACCTCACATGCTTAAGTCGGTTATTGTTGTTTTCACCTTCGTATTCCTTGCCTCAATCGATCCCTTACCCGCAGCCGTTTCTCCTCCTTACTATGGTAATGGGGTAAGTGACATGTCGGGCTTCGTCGGGAATGGCAACCTTTCGTTTTCCGATAACGGTTCCAGAGTTCGTGGAACGTTTAACTTGGGCTCTGCGTTTACTCCACAGGACTATCTAGTCTTTTACATCGACAGCCGTCCGGGTGGATTTGCCGATACGAGCGGCTTCATTGAAAACGGGAACCCTTTCAAAGCGTCGGCTTCGGGGCTCAGCTACAGCGGCGTCCGCTCGCTTGCAACTTTCGCTCCTGGTTTTACGGCGGACTACGCAATTGTGCTTCAACACCAGAGTAGCGCGTTTTTGTTCGAGCTGGCAGCTGGCACGGAGTTTCCGATGCAGAAAACACTGGTGTTCAACGAAGTAGGTAATACGTGGACATTCGATTTTTATCTTAGCGATGTAGGGGCATCGGGGAATCATTTCGATTTTCAATCAGTAGTTGCCAGATCCTTTGGGAACGGTTCCCATTCATTGGAAAGCTTTGAAACCCTTCAAGGTACCGGGGGCTTCAACCCGATCACGTTCGACTACTTCAACAGCTACGGAGTCGAGCCAGTCCCAGAACCCGCAAACGTCGCGCTGGCAGTGTTCGGCGGCCTGGGAGTGCTCTGGTCAGTCGGAGGAAAAGTCCGCCAAGTTTGGGCGCGCAAGGTTCCGAATTAGGCCGCACGTCCACGCTAATTTTACGCAATAGCCGTTTCGCGGACGAGTTGGCCTTGGCCGAACTCAGCTCGCACTTTCGCGAGCGTTCCCTCGAGCGTCAAACCGTACTTTCGGCGCAAGTCGTCAACACTGGAGCCGTGTTCGATAAATCGATCGGGCCAGCCCACCTGTACCACCGGGGTTGTAATCCGTTTCTCATTCAGGAATTCCAGCACCGCGCTGCCGTAACCGCCGGCGATGACGTGGTCTTCCAGGGCGACGAGCACCTCAGCGGTGCGAGCGAAAAACTCGGTCACCGTTGTGTCCAGCGGCTTGACGAAGCGCGGGTTGATAATCGCGATATCATAGCCCTCGGCCATGAGTTTATCGGCCACCTGCCGGGCCAGGCTCTGCATGTTCCCCAATCCGAACAGGGCAACCTTACGGCCGCCTTTATTGCCAAAGCCTTGGAGCACTTCAGCCTTGCCGACTTCCAGCATGCGCGGAGTTTCCTTCACCGGCACGCCCTCGGCCGGCCCTCGGGGATAGCGAATGAAGGCCGGATGTTCCTGCTGCGTGGCGGTGAACATCATATCCACCAGCTCGTCCTCATCCTTGGGCGCCATGATCACGCAGTTTGGAACATGACGCACATACGCGATGTCAAATAAGCCATGGTGCGTTGGCCCGTCCTGAGGCGACAATCCCGCCCGGTCCATGCAAAAAGTAACCGCGAGATCCTGCAAAGCGGCGTCATGCACGATGCAATCATAGGCGCGTTGCAAGAAAGTGGAGTAAATGGCGCACACCGGGCGAAACCCCATGGTAGCCATGCCGCAGGCGAACAACACCGCGTGCTCCTCTGCGATGCCGACATCATAATATCGCTGTGGCATCGCCTTTTCGAGGATCTTCAAACTCGTGCCGCTGGGCATGGCGGCGGTGATGCCCACCACTCTTTTGTCCGCTTGGCACAACTTCACCATGCCGTGGCCAAAAACATCCTGCCAGTTCGGGGGCGTGCCGGCCTTCGCGGGAATCGTCGCGCCGGTGGCTACATCGTACGGACCCAGGCCGTGGAATTTTTCGGGGTTTTTAAGCGCGGCTTCGAAGCCTTTGCCCTTCTTGGTTAAAACATGGATGACGATGGGATAATCGCAGGTTTTTGCAAACTCCAGCGTGCTGATCAACAACGGCAGATTATGGCCGTCAATCGGCCCTAAATATCGCATGCCCATCTCTTCGAAAATCAAGCTGTTGCCATAGCCGCCGCGGCCATCGGACTCTATCTGGTCGTAAGTCTGATGCAACCCGACCTCCGTCAAGGCGCCCTTGAAACCTTCTTCGGCTTTGTGAGCCAGCTTGAGGGCGACTTCGCCTTTGGGCAACCGACGCAGGAATTTTTCAAAGTCCCGGGCCAGCTTATTATAAGAGGGATGGGTGATGAGTTTGTTGAGATAGTTGGAAATCGCCCCGACGTTTTTCGCGATGCTCCACTCATTATCGTTCAGGATGCCAATGAAGCGCTTGGTGGTTTGCGCGATATTGTTCAGGGCTTCGAACGAGATTCCATTGGTTAACGCGGCATCACCGAAGATTGCCACTACGTTTTCATCGGTGCTCAGCTGGTCGCGGGCGGCGCAGATGCCCAGCGCGGCCGACAGCGCGGTGCCGGCATGGGCCGCGCCGTAGCAGTCGTGCTCGCTTTCGGAGCGCAGGGCGAAGCCGCTGAGCCCGCCGGTGGAACGAATGGTTCCAAAACGGCCGCGACGCCCGGTCAGCAGCTTATGGACGTAGACCTGATGGCTGACGTCCCAGACGAATTTATCCTTGGGAGTGTTAAAGACATAATGGAGCGCGATGGTAAGCTCGACGACCCCTAGATTGGGGCCCAAGTGCCCGCCGTTCTTGGATAGGCCGGTAATCATTTCCCGCCGGATGTCCTCCGCCAAATGCTGCAAGTTCTCCAGCGACAGTTTTTTCACCGCCGCGGGGGACTCGACCAATTCCGGATATTGGCTCATACGCCTAAGCTGTCTTCTGGCCGCCGAACTCACTGACCTTCAGTTCGCCGCCAGGTTTCCTTTCCAATTGTTGGATTTTGACTTCGGCTTCCGCGAGTTTGCCCTGGCAGGCCTCGGCCAATTTGATCCCCTGTTCGTATTGCGAGAGCAGGCTCTCCAGAGGTAGATCGGTACCCTCCATTGCTTCGACAATGGCTTCCAGTTTTTGTAAAGCGGCTTCAAACGACAAATCGGCCGTTTTCGCGGGTTCGTTTGGGCCCGCGTTTGTTTTCGAGGTGCTCGCCACCGGTAAAAATTAAGATACTTCGTGGACAACGTCCAGTCTGCACTGAAGCCTGATTGGCCGTCGGAATCATAGCACCCGCAGCGCCGCAACCACAGGCTGCTGAACGAGATGCCCGGACGGCCCGGGCAACGCTCCTCACCCTCCCTCGACCATTTGCAGATGTAACAGCGAGCAACGGACCGTCAAGGCCAGCACGTCATTAATGACATCGAGCACGACAAGCTTCCTGACTCGGCCCCAGATCTCCGTTTCATACGCCGAGCCGATATGCAACAGCAGGGAATCCAACATTTCCCGGGTATCCTCCCGCGCCAGCAACCGCTGGAATCCGCGTACCACCGGGGCCAGTGAGACGTGGATCAGATTGGTATGCTCCAGCACCGCTTCGAATGCCAGCCGCAGCAACGCGCGCATTTCTTCAGACGACAACCCGGCTGCTCCGGGCGTCGTTCGCTCCGTCGCCCCTTTGGACAAGAGCAAGTGCAGCGTTCGAAACCGGATGCGATTCGTTTCCAGCCAGGGCTCAGCGCGCAGAATCCCCAGCACCGTCCGGGCGGGATCCGCCGAGTGTTTCAATCGCTGTTCCAGAGGAGTGCCCAGCACGCGCTCGTCTTCCCACCAACCGGGGATTTCTTCCAGCTTCCTTCGGCTTTCGCGCGCCATGCGCAGGTCGAAATCCCTGACCAGTCGCAGTTCCTTATGGAGGTAGCTGTAGCTGAGCGGGGTCAACACTGCTTTGCGTAGCCGCAAGGGCAGGGGAACCAGGTCCGGCAAAACCAGTCGCACCTCGAGCTTTCCGCTGTGGTGCTCCAGTGCGGTGCGCAAGCAGAGTTCCCAGGACCCTTCGATCCGCGGAAGATTTTGGTGCAAATTCATCCCGGCCAACAACGAAACCGCCGCCGTATGCGTGATCTCCCGATTCAATAACGGCGTCAGCCCGTGGCGGCTTGCCAGTCCATACAAAAATTCGTATGGCGAAAATCCCTCCCCTAACGCGGCAAACCACTCGGACATCTCCCGAGCCGTGCACTGCCACAGCACCTGGTCTTCCTGCCTGTAAATACGGCCCAGGCCGCTTTCGTACAGTGCATAGGCGTAGGCGCTCCGCAGCAAGGCGCGCCCGCGCGGGCCTTTCCACTTCCCGTGTTCTTGCTCCAGTTCCCACGGCTTGAGCTGCACGCTTCCCCAGCCGAAGTACTGAGGGGCGACACGGCGCAAAGCCGTGAACGCGGAAACCCCAAGACGAGACAACACCTGGGGTGAGACTTCGTCAAAGCATCGCGCCCAGCCTCGAAATGAGCGCGCGGTCTCGTAATTCAATTCACCGTCCAGCCCAAAAAGCCCCGGCTCAGCTACGCGCACTTGCTCCAGGACCTGACGGCCTACCTGATCCAGCACATCCCAAATCGCCTGGTGGCTGTCATGACAGACCCGCTGGGGTAACGCGGACACTTTGCCCAGCACCTCTTCCGGCAGGTTGCCCTGGCCAATGGTGTCGATGCACCTCCTCAGGACCCCGCGCCAATCGAATAGCCCGCTTTCGCGGGACAAAGACGGCGCGACCCGCACGCCCAGTGATAGAAATGCATCCTCCCAGTCCGTCCTGGCAAAGGCGCCGATATTCCACCGCGGAACGCCAGCCGCCTCGATCGTTACCAGCCGTAGTCCAAAACGCACCTGCCACATGGCGGCGTGGATGAGCAGCTCCGCCGCGCGCTCATCCGTCAGTTCCTGTCGCAGGGTCAGTTTCCACGGCCTGACCGGCGGATCCGCGCTCCGTGTGCTTCCAGGGAACGCAACTTCCGCCACTGCGCTGGATCGGATGAGCCGGAACCCGGTGCTCCGCAGTAAATGCCTCAAATCGGCGTTTTCGAGGTCCGCGCAACTTTTGAGGCCGAATTTGTCGCAGAGCAAATACCGCAGATACGCGGGAGCGCGGCTCTCGAATATGCGCTGCTCCCGAGGGGACAACGACGCCAAGGCCGTTGGCGGCGCCCGGTGCGACAGCGGGCACAACAAAGCTTTGGGATACGAGCCCAAGAATCCTTCGACCCCCGGACGCACCGAAAGCCAGGCGGTCACCACCAGCAGTTCATCGTAGTCGGCTGAATTCTCGATCCCAGCAACACTGGCGAGGCGCGCGGCTATCCGAAAGACACGCTCAAAGTGCGGCAGTTCGAGCTGCGCGCCGGCCTCGCCGCCCCTCATTGAGCGATACTCGGCTTCCGCGAAAGGGAAACGGCTGGAAATGACGCGGGCCTTTTCCAGCAGGAGCGGGTCGAGTTCTGGCAGAATGATCCTCGCCCTGGCTTCATCGGGATTCGCGCAGATGGCAGACGGAACCGGCCAACCATATTCATCTCGTTGGACTTCCGGTTCGGGGCAGGGCGCGACTTCCTGCGCGGCCGCCGGCATCATTACCGGCGGTTCCAGCTCGACCACACCCTCGTCCGCAGCTTCGCTCGGGGGCGTCGGCTCAGAGTCCATCCACTCGACCATGCGGTGGTTGTATCATGCCCGCCAAAAAAAGTCACTCTTTCTGAATCGTTCGTTAGGGGTCTAAGTCAAGATTTCGCTCCCGCATTTAGGGGATCGGGTTCAAATTTCAAAAGGGGTTGTTTTATTTTGATTAACAAGGGCCTTAAAAGGTCCACCCACCAAGCCTGCTCTACTCCTTTTTCAATCGACGGCGTGTCGCTCGAAGAAAAATCTCTCCCCATCAACGGAGGCTTCCGCCAAACACGGCGTTTTCTGGGCGTGAAAATGGAGCGAAGATCATGGAGGGGCTCGAGCGCTCCTATTTTGCCAACCCTTGCTTCCCCATAGCCCCGTCAGTCGTCCACGACTTCGCCAGCCTGTCGGGGCTCGCAAAAAGCCCACTGAGGAAATCGCGAATCGTTTCTCGACGCCGTGGCGCAATCGGGAGTACACCGTGAAAACCTTGTTTGGTTTCCTTGACAACCACCGATAGATCGATTGAATTAGGAGCATCTAGCCAGAAGGAATGTTTTTGAGGTGATCTGGCGTGCACGAAGTTATCGAGTCTGTTGGCGGCGCAGTGCTGGAGCGGCGGTTTGAGTAGTAACTATGGAATCGCACCTTTCTGAGGAATCGTTGTGGGCCAGCGCGCTGGCCGCTCGTTTGCGAGTTTTGCAGGTGAACTTTGCCGATGATGAGCCGGCGACGAGACAGGAGTTTATCAACCAGGAAATCGAGCGGGCGCTAAAAGGCAGCGTTCCCGAAAAGCGCAAGGCCTTGCTGCAGGCCCTCGCTCAGCGCTTTCCTTCCTTTGAGGCGGCTCCGGCCGCTCAGAACCACGAGCCGACCGGCGCAAGAACCGAACCGGAAACCGCCGAAGCGCTGCTGGACAAGTTACTCAATGCGCTGGCCGGGCTCCCTGCCGATCAGCGCGCCGCGCTCACTGAGAGACTCAAGGGCGCCGGGCTCGCTCCGGAGGGTGACGGCGGTCAATTTGAGGTCAGCCCGGAACTCCTGAAGCGGCTGGGCCTCGAACCCAACCGCGCCTTGAGTCCCGCGCGCGCGGCCAAGAGTCTCGGGATGTTGTTGGAAATGGTGCTTACCCTGGATCAGTTGGTTTGGACCTTGTGGAAGCAGGTTGCTCCCAAATCCATGGTCCGCAAAGAGGGTGACCTTGTAAAGCTCATGGGCGAGTACCTGGCTGGAAGCAACGAGGTTTCCACTGCCCAGCTCCTGCAAACCCTCGAGCGCTCGCGCAAACTGGTCGCCGGTTTGCTCGGCGCGGTCGGGCGAGCCGGCGCGAGCTATGCGCGCGACCGCGCGAGGATTTTCGACCCAAACGCCATCGAAGCCGACGCTCGCGCGGAGAAAAAGTGGAATGAGAGCGTTGAGTTCGCCTGCTGGCGCAAATACGTCCAGCTCAATAAGGAATACGGGGCGGAAGCCGCGATCGAAAAAAGCATCCAGGAAGCGATGGCGAAAGCGGCGGAAAACCTGATCATGGGGCGGCCGGTTGGATAAACGCTTATGTCTGTTGAGATTCATTGGCACGAAGGGCTCTTTCTTCAGCCACACCATTTGCAGCGACTGCAAAGAGGTGTCCATGACCAGGTGTGCGCCGAGCGCAAGCTCGCTTGGGCCTATCCCTATGGCGTCGTCGAAGCGCGCCTTTCCCGTGACGAGCTGGAAAACATGCGCATCCGCTTTGACCGGCTCCGCGCCATTATGCCCAGCGGGCGCATTGTGGACTTCCCGGATAGCGCCGAGTTGCCTTCCCTGGACATTAAGCAGGCGCTCGCCAAAAGTGTGGCCGGCTTCAGGCTCTACCTGGGCGTCCCGCTATGGCAGCCCGCCCGGGCCAATACCGTCCGGACCGGCGTCGAGGGCGATACCCGCGCCAAACTCATCTACCGAATCGGTGAGATCGAGTGCACCGACGAAAACACCGGAGAAAATCCCAAGCCGGTCCAGGTGCGCAAAATCAACTCCCGGCTGATGTTCGAACAGGAAGACAACGCCGACATGGAAGTGCTGCCTTTGCTCCGCGTGATGCGCGCTGTGGGAGACGATGTGGGCTTGCCACGCCAGGATCCCGATTATGTTCCCCCGTGCTTCGTGCTGGCCGGTTCGCCCGTGCTGCGAGAGCTCGTGCGCGACCTTGTCAGCCAGGTCGAAGCCAGCCGCAAAGAACTGGTCGTGCAACTGGCCCGCGGCGGATTCAGTATCGACCAAATGCGCGGGCTCCAGTTCGAGCAGGTCATGCGCCTGACCACCTTAAACCGTTTTAGCGGCCGGCTGCCCTCGCTTATCGCCTCGGCGAACCTGACCCCTTTCGAAATTTACCTGCAGCTGCGGGAACTGCTTGGCGAGCTGGCCGCCCTTCACCCGGACAAAGATGACTTCGAAGTCGCCACGTATGATCACGATAATCTGCTGCCGGTTTTTCGCGAGCTCACCGCAAAGATTCGTTCGTACCTGCGGGGAGCTGTCGCGCCCAGCTTCATGAAACTCCCTTTCAAAGATGTCACCGGCGTGCTCACGGCTGCCTTTGCCCCCGAACACCTGACTCAACCCAACGCCTATTACCTGGGAATACGCTCCAAGCTGGACCCGTTGGTGCTGGGCAAGTACGTCGAGGACGGCGACAAGTTCAAGCTGATGCCTCAGAGCCTTGCGACCCGGGCCATTCGTGGCATCGGCTTGAAGGAGGAACGGCATCCGCCGATGGAGTTCCCCGCCCAATCCGACCTCCATTACTTTCGGCTCGACCGCGCCGCAAGCGAACGGATGTGGCAGCAGATCCAGTCTGAAAAGGCCGCCACTATCCGTTGGACGGGCGCTGAGCTGGACTGGACGGGGGCTGATTTCACCTTATTCATGACTATTCCCACCACTAGCACCAAATC
>Ga0207049_1080_pt1 | contig 16527 bp, 16 predicted proteins | sample Alteio_BWMinCont_63_FD_153305 | JGI IMG/M metagenome (GOLD analysis project Ga0207049, IMG submission 153305) | Enriched cells from forest soil in Barre Woods Harvard Forest LTER site, Petersham, Massachusetts, United States -... | ecosystem: Environmental > Terrestrial > Soil > Temperate forest >... | reverse complement strand
CAAGTTTTGATACAAGGTCTTCTGATAGTGCCTTAAGCGAAATATCTCCATTCTCGCTGTTTGATACGAATTGCTTGATGTCCAAAGGTATGTTTATGTAGTACCTCTTGTACAGCTCGCCTATCTCCTGCGGCAGCTTATCGTAGTTGGCAATGGATTCTCTAACGAAATCTTCATACCTCTGCAATTTATCACTATGAAAATATCAGCCTACAGAGTTGGACATGTCTAGCTTTATGAGCCTTCTTAGCTCCAAAGAGTATTCGAGCGGAAGCGCCCTTGCGAGCGGGTCGAGGAAACCCAGTACAACTGTGGTTATCGCATCTTCCTCTTTTAGCCCCCTGGACATCAGATAAAACAGCTGCTCCTCACCTATCTTGCCGGTGCTCGCCTCGTGCGTTATCGTGGCGTCATCCCTATTCACTTCCATGTATGGATAAGTGTTGGTCTTAGATTCGTCATCCAGCAAAAGCGCATCGCACCTAACTGTGGACTTTACGTTCGATGCGTTCTTGCCTATGTGTAGCAAACCGCGGTACGTAGTCACCCCATCCCCGGATGAAACGCTCTTGGATATTATCTGCGATGTCGTGTCTGGAGCAAGGTGGTATATCTTTCCACCGGAGTCCTGAACCTGCTTTGGTCCTGCTACGGCTATTGACATTATTTCACCGCGAGCGCCTTTTTCTTTGAGATAAACCGAAGGGTACTTCATATTCAGCTTGCTACCGATATTACCATCAATCCATTCGACATGGGCGTTCTCATAGGCGAAAGCTCTCTGCGTAACAAGGTTATATACATTCTTTGACCAATTCTGAATTGTTACGTACCTAATGTGTGCATTTTTGTGGGCAACAAGTTCAACAACAGCAGAATGCAAAGATGAACTCATGTAGATGGGCGCAGTACAGCCTTCAATATAGGTAACATCTGCTCCTTCATCTGCTATTATAAGTGTTCTTTCGAATTGTCCTGCTTTCTCCGAATTTATCCTGAAATACGCCTGAAGAGGCATTTTGAGCTTTACGCCCTTCGGGATATAGATAAATGAACCACCACTCCATACTGCGGTGTTCAGCGCGGCAAACTTGTTATCGCTGGGTGGTATCACCGTTCCGAAGTATTTCTTCATAAGTTCCGGATACTTCTTTACCGCCTCATCGGTACTTGTGAATATGACTCCATCCTTGGCAAGGTCGTCTCTTATATGTGAATAAACTACCTCTGAATCGTATTGTGCCTCTGCACCGGCAAAAAACTTTCTCTCGGCTTCGGGTATGCCCAATTTGTCGAATGTGTCCTTTATCTCCTTAGGCACCGATTCCCAGGTGTTTCCTTTCTTGTCTGTTGGTTTTAGATAGTAGTAGATGTCGTTGTAGTCAATCTCGTTGAGGTTTCCACCCCACTGCGGAGTTGGTTTGTTCAAAAACTGCTTGTACCCTACAAGTCTCTTCTCCAGCATCCACTCAGGCTCGCTCTTCATAGCAGATATCTCCCTGACTATATCCTCTGAGAGGCCCTTCTTTGTCTTGAATTTGTATTCGAATGAATCGTTAAACCCATAGGTCCTCCTGTACTCATCATCTGCCACGACGACCTGCTCAGGAGCTTCAACTTTGTCTGCCATTAGCTCACATTATAACTGAGTTATAATCTATTTCTAAGCTATTTAAGTCTTGTGCTAACATCAAGAAACTTATGTACAAAAACTGCTGGTGCGCCAAATTTCCTTCAATCCAAAAACCTGGAACGATCAAATCCAATAAGGATAAATAGATTAACAGAGAATTGAATACCTCTCTTACTGTTACGTGATGCTCATGGGGAAAGCAAGCTTTACAAACGAGTCAACCTACAAAAAATATCTTGAGAGCGGAAACGAAAACGAGTTCGACAGTCTCTTCGATTCTGCGGTAGAGGACGCAAAGAGAGGTTTCGAAGCGCAGTACCCGATGTACATCGCAGACAGGGAGGTCTTCGCAAAGGAGCTCCTTGTTGAGAGATCCCCTATAAACTCGGTGGTGATAGGCAACTTCCAGAAGGGCACAAGGGAGCACGCTCAGCAGGCCATATCCGAAGCAAGGATGGCATTCAAGCAGTGGTCCCTAACAGACTACAGAAAGCGCATCGAAATATTCAGGAATGCGGCTCAGATAATGTCAAAGCGAAAGTTCGAGATATCCGCAATATTAAGCTACGAGAACGGAAAGTCCAGGTACGAGTCTATAGGCGAAGTGGACGAGGCCATAGACTTCATGAACTACTACTCAAACGAGATGGAGCTAAACAAGGGTTATTCAAGGAAGAACAAGACGGAGCAGAGCACAAAGAGCGTCGAATCCGGATTCCAGGGCGCGCCCTCCAATGCTGAAACAGTGACCATCTCAATGAAGCCTTATGGGGTATTCGGGGTAATAGCGCCATTCAACTTTCCTGTATCAATATCGGTCGGGATGAGCGCTGCAGCCCTTATAACTGGTAACACTGTTGTATTCAAGCCATCCTCATCAGACAACATGACCATGCTCACAGGACTTAAGATATACGAGATCTTCAGGGACGCGGGCCTTCCTCCAGGCGTGTTCAACTATGTTACCGGGCCAGGTTCTGCCGTGGGAGACGAGATAGCGTCAAGCGCCGTCGTATCTGGGATAGTGTTCACAGGGTCAAGGGAAACGGGCATGTCAATGATATCTAAGAGCTTCAGCTCCGGGAAGCAGAAGGTCTTCATAGTGGAGATGGGCGGAAAGAACCCTGCGATAGTGTCAAAGAGCGCCGAGCTAGACAAGGCGGTGTCAGGAGTGGCAAGCGCGGCCTTCGGATTTGCAGGGCAGAAATGCAGCGCATTGTCAAGAGTATACGTTCACGAATCGATAAAGGAGCAGTTCATAAGCAAATTGATAAGCAAGACAAGGGAACTAAAGATAGGGAACCCTCTCAACAAGGAGGTGTACATAGGGCCCCTGATAAGCAGGGCCGCATACACGCGCTACATAAGCGCTATGAACAAGGCTAGGAGCACCGCAAGAATACTCTACGGAGGCAACACAGTCAAGACGGGCGATGCCGGAGGCTACTATGTAGAGCCTGCAATCATAGAGACAAGGCACGACAACGAGCTTGTCCACACCGAACTGTTCCTTCCGGTGCTAACAGTGGAGAGCTTCACCGACATCGACGAGGCGATAAAGATGGCAAACGACACCGAGTACGGACTTACCGCCGGATTCTACGGAACAAAGGCCAAGGAGATCAAGAAGTTCACTGACAACATAGAGGCCGGGGTAGTGTACGTGAACAGGGCAATCAGCGCCACAACAGGGGCGATTGTTGGACTGCATACGTTCGTGGGCTGGAAGGGCAGCGCACTGACCGGCAAGGGCACGGGCAGCAAATTCTACCTGCAGCAGTTCATGAGGGAGCAAAGCCTCTCAGTTACTAAATGATGGTGTTTAGCTGCTTTTGAAGGCACTTAGCAAGATGCAAAAATACGAGCATAGGGGCTTAAGCATAAACGGGAAAAGCTTCAGCGCCCTTGTCGCGGACAGCTTCTCGAAAAGGATGATAGGTCTGATGTTCAGGAAGAAGCTCAACAAGAGGGAATGCATGCTCTTCATCTTCGGCAGCGAGGGTGATCAAGCAATATGGATGCGCAACATGCTCTTCCCAATAGACGTGGTGTGGCTCGACTCAAAGATGAGGGTCGTCGACACAGTCCAGAGCATAAAACCCTGCAAGTCCATCCTGAGCTGCAAGGAATACCACCCGAGGAGGGCCGCAAAATACATAATAGAGATGGTTTCCGGCTCGGTCAAGGCCAACGGGATTAACTCCCGCTCGAGAATCAGCGTGCAGTAAAACTTCTAGCTTGAAATTTTAAATAAAAAGAAAAAAGAAAAGAAGAAAGAGTAATTATCTCCTTCCCCTTCTGTTCATCTTTGCTCTTGCTACGTATCCGCCCTTGTCGATGAAGTAAAGGAAACCTGTTTCCCTCTTTACCTTCTCGCTTCCGACCTTCGCCTTCCTTCCGCGAGTGTTTGTCTTCATTGGGGTCCTCCATACGAAGCCGTCCTTGCCCAAGAAGTATAGGTATCCATCTTCTCTTGAGAGCTTTTCGCTGCCTATTCTTTCTGCCATAAATTCACCAAATTACTATCGATGAATAAGCTTAAATAACTATCGTCGACATGCCGTCAGCAAACTTCAAGCCTTTCAGGCCATTTTGCAGCGCCGTTAAGCCCTCGAAAGCCTCCTAACCTATTAAACCTTTCTAATCCAATAGTAGTGTCATTCGTGATTTGATGATAGAAATAAAGATGTTCAAGGAAGTCAACTTTAAGGGCTACACGTTCATAGAGGGGTTCCCGGGAGCGGGCCTCGTAGGGCCGATGACCATAAGCTACATAGTCGACAAGCTCGGGATGAAGTATGTGGGATACCTCTCCAGCGACCAGTTCCCTCCCCTGGTGTCAATACACAAGAACCAGCCCATGCCCCCGATAAGGGTATACGTCGCGGAGAAGGAAAAACTGTGCACCATATTCGCCGAATTTGCGATAAGCATGGAGATGATTGCTGAGATCTCGAACGTGGTATACGATTTCATGAAGAAGAACGGCATTTCAAGCATATACTCAATAGGCGGCATACCCATGAAGGCCGAGGACGAGAACAAGACGCCGTTCGTCATAACCTCGAGCGCAGATACCTCCAAGGCGGCAGCCTCTGCGGGGCTTAAGCCCATAGACGAGGGCGTCGCAACAGGGATAAGCGCACTGCTGCTGATAAAGGCTACAATGGACAAGCTCCCCGACACTAACATAATGGTGCCGGTGCAGCAGGGCATAATCGACCCGATGTACGCTGAGATAGCGATCGAGAAGCTAAACAAGCTCATGAACCTGAACATCGACGTCACCGAGCTAGACAAGGAGGCGAAGATGGTCGAGGCAAAGATCCGCGAGCTGATAAACAAGCACAAGGAAAGCTTAGACAGCCACAAGAAGGCGGTCGACAGCACTGGCCCGTCCATGTACGCATGAACGCTTGACCATGCAGGGGTTGCGGAGTCCGGTCCGGCAGAAAGCCAAGCCACGGAAAATCGCGCAGGACTTAAGATCCTGTGGCCTAGCGCCTTCGAGAGTTCAAATCTCTCCCCCTGCACATCAGTAACTATATATATTTGGATGTGCGGATAGATTATCGTGATAGAATGGGCACTGCACAAAGAAGTCGGAGCGGAGCTTCATATATGCGCAAAACAGCATACGTTGCAGTATGCGGTGCAGCATTGTACGGTTCGATACATTTCTACAAAAACGCAGGGGTCAATATAGAGGAGCGCCACCAGGCACGGGCGGAAATATCCGGTACAATAAACCCCAACATTCTTACCACCGAAAAGATGCTGAACGCCTCAACAAAAAAGATAGAGGAGACGCAGAGGTCCGGTCAGGATGCTAAAACTGTCAACGAACTCGTCAAAATCCAAATAGATGCAGACGACAAATTTTATCACATCATGAGGTCTACGAGCGTCCCTGATGCATGCGGAAATACACTAGACCTTTCTAATCCTAATGTGAGGAGGGAATATGATACATTAAAAACGAACAGGGATGGCCAAAAAGAAAAATTAGAAAACACCTTAATGCGCCTCGACAACATTACAGCACAAGAAGCAGAATCCACGGTTTCCAGATTGGTGTATTCGAACATCGTGCATGACAAGTTTGTTGCTGATGCACAACAAAAAGATGAAATGGCCTTTGACGCGACAGTAGATGAGGTACTTGATTATGGCCTTTCCGGAATTCTATTTGGTGGATTTGTTGGAATGGCAATGGGAGGGGTCCGCAGTACCTTTAGGAAAAAGAAGACAACTTAACATTATGGATAAAAAGTGATAAACATGGCAACTATAAACCGCAAAGCGACAGTACCTGACCATTTTGGCGCAAGGCCAGAGCTTCTTGGACTATACATAACCAATGAGGTGGTCAGGGTAAGCGGCCAAAATGTCGAAACTCTGCGCGACTTCACTGACGCACTTAGGAAGAACGGGATGCCAGAGGTTAAGATGACCGGCAGGAACGGGAAGGATGACCACGTGCTTTCGATAACCCAGGAAGGCACATCGCTCAACGGCAAGAAGGCCGCGAACCTTGATGAGCTAAAGAACATGATCCGTTTGGTCGACATGGTCGTAATAGACAGCGATTTCCGCCCAGCATCAAGGCATTGACATGGCCGAAGAACCAAGGTTCAGGAATCTGGAGACCGATCCTGTAAGGGTATGCGCAAGTAGGGAGCTGCTGAGGACCGCCTTCCCCTCACCGATTTACGAGCTCGAGGTGCTCAGGGATCATGATTACAATCATTTCTCCTTGGATGTGGCCAAGATTGTCCGCAAGGGCCAGGTGAAGTATGAAGGCCCGTTGGAAATGAGAACCCCAAACTACACAATAGACCTGTGGTTTGGAGTCCACCGTAATTACCCGCCACTCGTAGCCGGAGAGATAAACGGTTACCAGAACGGTGCAAGGATACTTCCCATATCTTTTGTATACAATTTCGAAAATAAGAAAAGCGTCGAGGAATTCAAAGCTCTGGGTTCAAAGGAGCTGCTCGCAATGTCCGTGAAGAAGGCCAACGAAGGGCTTGTGAACGCTGTGCAATTAATGCTTGAGGCCGACAGTCAACTCTCCACTTTCTGCAACATGTACAAAAGCGCCGTGGAAAACCTTGACTTGCTCTGCGCAGGGATCACCGAAAAAGCGGTCCCGGTGAGTGAGCCCAAAAGGAGATGAGCAGCCCTGTACGGTACAGCAAGATATATAAATTCTAAATGTGCATTTATTCTACTTGCTAAGTATAGTAAGTTGGTTAGCTGACCAAAGTTACTGATTTATAACCACTAGTGTTTTCTATGCAGGAAAAATATGATGTTATTGTCGCAGGGGCTGGGCTCTCGGGCTCGCTTGCTGCAGCCATGGCCGCGAAGGGTGGTGCAAAGGTGCTCATGCTCGATAGAAACAAGCAGCCCGAGGTGGGGAAGAAGACCAACTGGGGGTGGACATGCGGAGATGCGGTCGCACAAAGCCACCTCACCTACATAAAGGACCACTCTGGACTGACTTTCGGAAAGCCTGAGCTGGACATGAAGGTGGATGGCGTAGTGGCATTGTCGCCTGACATGAAGAGCAGGTTCCTCTTCGACGGAGAAGGATATGTTCTTGACAGGCCGGCATTCGAGCAAAAGCTGCTACAGCTTGCAATAAAGGAGGGCGTTGAGTATGTGTCCGAGTTCGAAGTCGAGGCACCGCTCATTGAGAACAATTACGTTGTTGGAATATTCGGAAAGGACAAGGAGAAGGCGCACAAGGAGGTAAGGGCGAAGATAGTCATAGACGCCCTGGGAATTGCGACAACCATAAGAAGGAAGCTCCCGCAGAACCCCTTTGTAGACAAGGAAGTTGACATAAACGACGTAGAGTCAACGGGCCGATTCATCTACGAGTTCGAGCTTGACCACGAAGACCTCAATTATTATGATCCTAAGAATGCGATAATCCACCTCAACCAGCACTGGGCCCCTGGAGGCTACGGCTGGGTATTCCCCAAGAGCGGGAACAAGGTGAACATAGGCCTTGGGGTTCAGAGAAGGAGCCTTGAGATAAGAAACCAGAAATTAAACACGAAGGCCACGCTGCATTCGCTCATAGACGATTACTGCAAGCTCAACCCGGCCATCAAGAACTACAAGCTGTTCAACAAGGACAACAACGGAAAGGGCTACTGGTCAGTCGCGGTGCGAAGGCAGATGGCAAGCCTGGTCTACAACGGATACATGGGCGCTGGCGACAGCATGGCGATGCCAAACCCGATAAGCGCAGGGGGCATAGGCCCGGCTCTGGTTGCAGGCATACTCGCAGGGGAGCACGCAGCGCTCGCAGTGCAGAACGGCGACGTGAGCACCGAAGGGCTATGGAAGTACAACCTCGACTTCAACAAGGAATATGGATACAAGACTGCGGGCCTTGAGGTGTTCAGGGTGTACTTGCAGTCGCTCAACAACGATCTGCTCAACTACGGAATGAAGACCTTCGTAACTGCGAAGGAGGCGACGGATTTGAGCTACGGCGTCGTGCCGGAACTTAGCATGGCCGGGAAGTTCAAGGTCATGATGCAGGGCGTGCAGAACATATCGGCGTTCTCAAACCTGCTGTACGTGGTCAAGAAGATGAAGGTGCTAAACCAGCTATATGCAGACTACCCTAAGTCCACCAAGGAATTCGAGAAGTGGCGCAGCGCTGTTGATGCACACATGGAGGAGGCGAAGGAGAAATTCAAGCCGAACCCGATTTGATATGCTAAAGCTGATCTAATGGAAAGTTACACAAAGTTCGAGAAGGCTAGGATAATAGGCGCACGGGCTCTTCAGCTCGCTTACGGGGCGCCGCCTCTGATAAAGGTTCCGGAGGGCATGCTAAATCCACTGGATCTTGCCGAGATGGAGTTCGACAAGAATGTCATACCAATAACCATACTTAAGGAAACATCCTAATTGCAGACTTGGAGCTTGGCAGTCCCATGGCTATTCAAAGCCCATGCAGGGATACCTACGAAATAAATAAATATTTCCAAGGCTACATTATACTCTGATAAAATGTATGGAAAAGAGGCCAACTCCAGGAAAATATTCACGGCAAGCCTATCGAAAGACCAACCCAAGAAAAGTTTGGTCAACATGCAAGACACGTTCTGGCACCACAATAGGTTTAGCGCAGGCACTCTTCGAACTCAAAGCCACAGAACAGAGACCGTAGACATAGCTTCGTACAAGCTTATGCTCAGATATCCAAACAAACTTACAAATCCGAAAATAATGAGCGGCTCGCTACATGAAAAGATAATGATGTGCATAGAATACCAAAGATGCGATAATCTTTTCCATCTTATCTCGGAAATAGGGGATGCCGCGCAGGAAATATACAAAAAGAACAATGGCTCTACAGCTAATGAAAAAACCACGAGTCTTTCCTCTATGACTGGGGCCAGAATAAAAAGTGACACGCTTCGAATAATAAAGCAGATAAAGCTCGCTATAACCATATCCGAAAATCCAAAAGATGTAAAAAGGACAGCACTTGATGCTGTCGATGATGAATTATCTAATATACTTAAAACTCTTGACGGGATAAAAAAGGAAAAACAGATGGAAAATGAAATCCCGCTCTATTGTTTTTGGATGGACTTTTAGTAGCATGGCTACAGCGATATCCTCTGGCCCATCAGGTTGTACACCTCAGCCTTGGCGCTGTCGAATACGCTGCTTCTAATGAGCGGGTTCATCCTGCTCTTTCTGTCCTTGTCTATAACTGTGCCCATTATCAGGTCGTTGAAGGCTGGCATTGAAATGAGCCTAAGCTTTGGGTTGAACCTACCGTATTCCTGCTTCGCCGCCTTCCTGCCAAGCTTGTAGATCGCCCAGGCCTTCTGCTCGTAGACGGCGCCGGTCGGCTCCTTTATTTGCACTGCAAGATGCTCATGGCCGCTGACTATGAAATTAAGCGACATCATCTCATCGCCGGGCTTCCTGTTGCCGTGCATGAATCCCATGTCCCCTATTATCAGCTCCTTGTGCACCTCAATCCCCACTATCCCCCCAAGGTGCGCGTCGTGATTGCCTGCAAGCACGTTTATCTTAAAGTCTTCCAGCGACTTGAAGAAGCCTCTAAGCAGCCTGATCTCGCGCACGTCCGGATAGAGTATGCTGTTCTTTACGTCTCCGAGTATTATGAGGCTCTTCAAATCGAACTGGGCCGCTATGCCCTTTATTCGCGCGGCCATCCTCTCTGTTGCATCGAACATGTGTATGCCCTTGTGGGAGAGGTCAAGCTCCATGCCTATGTGCAGATCAGCTACTACTAGATGCTCGTCTCCGGCAGCGCTTACAACCATTGCCGGCTCGTCATAAACGAACTTTATCTTCTCGTCAACCAAACTACCACGCACTATTTATAGAAACTGCCGCTTATAATTATAGGGTATTGCAGATGGCAGATTTATCCCCCTCAATAGGCAGTCTATTCGGAGTAAAGATAGAGCTGCACTGGAGCTTCATACTGCTGATGCTTCTCGTGCTGTTCTTGGGGGCTTTCTACCTGTTCCTAATACTGGTACTTCTATTCATCTGCGTGCTCGTGCACGAGCTTTTCCATTCCATAACCTCAAAGAGAAACAACATACCGGTTAAGAAAATAGTTCTCTACCCTATGGGCGGCGGATCCATAATAGACTTCGAGAAGGTGGGTCCGGAGCTGGAGTTCAGAATATCGATAGTCGGGCCCATAGCAAGCCTGCTTCTCGCAGGTGTGCTCGGAATAGCTAACATACTGACGCCTGCCGGATTCATCAGAAGCCTGCTGCAGACCCTTTTCGTACTTAACATATTCCTTGGGGTGTTCAATTTGCTCCCATGGCTGCCGCTTGACGGGGGTAGGGCGCTTAGGAGCTACCTGCAGAGGACCAGGAACTTTTTGCAGGCCACCCAGTTGTCTGTCAAGGTCAGCAACGCGATAACCTGTATCTTCATAATAGCAACGATAGGCTACGCCTCTCTTATGCACGGATACAGCCTGCTATACAGGGAACTACTAGTCGTGTACACATTCATTATAGCGCTCTTCATATACAGCGGCGCAAAGTACGAGATGCAGGCGGCTTTCATAAAGGAGAACATAAAGGGGCTGCGCGCCACTGACGCAGCAACCAAGAACTACCTGCTGCTCAAGCCCAACTCGGACACAAAATCACTATACAAAACGATGCTCAAGAGCGGGACGAGCATAGTGCTCTTCAAGAAGGGGGAGGCCGTGCAGATGCTATCAAGCTCTGCGCTGCAGAAAATGCTCAGCAAGAACACGCAGGGCGTAATTTTGCAGAACCTCGGAACGCCTATACCTTCGGTGCAGTACAACGCCAGCCTGTACTATACAATAGAGAGGATGCGCTCGGATGGCAGCAACATAGCCGCCGTCATGAAAGGAAAGAGCATCGCCGGCATACTCCTCATGAATCATGCCGAATCTATAATCGCGCTGCACATCTCCCAGAAGCGTTCCGCAACCCGGGCTCAACGCCAGGGGCAGGGCGAAGCACGTGGGCTTCGCTCCTAAAGAGACTTTAAGAGCAGACTAAAGGAGCAAAAGACTTTAGGAGCAAATTAATGTAAAAGAAAGTATTAAATGTTCATGAGAAATATCTAATAAGTTAATGACGTTATAAAGTGATTATAAAATGGCAGAAAAAACTACAACGGCAAAAAAGATAGTTCCTATTTATGGCGGTGCAATAAAAGAAGCCAGAAATGAACCTAAAGGACCGATGAAAGCAGATGCAGCGTTATTATTTGATATTGTAAATACTGAAGAAGGTCATGGCCGTATAAGTTCGTGGAGGGAGTTTTCTGTTGATAGTGATAAAGCAGTTATATATGCAATGAAGACAGGTGGGGCTTCAGGGGCATATGTAGTTGTTGCTGGTTATAAAAGAGCAGTAATAGATAACGGTTATGTGGTTGAGACTATACCTAAAGGTAAGCGATCAACTATTGAATCCGAATTAAGTAAAAAAAGACATTCTGAAGTAATGTTTTGGGATTGAATCACAGGACTATTTATTTTGCTTCAAACAACTAAAAGATGACTTTAGGAGCAAAACTCAGACTTTAGGAGCAGGATGGACTTTTAGAGCAAAGCGAAGCACGTGCAAACTAATAAATAGCAATGCAGCGATAGGATATAGACGATACGGCCAGGTGCACTGATGCAACACCTAGATAGCGTAATAATCCACAACTTCAAGTCCTTCAAGCACGTCAATATAAAGTTCAGCCAGGGCTTCAACTGCATAGTGGGAGCCAACGGCTCAGGCAAGTCCAACATATGCGACTCGCTGCTATTTGCCTTGGGCGAGAGCTCGCTCAAGAGGATGCGCGTGCAGAACGCCGGCCAGCTAATCAACAGCTTCGCAAAGCCCCGAAAGGAGGACAACGTAAAGCGGGCCTATGTCAAGATAAACTTCGCCGGGCAGACGCCGATGGAGGTAGCCAGGGTGATAAAGTCCAACAACAAGATGGGCTACAGGCTAAACGGCAAGCACGTCTCCAAGCAGGAGGTGGTGGACGCGCTGCGCGGCTGCAGAAGCGAGATAAACGAGACCAACATCATAGCGCAGGGCGAGATATCCTACATGACGAACTTGAACGCCAAGGAGCGCCGCGAGCTGATAGACGTCGCCGCGGGGATTAAGGAGTTCAACGACAAGAAAGACACCTCCATGAAGGAAATGGAGAAGGTGCAGGAGAAGATAAACATGGCGGAGATAGCCCTCAGCGAGCGCAAAGGCTTCTTGAACCAGCTGGAGAGAGAGAAGGAGGATGCGGAGAAGTACCTTCAGCTCACCGACAATGTCAAGCGCATAACCTACACCCTGCTAAAGAACAGCGAGCGACAGGCTGAATCCGATTTCAACAGCATAGCGGAGAGGCTAAAGGACGTGGAGCAGAAGCGCCAGGCTGCAAATGCCAGCATGTCAGACATAGACTTGATGATAGAGAAGCTGTCCAAGGACAAGGCCGCCCTCACAAAGACGCTAAACGAGAGGTCCGTGGAGCTCAGCTCCACGAACAGGATACTTGAGGAGGTAAACAAGAACACCGCGGTGAAGCAGGAGCAGATAAAGTCGCTCAAGGAGAAGCTCGATGAATCCAAATCAAGGGCGGCGCAGCTGAGGGAGGAGCAGAAGAGGCTCCAAAAGGAGAGCGCCGAGCAGGCGAAGCAGTCAGAGTCCCTCAATGCCGAGCTCAAGGAGAGGTCCGCGCTCCTCAAGTCCAAGGAATCAATGGAGATGGACGCAGGATCCTCGCAGATAGAGCGCATGGGGGCCAACCAGAAAAGGATAAACGAACTTTATGCCCAATCCGAGTCGATGTCAAAGCAGTACCTCCAGTACAAGTTCGAGCTTGACGAGATCCAGAAGTCGACAGGCCAAAACGGCAAGGAGCTCGCCGCAAAATCCTCAGAGTATGAATCGCTTTCAAAGAAGGCGTCGGAGAAGGCCGCCGCGCTGGATGAGTATTCAAAGCAGGTAGACCTTGCAGCAAGGGACATAGAGGCGCTCAAGAAGGTAGCGGACGCGCAGCAGAAGCTGATGGACTCAAACTACACCGACAGCGTCAACGTAAGGGAGCAGCTGGCCATATCAGGAGGAAGCTCCGACAAACTCAACGCCTTCCTTAAGAAGAGCATGAAGAGCGGCTTCTACGGAAGGGCATACGAACTCTGCACATACGACGACAAGTACGCAATGGCTGTCAATTCCGCAGCATCGAGCAGGCTCAACTACCTGGTTGTCGAATCCGCAGAGCACGCAGACTCTGCGATAAGACTGCTCAAGGAGAAGCAGCTGGGCCGCGCGTCATTCATACCGATAAAGGACATGGCCGCCAGGCAGAAAGACGACAACAAGAAGCTAGACAGGCTGATAGAGCATGTCAAGTTCGACAAAAAGTTCGAGAGCGCGTTCAGTTACATATTCGCAAACACCTACGTGGTCTCAAGCATACAGGAGGCAAAGTCGATAGGCTTCGGCAAGGGGCGATTCGTCACGCTTGAGGGCGAACTGGTCGAGCAATCCGGCGTCATAACGGGCGGCTCGATGAGGCAGACGCAGTCCCCTGCGATTCTCGAGAACAAGCTAAGGGCGCTTGAGGAACAGAAATCCGAGATATCAAGGAAGCTCTCGGAGCTCTCCTCCCAGATTGAATCGAGGGCTAGGGAGAGCGCATCAATGCAGGTCAACTCCATGGGATGCAAGGTGGAACTTGCTCAGCTCAACTCGACAATGCAGTCGCTAAAATCGGTAATCGACTCATCCGATAAGAGGGCATCGGACCTCGAGACGAGGCTCAAGAAACTCAACGAGTCATACGCGCAGGCGGACTCGAAGCGCAATTCGATACTCGAGGAACTCAACTCCCTCAAGGAGGAGAACGAGAAGATATATTCTACGACCGGCTCAACCGCAAAGCAGAAGTCCAAGGGCGACAAATCTGAGCTTGAGGCTCTCAAGGCGCTTAGGGCGGAAGCTGAGCAGCTGAAGATAAAACTGGCGAGGCTTGCGGCGGAGCAGCAGCTCAAGGGGGCGAGGCTGCAGGAACTTGAGTCGCAGATAAAGAGCGGCGAGGATGATAACGCCGAGACAAGAAAGCGCATGGCTATACTAGACAGCGAGCTAATCGAGCTGGACAGGCGCATGAAGGATGTGCGCACAAGCATAGGGAAATCCGACTCGAACTCGCAGGATTTATACAAACGCATAAGGGACCAGGACTCCACGCTCTCAAAGCTTGCCGCGGACAGGGGCAAGAACCAGGCCGAGATGGAGAAGTCCAATCGCGACCTCATAGAGCAGGAGACAAGAAAGGTCCAGCTCCAGACAAGGATAACAGACATAAAGGCAGAGCTTGTGTCCTATTCGGGAATCTCGCCCATAACAGGCCAGACTGACAAGGAGCTGGAGGCCAAGAGAACCATAGCAAGAAGCGACCTTGAAAGACTGGGGGCCGTCAACCTCAAGGCGCCAGAAGTTTACGAGACAAAGAAGAAGGACGTGGAAGAGGTGCTATCGAAGATAGATGTTCTTGGTAACGAGAAGGATTCTATAATAACCATGATCAACGAGATAGAGTCGAGGAAGCTGAGCATATTCACAGAGACGCTTGGCGACGTGAATGAGAACTTCAAAAGATTGTACGGATACGTGTTCGAGGGCTCCGCGCAGCTCGAATTGGACAACCCGAAGGACCCATTCAACTCTGGGCTCTTGGTGAAGATAAACTCGCCGAAGAACAAAAACAGCACTGTCGAGACCCTCTCTGGAGGGGAGAAGACGCTTGTGATAATAATGCTCATATTCGCAATTCAGTCGCACGACCCGATGTCGCTATACCTCTTCGACGAAGTGGACGCATCGCTCGACAAGGAGAACTCCAAGAAGCTAAGCCGCCTAATGAAGGAGATAAGCAAGAAGTCTCAGCTCATAGTAATCAGCCACAACGATTCGCTCATAACCGCGGCGGACACCGCCATCGGTGTGGTGCACAGGAACCGAGAGTCGAGGGTGGTGGGGCTTCAGCTCACCGAATCTGGCAGCGTTGTGAGCGCTAGGTAAACGATTATATACTTTAGAATCGTTTCCTGATCAATTACGCTGCATGCATGGTGAAAATTTGACCGCAAAGAAGCAAAAGACAGCAGAGAAGGGCATAAACACGCTCCCCCTCTACATACTTCTTGTGGTCCTGTTCGTAATATACATACTCTTCCAGAGCGTGAGCGCGATATCCTCAATAGTTGGAATCGCGCTCTTCCTTGTAATAATCGTTCTGATACTCCTCGAGGTTATGAACGGCTTCAAGGAGGAGGGCCTGGGAAAGAACCTGCTTGAGATAGGACTTGCTGTGCTTGCGGTTGTGGTATTCTGGTTTGCACTAGAATTCCTGCTCCACACCAGCTACCCTCTTGACGTAGTGCCCAGCTGCAGCATGCTCCCTAACCTTAAGCGCGGTGATCTGATAGTGCTCGAGGGCACGCAGGGCGTCAAGGGCATAAAGGCCCCGATAATAGACATATCAAACGCGACGTATCAGAGCTTCCAAAACAACATACAAAACGAGTTCCTCTCGTGTGTCGCGTACAACCAAACAGGGAACAGGGCGACCATATCCCAGCTTATAAAGCCGGGCTACCAGCTTGGCCTCTACAAGAGCTCCGGGCAGTCGGGCGGCGAGATAGTGCCGCAGACTTTCGAGGGAACAAACCTGATAAAATACACTTGCGGCAGGCAGCAGATAGTCTACACCAATGGCACAAGCGCCTATGAGGCTTACACCAGCTCAGTGACCATAAACGGCACCACGCTCTACGGGGACGCAAACAACAGCGTGGTGGTCTACGCAACGATACCAAAGGACTACTTCTACCAGCTCGGCGACACATACATAGTCCACAGGGCCTATGCAGTGCTCAACGTCAGCGGTGCCTACTACGTCCTCACAAAAGGCGACAACAACCCGGGCCTTGATCTGCAATACGCAAACTACCCATCTCCAACCAACTCCGTAGAGGGCAGGGTGCTTCTCTCCATACCGTATCTTGGTTATCTTAAGCTTGTGCTGAGCAACAGTTTTGTTGAACCGGCTGGATGCAACTCCACGGTGCAGCAAAATTAGCTATGGCGGAGTGTAGCCATTACCCCATGTGCTTATGAACTCCACGCCGTTGGCAGTGCCACTGTCAAGGTTCCCGCTGTAGTCGACAAAATCGCCGTTGAGCGGCCACCAGCCCGCAAGCCATTGCAAATTCACCGGCGGCCCGTCTATGCCCTCGGCGTACATCGACTCTATCGCATTTTGGCTAAGCGAATTGTTGTATATCTGCAAATTTGACATTCCTCCTG
>Ga0207049_1079_pt1 | contig 16533 bp, 14 predicted proteins | sample Alteio_BWMinCont_63_FD_153305 | JGI IMG/M metagenome (GOLD analysis project Ga0207049, IMG submission 153305) | Enriched cells from forest soil in Barre Woods Harvard Forest LTER site, Petersham, Massachusetts, United States -... | ecosystem: Environmental > Terrestrial > Soil > Temperate forest >... | reverse complement strand
GTCCGCGCGCGCCCTGCGGGTGAGGAACGTGCCGTGCGAGGAGCGATCGATCTGCTAGAAAAAGCGGAAAAGCCAATCGTGGTCAGTGGCAGTGGAATACTGTGGTCAGAAGCATGGAACGAGCTGCGAGGCTTCGTCGAACTTGCCGGCATTCCATTCTACACCACGCCGCAGGGACGCGGTGTTATTCCGGATGACCACGAGCTTTCGTTTCTGACCGCGCGCACTAACGCTTTCAAGGAGGCAGATCTGCTTCTGGTGATAGGTACAAGAGCAAACTACGTCAGCGGCAATTTCAAGCCCCCGAGATTCAGCGCCGCTGCCAAACTTATACAGATAAACATCGATCCCGCGCAGATGGGGATCAGCCGCCCCTGCGACTGCGGCATCGTCGGCGACGCCAAAGCCGTGCTGCAGCAACTCACACAGGAAGCTAAAGGCCGGTTAAACGCCACGCGCTACACCAGTTGGGTACAGCACCTGCGTGAGCTCGATCGCGCGAAGAGCGCCCAAGCCGAATCGAAAATGAACACCAGCCAGAAGCCTATACATCCGTTGCGGCTGTGCAAGGAAATCCGCGATTTCCTAGACCGCGACGCGATACTGGTCGTCGATGGCCAGGACATACTTAACTACGGTCGGCAGTCGATTCCGACTTTCGTGCCGGGCCACCGTCTCAATTCCGGCCCATTCGGGACCATGGGCGTCGGGTTGCCTTTTGGCATCGGGGCAAAAGTCGCGCGTCCCGACAAGCAGGTCCTGGTCTTACACGGTGACGGCTCATTCGGGTTAAACGGGATGGAGCTGGACACTGCTGCGCGGTTCAAAATCCCAGTGGTAACGGTAATCAGTCTGAACGGCGGGTGGACTGGCGACGCCAAGCGAGAAAAACCGGGGCGAGAACTTGGTTACACGCGCTACGACAAAATGGCGGAAGCTCTTGGCTGCTACGGAGAATACGTCGAAGACCCGGCAGACATACGCCCTGCGTTGGCGCGCGCATTCAAAGCCGGCGTGCCGGCACTCATCAACGTCAAAACCGACTTCAGCGCCCAGGCAACCACGTCCAAATTCTCGCAATACACCACGTAACTCCGTTCGGCACCATCCGCCCTGTTTCCTGATTTTCCTACCGCAGCGGCAACGGTACCAGGCTACGAAGCGATGGCAATACTTGGTATGTTTGTGCCAGCGAGAACTTCTGCAACGACAATAAAACTCCTGAACCAGAAGATCGCGCAGGTACTTAACAGCGCAGAGGTGAAACAAAAGTTCTTCAATATTGGGACAAAAGTCGTGGCTAGTTCTCCGGAGGAGCTTACGGAGGCAATGAAATCTGAGATGACTACGTTTGGCAAAGTGATCAAGGACGCTGGTATCAGGGCCGACTAGCCGAGACAGCACGCGCTCTGCAAATATCCAACGCACCAGCTGCTCCAACCCAGCCTGCGAATGACCATTTTCGTCGCGATGCCAACACGCGGGTGCCGCATTCTACAGAAGTAATATTGTCCGTTGGTCTGACGGTTTTGGGCGTGGGCGTGGTTACCGGACAGAATTATCCATACGAGCCGATACGTATCGTCACTGCGGAAGTAGGCGGTGGCAGCGGCTATGCGCCGCTTATCGTCGCGCATGGACCATACGATGCCACCCTAGATATCGTCGCAGAACGTGCGAAAAAGGCAACTTCAGACTAAAATGTACACATTCGCCGCCGACACGCTAAAGCAAATGACCCTCTTCAGGGATTGATGCAATTGCCAATCAATCTACTTTCCGAATATGCTATCGAGATGTCCGCATGCATGGACCACGTCATAAAACGTTGACGCTTTTGGGTGTTGCATTAGCTCTCGGGGCAGGCATTACTGGTGGACAAAACTTTCCGATAAAACCTATTCGCATAGTTACGGCAGAAGCGGGTGGCGGGAGCGATTTTCCCGCGCGCATCGTTGCACAAGGCCTCACTGAGTCCCTTGGCCAGCCCGTAATCGTGGAAAATCGACCGAGCGGCGTCATCCCGGCCGAAACGGTATCCAAAGCATCTCCGGATGGCTACACGCTGATTGTCGGCGCCGGTAGTCTGTGGATTACACCGCTTCTGCAAAAAACCTCCTACGATCCCGTTAGAGACTTTTCTCCGATTACCATAATAGTCACGACTCCGCTGGTGCTGGTTGTTCATAGTACGTTGCCGGTTGCGTCAGTGCAGGAACTGATCTCATTGGCCAAAGCGAGACCGGGAGAACTCAATTATGGTTCGTTGCCGGTTGGATCGACTGGCCATCTCTCGACGGAATTGTTCAAATCCATGGCAAACGTAAACATCGTGCGCATCCCCTATAAAGGTACCGCGTCGGCAATCAATGATCTAATTAGCGGCGAGGTACAATTGATGTTCTCCAACGCGGCGCCAGTAATGCCACACGTAAAATCGGGCAGACTGAAAGCATTGGCCGTAACTACGGCGCAGCCATCTTCTCTTACTCCCGGTTTGCCGACGCTTGCGGAGACTCTAACCGGTTATCAAGCAGGAGTATTTACCGGAATTTTTGCACCGGCCGGCACTCCTGCGGCCGTTATTAGCAAGTTAAATCTGGAGATAGTGAGGATCATTAAATCACCTGATGTGAAAGAAAGGTTTTTCACCGCAGGCTCGGAAATTGTCGGCAATTCTCCGCAGGAATTCTCGGATTTCATTAATACCGATATGGCCAGGATGGGGAGGTTGATCAAGACCATCGGCATACACGCCGAGTAGTTCCCTTATTCTTTGCGTTGCCCTCAGCTCGTGATAAGGACCTCGTCCCCATCGATAGTAAACGTATGAGCAAATCCTTCTGAAGTCCACTCCATATAGCGTACCATCTCGTCAAAGCGAGTATCGCCTCGGCGCAATATTTCCGTTCGCAAGTGCTCGTCTATCAATGCCGGAAGGAACGAAACTTTTTTCACACCTGCCTTTGTTATCACCGCCTTGGCGACAAGACTGCGTCTTCCGTCCGGCCCATACGCAAGTTTTGGATACTCCGGATCGAGCTTAATACCATACTTCCTAGTAAATGTTACGGCGCTTTCTGGCGATTTTTCAGATGTCATCATGAAATTGCCAAGACTATAAAAACAAACTTTTTCCTTGTAGACTTCAATTGCCTTCGGTACGTGCGGATGATGTCCCAGAATAAGATCTACGCCGGCATTGATCGCTGCCTGCATGACTATGGGTTGGTATTCGGCAACAATGCGTGGAATATAATGGACACCCCAGTGTAACGATAAAATCACTACATCGGCCTTTTGTTTTGCGGCCGCTATGTCCTCCACCATGGCTTGCAAATCCTCCGCATAGGGAATAGTAACGACCCGCGGTGGAACGCCAGCATTGTAATCAACTGGTTCGTAGTGGGTATACGCACGAAGCGGCGCAATACCTGTTGTACCCGACCCAGCGGCGTACCCTTGCTGCACAATCGAGCAATAAGCAAGGAACGCAAGCGTTACGCCATTACGCTCGATGATGGCAGGCTTGCGGGCCTCGCGAAGATTGCGCCCCGCTCCACAGGTGCGTATTCCCTTCTTTTGGAACAACTCGATCGTATCAATGAGCGCTACTTCTCCCCAGTCCAAACCATGATTGCTGGCGACAGAAACCACGTCGAACCCGCAGTCGCTGAATATGGTTGCCATATGCGGGCTGGCCCGGCTGTGACGGCGACTATGTCCATAAATGGGGTGTAAGGTACCGCGTTCGGAATAAACGCGCTCGCATTGGCTGAAGCGGACATCGCCGGTCGCAAGCGTCGAGCGGGCAAGGCTGCTGTAGTTGCCAATCGGCTCGTGAGTCGGGCCGATATCTCCGCAACCGAGCAGTACAACGGCATTTTTTTCCATGGTTCGTTTTCCAACGCAAAGTGTGCGGGCGCGCGCCTGCAGCGGCCTTGGCGATATTTTCCTTCAAAACGCGTGTATCCGCTGCGTCGGCCTTTTTTTCCCCTCGTCTGATTGGCTCATTGAGGAAGCTGTTCGGTAAAGCTCATCTATGAACCTATCAGTGCGATTTGTTGCTTCCTCATATCCAGTCAGGCGCACGCGCATTGAGCGAATCGCAAGACTTGTCGCATTAACGCTACGAGCCGCTTCTGGTAAATACTTGATAACGGTCACCGACTGCTTTTATCTGTGTGAGGCCGCCGGGAACAAATTTGCCTGCCCAATTAAGGTATGCCAGGGAATTGCCAAACTGCGGCTGCTCGGGGTGCACCACTTCGGGCTGCCCTGCGTGATTCATCAGAGTGGGCAGGAAACTTACACGTTCTATGCCCCGCTCATCCGCATCGAAGTATACGACGCCACCCTCGTCGTGGTGAAGATGATAGTCGAACACAAACCCGACGTCGGGTTCTATCGTATACACCTCTCGCTCCGTGAAATCCCCATTGGGCCGGCAGTACCGCCATGCCTTTTCTTTGTGAGTCGGATTATGATAAATGGAAAATGAGCCTATGCTATAGAAAATCGCTGCACCCTTGTAGATCTCGATGCCTTGAGGCCGATGCGGATGGTGACCGATTATAGCCGCCGCCCCGGCATCAATCGCCGCGTGGGCAACCGTCGGCTGATAGTCACATGGCCGCGACGTATGATGGACGCCCCAGTGGAAGGATACGATAACAAGGTCAGCGAGCTCCCTGGCGTGCCTCACGTCCTGCACCAAGGCTTCAAGATCCGCCTTGTGAGGCACGGTCACCACTCGGGCGGGGGCGCCAGGCTGGCATTCATAGGGCTCATAAAACGTATGTGCACGCATCGGCGCGGTGCCGGCGCGCGTGTCCGTCGCCCAGTATTGCGGCATTGAGGCCGACACATAAGCAAGAACAGCAATGCGCATGCCTTTCTTGGTGAATATTGCGGGCTTGCGTGCTTCGGTGATGTTTCGACCTGCACCCACGGCGCCTATTCCAAGCGCACGGAACGTCTCCGCCGTGTCTTCGACCGCCTCGGGGCCCCAATCGCCGGAATGGTTAGAGGCGATCGATAGGATATCGAACGGCACTTCCTTGAACGCTTCGGCGTAACGCGGATGCTGTCGCGAATGCGCTGATCCAGCCTGTTGTTGAAAATATCCGCGCTCCGAATACACCCGTTCGCACTGCGCAAACCGCAGGTCCGCGCTTCGCAAAGGCTGCATTACGTGGTCAAATGCACTTGCCGGCAATTCAAAGCCGGTGCTGATGTCTCCCACTGCGGCTATCGTTACGCGCTCCATCTTGCCTTCCTTCTGTGTAGATGCCTTTTGGCCCGATATCGAATTATACCTTTACTAATCAACCTGGCAGGCAAAAGTAGGCATTGAATTTCTGCGATCGCAAACAAGATATATGTCGTAATGTACGCATGATCGCACCCGGGAAGATATTTCTCCGATTAATTTTTGGGACCTCGAATTTCGTAGGCCTAGCAATGCTTGCAGCTCATAAGGTCGTTGCAGAAAATCTATTATTGCAGTCACAACACGATTTGATACTTGCTCATCATTGCCACGTCAACTTTCAAATCACGCAAAATCGCGCTTGAGATTCAAGCGTCTCCAGGCGTTCAAAAAGACGGACCGCTCTCTCTCTTCATCATCGTACTCCGTAAACATGAAACTGGCTCGTAGCTCGATGCGGAGGAATAAATTAGCGGACCAGCTCTTGAACGTATTGGTTCGGCCGACGTACTCGCGACCATTCTTGAGGCGGACCGTAACGCACTACTCGTCTCGAACGCCAGCATCCGCAACGACTTTTCCCCACTTGAGCATTTCGGATTTTATCTTGGCCGTGAACTCCTGCGGCGAACTGCCGACCGCTTCCACGCCAGAGCTGAAGAAGCTCTCTTTTATGTCCGTCCGGCACAGGACGCGCACGATTTCCTCGTTCAGTCGGTTAATGATTGCCTCAGGCGTCTTTGCCGGGGCAAACATGCCCCGTACGGCGGCTACCTCGCCGTATGCCGGCAAGCTTGCCGCCAGCGTAGGCAAACCGGGAGCAAGCGCGGATGGCGCAATGCTGGTAACCGCCAATGCTCTCGATCTCCCCGATTTGATATGTGGTGTTACCGCAGCCACCGCGCCAAACGTAAGTTGCACTTGACCCGCGATTAGATCGTTAAGCGCCGTGGAGGCAGCCTTATAATTGACGCGTACCATGTTAACGCCGGTATGGCCTTGAATAATTCCGCGGCCAGATGCGTAACATTGCCGGTTCCGATTGTCGCGTAGTTAAGCGCGCCGGGTATGGTAGCGCCAGTTTTGGTAACTCCAGTGCAAAATGGGGCGACGGCCGATACCCGCGGCGTTGCGCGCGCCCGCTAGGCAAGTACATGCCCGTGAGGTCGCCCGGACAAACTCGTGGTAATCGGCGCTGGGCGAGCTTCTCCGAAAATCACGTGAGGGCATTATTGGCTTGCGATTTGTTCGCCGCTGTGACTAGGTCCCATCGATCGCCGGTGGATACAATCGTGCACGCGAGATCAGTGTTGGCAAACTGCATTATGAGCACTCGATCGCACCGGGCAACGGGGGATCATAATGGACGTCAAAGTTTGCTTACAGGTCGTCAATGCGCACCACGGCGGTGATCCAGACGCATTAAGATAAAAATTTCTTTGGATAAGGAACTCGCTGGCGAAAACGGAGAGATGATGTTATGCCATTGGACTGGAGGGCTGTGACAAACCGCACATATATTGGGTTGGCTGATACACTTACTTACACAATATGGCAGACGTATACGTATTCGGAGTCTAGTATCATCCGTTAAGGGAAATGCGTCACCCTTAAACGACTACATTAAATTAACTTACTCTGAAGGGAGTGGATCATGTTTAACATCAAAGGTTCTACAAAAGCAGTTATTCTGGCACTAATCTCCGCATTTGTTATCGGCTCAGCTGGAAGCGTAATTGCTGCGGACAAGGATTGGAACAAAGATCATCCCCGCCGTACTGAAGTGAACAAGCGACTTAACAATCAGGACAAGCGCATCCACCAGGAGCGCAAGGAAGGCGACCTCACCAAGGCCCAGGCGCAGACGCTGCACAAGGATGATCGTGGTATTCGCAAGGAAGAGCGTACGATGGCTTCGCAAGATGGTGGCCACATCACCAAACAGGAGCAACGCACACTAAATCAACAAGAGAATCAAGTCAGTAAACAGATCGGGAAATAGTCATTCTGTAATAGCTGGTTATCTAAGGTCCCTCCTCGTGAGGGGCTTTTTACATCTACCACTAAGCATGACATTTGGATAAAGACCCAATTTTGGCCAGAATTGTCCCGTCATATCTGCTCCTACCTACTTCTTGTAGATACGAAACGGGAAGGCAGAGCAGAATCGCGAGCATCCCGCCCCAAAAAAAACGCCCTGGGATCATGGTCCGAGGGCGTCAAGGAGGAGTTGATGCTTGCTGGGATTGCTCCCAAGTCACTTTATACGGCATGCGTATGACAGAAGTGTGACGGTGAATTGGGTGCGTTAGTGTGCGTAGTCGCTTCACCGTGGTCGGAAGCAAATTACCCCACGCTCGGCAATATGGACGGGCGCCCTAGGAAGGGCGAATTTTTCCAGATTATGTTCGACAACGAACAGAGAGACCCCATTGGACAGGCGGACAATGCTCAAAACGGCAGGCGTTTGGATAATTAATCAACCTGAAGGAAATGAAATGAACTGGGATCGAATTGAAGGAAACTGGAAACAGCTTAAGGGGAACGTCAAAGAGCAGTGGGGTAAACTTACCGACGACCAGATTGACAAGATTGCCGGTAAACGGGATCAGCTGGTGGGTAAAATCCAGGAAAATTATGGTATTAGCAGAGATGCTGCCGAGCGGCATGTAAAGGACTGGGAAAACCGTGATCACGATGTCTTTGAGGAAACGGCAGCCGAGGTCAGGAAGCTCCCCAAAATACTCCATAAGGATTCGTAGGAGGTTAGTCAGGTTGCGGGGCCCAATACGAATTTGCCATCCTGTGATGAACTAGCATTTGAGTTGGCTGTTGCCGAGTGTTGATTGTCGATCCTTTAAATCGCAGTCGTCCCACTCGGCCAGGAATTGCGATGATGGTTCGACCGAGACCTACACAGCGGACTTACTTGGCACCGGCGACGTATTTGCCGCAATGTGGGATAGTAAACGTATCGCCGGTGGATTCGAGACTATGCTGTGGTTGCGCTTTCAATCTGTTGCGAGAGAGTTAATTATGAAACACACCGCATTTAGCCACTGGAGATTACCAACACTTCCAATTGCTTGGCGTGAGGCCGAATACGCTGCGCGAAAGATTAATGCAGAAGACACCTGTGACGATCGTGTCAGCGAGAATATTTTCGACGTCGAGGATGAGCGGACAGAAGTAGACATCATCGTTTCCAGGATGAGTCGCGACTTGAATTGAGTAATGTCTTGCACTACTGCGTATCACAATGGCTAGTGGTGATCAGAAGAGCTTTAACGTGACACGCAAACACACGTTCGACACAACGTGGCAAGGCGCCGATAGCTTCCGGTGGAAAAGCGAAGAACGTTACCTGCAGAACCGGGCCTGAGTGTGTGATGGTCCCGGCTGATTCCTACGGTTCACGATGCGATTACTAAAAAAACCACAAAAGGCCTGCATCTCTGCAATTCCATTACAGCTGACATCCTGTGCAGGAATTTCGGTATCAAAGTGGCTACGCACTTCCTACTTTTGCGTGCGCTGGGCGTGAATTCGATGTACCGACCGTCATGTGGTTGATTAGCCGCCCTGACCAAGCTGGGGCCGCGCTCCCGTAAGCTTTTTCAGGTCAACTCATGAATTTGTCCATCCGGAGACCATCGCGACTCCTCGCCGTGCCTGGCGGTTTTTCCGGCACTGCAACCTCCGCGCCGGTTCCCCACGAATCTACGCCGATCTGAATTCAGGTATCAACTCGGACTGATCCACTCGTCACAACGCATGACCGCTGAGCGTTGTGTAGTATGATGAAGTTTTTCGAATTCCCATCTTGCCGGTAATGGCCGTCCTTCTCTATTTCATGCGGCGGTTGGTCTCGCCAGTCCGGGGAGTTTTGCAAAGAGCGCAAAGAAACTGATTTCATTACAGGTGACAGGCACTGCATGCACCGGAATCTCCGGCATCAGCAGAATCAGCGTTTTACGGATCAACCTTTCTAGAGGACGGCGGTAAAAATGACGACAGCGAGTAATCTCAATGGTGGTCAGGTCATTGTCGACTATCTGATACGCGAAAAAGTCCCTCATGTTTTCGGGTTATGCGGCCATGGCAACATCGGCTTCATAGACGCGCTGCACGAACGCGCCGACGAAATCAAAACCATTTCAGTCCACCATGAGTCCGTAGGGGGCTTCATGGCCGATGTCTATTATCGTGTCTCCGGACGCCCGACCGCGACGTTCACGTCCTGCGGGCCGGGTTCGACTAATATGCCAATCTGCTTGGCCAATGCGTTCTTCGACTCGGTGCCGTTTCTCGCCGTAACCGGCAATGTGCCGACGAGCCAGTTCAATCGCGGCGCGTTTCAGGAAACATACCGGCACTACCAGGCTGACTTTCCCTCCACCGTGCGGGCCTACTGCAAGCGCGTGTTCCAGCCCACCCGTGGAGAAATGGTACCGCTCGCCGTACGACAGGCCTGGAAAACCATGGTGACCGGACGCCCGGGACCAGTCGTGCTCGACGTCCCATTCGACATCTTCAAGGAAACCACGGGAAGTGAAACGCCGCGCCCGGAAGAATGGAACGCCAACATCTCTTGTCGCTGCGGCGCAGACCCCGATGGTGTCGTCAAAGCCATGGACATGCTCATGACGGCCGAACGTCCGGTCATCCTTGTCGGCCAGGGCATCAAGTATGGCGGCGCGTCTGCCGATCTGGTTCGCTTCGCCGAACAAATGCACATTCCGGTCGCCTACTCGGGCAGCGGCCACGGCGCGATCGATGGTGATCATCCTTTGGCGCTCGGTCTGGTAGCCCGTAACGGCCACTACCAGGCGAACCACGCGGCACGTCAGGCCGATGTGCTGCTGGCACTGGGAGTGCGCTTCGATGATCGCACCTCCAGTTCGTGGATTCCGGGTTATTCGTTCACCATACCGCCGACACGGCTAATCCATGTTGACATCGATCCCGACGAAATTGCACGCAACTATCCGGTTGCGCTTGGCCTGATGGCCGACGTTCGCACCTTCTTGCGCCAGCTGCTAAACGAGCTCGATCTGCGGAAAAGCCGCAGCCAGTCACCGCCGTCGCGCCGCGCGTGGCTCGGCGCCATTAAAGGCTATCGCAAGGAATGGGACGAATTTATCGCACCGGGCTACGCCGCCGATACCACGCCCATCCATCCACAGCGAGCGGCGCATGAAATCGACAAAGCGCTGCCCGAGGATGCCATCCTGGTGAGCGACATTGGCGTGCATCACAATTGGCTGAATGAATTCTGTAAGCCGAAGCGACCCGACTCGCTTATCGGATCTATGGGATTTGGCCCGATGGGGTTTGGCGTCGCCGGCGTGCTGGGGGCGAAGCTCGCCGCCCCGCACCGTCCCTGTGTCTCCGTATGCGGTGACGGCGCTTTCTTCATGCATGCAAGCGTGCTTGGCACCGCCGTCGAATACAATATTCCGATCGTATGGGTGGTATGGAATAACTACGCATACGCTTCGATTCGTGGATTGCAGCGCGGTTATCTCGGCGGACGCGAACTTGCCACGGAGTTTCGGCATCCCGAGACCGGCCAGCCGTATAGCCCGGATTTTGCGGCGCTTGCGCGCTCAGCCGGCGTGGAAGGTGTCGGCGTCGACCGTGCCGTCGATCTCGGGGATGCCATACGCACGGGAATTGCCGCGGGACGTCCGTATCTCATCGATGCAGATATCAGCGGAGATATCAACCCGGGCGGCGCAGGGGTATGGGAATTGCCGGGCCTGGGACAGAATCAGCCCGCCTTTGGCGGCCGCTACCAGCCGCCCGCGGGGGCCTAATCTATAATCAATTGACGGCGGTTGGGCCTGAATCAACAGGTACAGACAACCGCCGCCGCCAGAAATGACGGGGCAGCGGAGGAAATCTGACGGGAGTAAGCGCCGTGAAAAGATACGCCCATGAGCAAGGATCAAGACAGCAAAAACGTGGGGATGAAGCTATGTCATTAGACTTGAGGGCTGTGACAAACCACACGCATTTCAGATTGGTTGACACACTTACTTACACAAATATGACAGACACGTACGGATTCCGAGTCTAGTATTAGCCAATAAGGGAAGTGGGTTACCCTTAAACGAGCAAATTGAATTAACTTACTCTGCGGGGAGTGAATCATGTTTAACATCAAAGGATCCACCAAAGCAATAATTCTGGCCGTAAGCTCTGTCTTCGTTTTCGGTGCGGCTGGAAGCGCCGTCGCAGCAACGAAGTGGCAGCAGAGTCATCCGCGTCGTGCAGAAGTAAACCACCGGCTTGCCAATCAAAACGGACGAATCCATCAGGAACGCAAGGAAGGCGACATTACGAAAAGGCAGGCTCAGCAAATGCACCGGGAAGACCGTGGCATGCGTGGCGAAGAAAGAAGGATGGCTGCACAAAATGGCGGCCATATCACTAGACAGGAACAGGGCACACTCAATCGCCAAGAGAATGGTGTCAGCAGGCAGATAGGGCAATAGTCTTCACGCACCGACAGATTCCCTAAGGCCCCTCCTTGCGAGGGGCTTTTTGTTTTGGTATTCACCGCCGAGAGTGTAGGCTGCACGAACAATGGGATTGCAGATGTCACTGCCTTTCACATCAAAGCCGGCCATGCATTCAATCACCCGCAAGCGACAGGTGCGCAATCGCGAATTGACCGTTTAAAACACCCAGGGCTCATGATGCCGGGACGTCAAGGAAGGGGTAATGCTAGTTGGGATTACATCAAAATGTCGCAATACCGCGTGGCTGTGACAGGAGTGAGAAGGAGAATTCACTGTTTGTTATTGGTAACCGTCATTGCAGGTGTCTTACTCTTCACGACGGTGCAAGGTGCTTCGTTCCAGACAATCTTGCTTATGAATTCTGACCTTGTTGAGAGCTTTCGCTGCCATGAATAATTCTCAACTTACCGTGAGAAGCCCGCAACTATTTACCACGAGTCGCAGAAGGGCGAAAAGGGTTGTTATGGGAGGTGGAGGGGAATAGGATGAACATTGAAGGTGCCAGCCGCGGCTGTTATATCCTTCAGTTCGCAAGACGGTTCAGCTTTTTTACTCATGGTTATCATGAGAAAGAAAGGACCCTTTATGAAACGAATGATGGTATTGATGGCGCTATTATGCGCATTTGACGCATTTTCAGCGACACCAGAATGTAGTCCTCCAACCGATCCTGCGTATCAAGGACCGCTGTTTGATTCAATGGCTCAAACCGACCAATTTCTCGATGGAGAATCCGCGATTAAGACGGCACAGGCGAATGGCGTAACCGGGATCGCTCTTTTCGCTCGAGTGCATAGGAAAGCAAATGGTAAGAGTCTTGTTCAGAAGCTTGCCAGGGAATATCCGAACTTCATAATTCTTGGAGCTCCTAAACTATTTGATATGCGCTATGACCTCGACTCCAGCTTTATTGATGACGTACTCACGGGAGTCGCGGAACGGCGTTACGCTTTTGTGGGGGAGATTCTTTACACACACGGTGACAAAATTGGAGGAGAAGAGACCTCAAGCGGTGAGCGTTACATTGACCCAATGAGACCGGGAACGGCCAAGCTGATCAACGGACTTAAGAACAAATCAGTGCCTGTGATGATGCATTGGGAAGTTTACGATTGGGTGCGGGATTGGCCGAAATTTGATCAGCTTTACGGAGAATTCCCTGATCAAATCTTTGTTTGGCCACATTTGGGCTTTGGCAGTGCAGACAAGGTCGCAATAGTCTTGGCTGCTCACAAAAATGTTTGGGCGACACTATCAAAAAAGGAACTGACAAACGCAAACCTCAGTGACGACGAAAAAAGTGGGGAAATCGGCCCTCCTGTAGTTGATCAATGTGATGTGCTGCAACCCGAGTGGAAAGATCTGATGATCCGCTTTCAGGACAGGTTACTGTTCGCTACCGATGCGCACAAGGAAGGACGATGGAAGCAATATGAGGCTATTGTTAATCGTTGGCGCGTGATTTTGGGTCAGCTGCCTCCCGACGTGGCAAAAGCAATTGCTTACCAAAACGCCAGCCGGCTGTACGCAAAATGAATATCGAGAAGTGTTCAGGCTTCTGTTTGCGGTTGCGATTTCGGCTACGCGGAACATTCGGGCCGGCTCCAAACAGCCCTCCGCGGCGCCGAGACTCCAGCAAAGCAATGCGGGCACACCTGTCGAACAATAAGGCCTTTAGCTGTGCGGGCTAATCATCTCGTCGTGATGGTTTCGACCAACCATTTGCAAAAGTGATGAAAATATTACGCAGCGGTATGAATGCAGGGATGAATGCCAGAGCCAGCGGAGTAAAGCTGCAGGTATTAAGCGAAGCGAAAAAACATGCGGCCTTAAACAAACAAGGTTCCCACATAGCAAGAACGGGGAGATGATTTAGCAAGGTTAAAGTAGAGAGATGTGAAAAACCTCACATATTTCTGGATGGTCGATACAGTTCCTTACACAATATGACGGACGTATACATATTTTGAGTCTAGTATTTGCCGTTAAGGGAAGTGGGTTACCCTTAATCGCCCACGTGCATTTAACTTATACCGTAAGGAGCTAATCATGTTTAACATCAAAGGCGTCACCAGAGCAATAATTATGGCGGTAACCTCTGTCTTCGTTTTCGGTGCTGCCGGAGGCGCGATCGCGGCAACCAAATGGCAGCAGAGTCATCCGCGTCGTGCGGAAGTAAACCACCGGCTTGGTAATCAGGACAAACGTATAAATCAGGAACGCAGGGAAGGTGAGCTTAGCAAGGCGCAGGCACAGACGCTGCACAGGGATGATCGCGGAATTCGCAGTGAAGAGCGCACGATGGCTTCGCTAGATGGCGGTCATATCACCAAACAGGATCAGCGCACACTTAATCAGCAAGAGAATCAGATCAGCAAAGATATCGGGAAATAAACCTTCCGCTGCATCTGATTATTCAAGGCCCCTCATTGTGAGGGGCTTTTTATTTCTGCATTTATCCCTGAGCTGATAGGTTGGACGAACTACCGGTATGTGCGTAACACTGCTAATAGGTTCGCTCGTGACCTATACGTTCATACGCTGACGAGTAACTTGAGGGTAAATGTAACCTGCTTACGTTACAGCAAGCGTAAGGGTAAAGGACCAGAGGCCTCGCAAAAAAGATGCCCTAAGGTTTAAACCAAAGGGCATGAATGGGTGACTATGCTCGGAGGTGTGAGCTAGATTGGTCACCTATGCAGATCTTAGTGAGCGTATGTTACGCGATCGTGAACATGCATTAATTGCTGAATTCGGCATCCACCGGGACAAAAGAGGGATTTCTATTGTGCAATCCCGCCTACGAAGGAACGTGACCTGGAAGTCTGGGAGTTGGCTGGCGCTGCAACATAGCACCAGCCTAGCACCAAAAACCGCGACTTTTAAAATGTTACGTAAGCCTTTGATTATCGGTAGGCGGTGTGAGATTGGAACTCGCGACCATCGGATCCAAAGTCTTCCCTGTAAAACGGGGTTATTGTTAAATCAGTCGCTTGCGACGCTTGCCAATGCACAGCCCAATCTCAATCACATCTACTCCAGTGTCATTCGTAAGAAGCTGCAGCACAAGTACGGCGCACTGCAAAACGACCGATCCGAACGGCAAATCGAGATGCAGCGAATCACCTGCTTTCAATCCCGACCGCGCCGCGACGAACGCGGTCCGCCGGTCTTCTGGCGTTTAGTGGCATAACCTCTGATGCGTTTGCGCGGGCTTGCTATTGACTTCTTCGGTGTTCGCGTCGGCTTTTTGCTTCTTGCGCCTCGTTCAATTGCCACCACGGATTTCTTTTTCGCGCCCCGCTTCGCTGTCCCTGTCGATGTCGGCTCTTCGGCACGCGCAACCAACTCGATACCAAACATTTCGGCCAGCCCCGCCGACTCGAGAACCTTGCCGGTGGCCGGTCCCTTCCCGCCGAGAGACACGTCGCGTCCGGCGGTTACGACAAGGGCGTTATGGTCGACCTTGCGAAGCGCGAACAAGAGCTCTGGATTCTGATCGAGGCGCGCTCCGACCCCGTAGAGTACTGCAGCCACATGTTTGCACATCGTGGCCCAGTCGGGACAGGAACAAGTAAACCGGATTTCCTTCGGCGAAGGGAACAACCCCGTGTCCTGCCGACAAATTCGTTCCATCACGCCCTTTGAAAAATGCCCTTGCAACAATTCGACCAAAGAGTCGATGGCACCCGCACAGTCGGCGCAGACCGAATTCCATCGAACTTTAGGAACTGCGGTAATTTGCGCACGCACCGTATAAATACTGGAGCCACTTACCAATGCGGTCACTTCGCCGGGTGCTATCTTGAGATCGATGACTGAGCCGTTTCGCACATAAGTGCGCCCGCGTGGCAAGCGGTTCGAGTAGTCGCTGTAGCGCTCTAGGTTGTCGCACCAGGCTCTGCCCCAGAACGTTTTGGCAATCGCGCGCCCATCCAAAATCACCGGCGTCGTTGTCTTGCCCTTCTTCTTAAGCCTCGCGACTGCGCGCTCGGCTTCGCGTCGGCGCTCGGCCGAAGGAACATAGGGTTTCCAGCGATAATACATTTGTCATCCTTCCTGCGCGGCTGCGCGAATATCCATCTTGACGAGGTTGAGTAGTTCGTCGTCATTCATCTCGGTCAACAGCAACTCTGCACCACCTTCGAGCAGGTCATGCGACAGCTGTTTTTTCGATTCGATCAGTTTGTCGATCTTTTCTTCGACTGTCCCGCGGCACACAAACTTGTGCACCAGCACGTTCTTTGTCTGTCCAATTCGAAAGGCGCGGTCGGTGGCCTGATTCTCCACGGCAGGATTCCACCAGCGATCGAAATGGACCACATGAGACGCAGCCGTGAGATTGAGTCCGGCTCCCCCTGCCTTGAGCGAAAGGACGAAAAACGGGACCGTCTCGTCTTCCTGAAATTGTTGCACCAGCGACTTACGCCTTTTGATCTCGGTCCCGCCGTGAAGCACCAATCCGGACCGTCCAAATACAGACCCAAGAAAGGTTGCTACCGGGACGGTCGCTTCCCGGAACTGGGTGAACACGAGCGCTTTCTCCTGCTTGGCCGCGATCACCTCCGCGATTTCGCGCAGCCGGCCGAACTTGCCGCTGTCAGCCTCGCCCCACGCGCCGTCACCCAGCCATTGTGAAGGATGATTACAGATCTGCTTAAAGCGCATCAGGAACGACAGCACAAGTCCTCGACGCTGAATGCCATCGGCCTCGCGGATTTTTCTGGCCAGTTCGTCCACTGCCTGTTGATAAAGCGCGGCCTGTTTGCGGCTTAATAGGCAATATGCATTGAC
>Ga0207049_1075_pt2 | contig 16714 bp, 18 predicted proteins | sample Alteio_BWMinCont_63_FD_153305 | JGI IMG/M metagenome (GOLD analysis project Ga0207049, IMG submission 153305) | Enriched cells from forest soil in Barre Woods Harvard Forest LTER site, Petersham, Massachusetts, United States -... | ecosystem: Environmental > Terrestrial > Soil > Temperate forest >... | reverse complement strand
TATCAGCCAGCAAGGTGCCATTCCAGTCAAAAACAGCTAGTTTTATCATATTTTAAGGTGTTTACGGGCGGTTTGGGCTCGTTTGCGGGCTTCGGCGATGGTTTTGCCGGTGGCGTTGATGTGGCCCATTTTGCGGTCGATTTTGGTGGGCGATTTGCCATACAAATGCACCGAAACTTCGGGAATCGCCAAAGCTTCGTCTAGGCCAACTACCTCTGTCGGTCCGTCATGCTCACCCAGAATGTTAATCATGACGGCGGCTGGAGCTGTCAGGTCGGTTGCTCCCAATGGCAAGCCGGAAATAGCTCGAATGTGTTGTTCGAACTGGCTGGTGCGACTAGCATCCATGGTGTAGTGGCCGGAGTTGTGGACGCGCGGTGCGATTTCGTTTACCAGCACTACGCCGTCTTTGTTGAGGAACATTTCGATACCAAACATGCCCGCACCATCCAGTAGGGCCGCAACCTTGGCCGCTAGTTTTTCCGCCGTTTTGCGGACGCTTTTACCCACCGGCGCTGGTGCCAATACCTCGATGCAAATATTGCGTTCGTGGATGGTTTCGACTACCGGGTAAACGGCGACATCACCAGCAATACTACGAGCAACCATCACGGCTAATTCTTTGTGGAACGGCACGAATTTTTCGGCGTATAAAGCCTTACCGGCGAATAATTTGAAAGCTTCGTCGACCTGAGCGTTGGTTTCAACCACCATATTGCCACGGCCGTCGTAGGCACCGTGACGGGTTTTGAGTAGCATTTTGCCGTCAAACTCTTTGAGTACTGACTTGGCTTCAAGTGCGTTATCGACCTTGGCAAACGGTGCGACGGGAATCCTTGCTTGCTGCAGAAATTCTTTTTGGGCGAATTTGTCTTGGATCAGTCGAATAGTCTTGGGTGCGGGATTAACCGGCTTGCCCAATTTTGCCACTTTTTCCAGCTCGTCGGCATCCAAATGTTCAATTTCAATGGTGATAAAATCAGATACAGCTGCTAGTTTCTGTAATGCGGCTGGATCGTACAAATCACCAACGATCTCTTGGGCGCCAACTTGTGCAGCCGGGCCACCAGCTTCTGGATTAATCACCGCCACCTTAAAACCGAGTGGTTGCGCGGCCAGCGTGAGCATTCTGCCGAGTTGTCCACCACCAACGATGCCAATTGTTTTTTGGCCTTGCATATCTGTCATAGAGCAATTGTACAGAGGATTTGCCGATTTTGCCACCACTGGCTACTACCGTAGTAGTTTGAGATTTGCCGTCGCTCGCATACAATAGAAGCTAATGAGTGAACGGGTTATCGATAGCACTGATTTTCACTTCCCTAAACAGGAGGCGGTTTATCACGGCAAGGTGCGCGATGTGTACGATATGGGTGAAAGTTTACTGTTTGTAGCCTCCGATCGTTATTCGGCATTTGATCGCAATCTGGCTCTAGTGCCGCACAAGGGTGAAATTCTAACGGCTACCAGCAAATGGTGGTTTGAGCAAACGGCACCTATTATCAAAAACCACATTATCGACTACCCTGATCCAAACGTCGCACGCGGCAAAAAATACAAGGTGGTGCCAATCGAAATGGTAGTACGGGGTTTTATTACGGGTGTTACGAATACTTCCCTGTGGCATACCTATTCCGAAGGCCAACGAGATTACGGCGACTTTACGCTCCCTGATGGCCTTAACAAGAACGATCCGCTACCCCACCCTGTTTTAACGCCGACGACGAAGTTCGAAAAACACGACCGCAACTTGACGCCAAGCGAAGCGGTTGCCGAAGGTTTGGTTGACGCAGCTATCTGGGAAAAACTGCAAAAAGTTGCGGTTGAACTGTTTACCTTCGGCCAAAAGGTTGCCGCCGAAAAGGGCTTGATTTTGGTTGATACGAAGTACGAATTTGGCACTGACGATGCTGGCAACATTGTGCTTATTGATGAAATTCACACCCAAGACTCATCCCGCTACTGGCTTTCGGAAAGTTATCAGGCTAGCTTAGCCGCCGGTAAAGAACCAGATAATTATGACAAGGAATTTTTGCGGATTTGGTACAAAGAACGCTTTGACCCGTATGTTGATGCCGATCAGGCTCCAGAAGTTCCAGCCAATGTTATCGAGGAGTTAAAAAATCGTTATGTATATGTATACGAGCAGCTGACTGGCCAAAAGTTTGTACCCACGGACGACGCTATCAATCCACTCGAACGTATTGAAACCAATGTGCTTAAAGCGCTAGAAAGGTCTTGAACTATGAAGCCAATTGTCTTGCCCGCCGTGAGTGATGAACGCGATTATAGCGCACTCGATCCGTTGGATGGTCGTTATTATGACGCCAGTGCCGCACGCTATCTGTCGGAGCGCAGTCGGATCGCCTACCAAGCTTATGTTGAAGCTGCGTTGGCGCACACATTAGCAGAATTTGGTATTTGTTCACAAGAGGTCGCCGATCAGATCGAAACCGCGGCCGGAAAGATCAAGGCCGAAGACGTCTATGCGGAAGAGCAAACTACCAGACACGACATTAAGGCGATTGTGAACTGCATTAAGCGTGAACTGAGCGAAGAAGCGCAGCCATTCGTACACTTTGGCGCCACGTCGTATGACATTATCTCGACAGCTGCTGCCTTGCAGTTGCGTGCTGCTACTACCGAACTGGTCGTGCCAAGACTCAAAGAATTGCTCAAGACACTGTTTACTTTGGCCGATGAACAAGCCGAAACCGTACAGATTGGCCGCACACACGGTCAACATGCCGTACCGGTGACTTTTGGCTTCGCTATTGCCGCGTATGTGAGTCGTTTGGGCGAAAATCTGCAAGCAATCGAAGATCTGAGCAACCAGCTGCGCGGGAAATTTTCTGGTGCTGTGGGTGCCTATAATGCGCTGAGTCTGTTTGTAGACGATCCAATAAAGTTTGAAAAGTCACTGCTTGCAAAAGTTGGCTTAGAACCAGCGCCCTATTCCAGCCAGATTGTTCCAGCCGAGGGCACTGTTCGTCTGATTGATGAATTGGCCATTAGTGCAAATATTATGGCTAATTTGGGCCACGATATGCGACACCTACAACGGACCGAAATCGCCGAAGTTCGCGAGCGCTTTGAACCCGGCCAAACGGGATCCAGCACCATGGCACACAAGCGAAACCCCTGGAATTTCGAGAACGTCATTAGCATGAGTAAGCAAGTTACGGCCCAGGTTGTGAATGCTAACCTCAATATTGCGAGTGAACACCAGCGCGATCTGACCGATTCGGCATCGTCACGCTTTTATGCCATTACCTTTGCAAGTGTTGCATCGATGGCCGAGCGCTTAAACAAGGTCATGAGTAAGCTCGAAGTTGACCCCGACGCCATGCGTCGCAATCTGCTGTTGACCGAGGGTGCAATTGCTGCCGAACCCTTCTATTTGTTGCTCGAAAAATATGGTCACACCGAAGCCCACGAAAAATCCAAAGCCTTGGCACACCAAGCATTAGAGGAACATGTGCCATTGGTAACAGTGATCGAAAAAGATCCCGAAGGATTCGAATATTGGCAAAAATTTAGTCCCAATGAGCAGGCGATCGTAGCCGCTCCGGAAGTACATTACAGTGGCCTGGCTGCCAAGAAAACTCGTGCTATTGTTGCCCACTGGCGCCAGATCTTAGCCTAGAGTTATAGTTCTAGCTGGAATTACTGCAAGGTGGCGTAGACGACGGTATTTTGGTCGTAGCTACTCGTTTGGGTATTAAACGTGCCACCACAGGTGATGAGCCGGAGTTCGGCATCGGCAGTGTTGCCATAGACGGCTGCAGTTGGGAAGTTACTTTGGTCGAACTGTTCCAGGGCGGTAATCTTGAACTGAACCGTACTGCCATCGGTCCGATCGATGGTAACGATATCACCTGGCTGCACATACCGTAAACGCCAAAAAACAGAGATGTTTTGGTAATTGTCGACGTGACCAACGATGACGGCCGGTCCAATTTGTCCGGGCGTGGGGCTATATTTGTACCAGCCGGTGATCCAATCGAGTATTGGCGGCATTTCAATAGAGCCATCGCTGGCCTGCCCCACTGGTGTGATGTCGGCATCAATGCCTACGGATGGAATGGCTATGTGCGTTGGAACAGAATAGGCCAGGGATTCAGGGGGCTTGGTTGTTGCAGGTGTGGCTTTTGGTGTGGTCGCCATCTTTGTGGGCGCAGAAAATGTTCGAACTGGCTCGAGCGCCTGGCCACTCACTAGGCGGGAGCCAAAAAAGCCGCTACCCGCCAGGCCAATAACTACCAAAACCAACGGAAATGACGCCTGGAAGTGCCAAAATTGAGCAGTTTTTGGCGAGCGCTTGCTACGTCGTTTTTGTGTTTGCAGGCGTATGGCTATTTCTTTTATGCCGCCAAAATCGAGAGGAAATACAACTTGCCTATATGATTGAGATCGGTTAGCTTTGGAGGTTTTGAATCGCCTGACACTGACGGCCAGTTTTCTGGTGTCCGTAAGCTTGAGTATGTAGTGCTTGGCGCGCCAAGTTTTCATGGTCTTGCCTCCGTTTTTGCCCGTTTTGCCAGTTTTGCCTCTACAGCAGTTGGAATTACTGGCCGAGTACGCGCTTGCGAATCAGCAATGTCGCACCAATACCAACAACGCTTGCCGATCCAAGTAGCCCAGCAACTTGTGCTGAACTGGCCTTAACACCCGCGCCACCACCTGCGTGAACGGCACCAGCTGGTGCAATAACTTGAGGCGCCACCACGGCGGGCGCTACCGGTGTTGTCGTGGGCGTTGTTGTGGTTGCTGGGAGTGTGGCTGTAGTAGTCGTCGGTGTTGTTGTCGTGGGCGTTGTTGTAGGCGTCGTGGCGGCCGTGCTAGCGCACCCTAGCAGCGCCGAAATAGTAGTAAGGTTGCTATTGCTAACGTTCCCACTTGCTGCACTGCCACCGGAACCATTGCCACTTACGGTGCTTGTGCCACTCTGGCCAGCTTGTACATTGGTGTCGTCGAATGTGGCATTATTAGTACAGAAAAAAGTTGTCGTGTCGTTAGCGGTATTAACGCAAGTGTTAACCGATGCATTGCCTGTAGTGCTAATCGTACAGCTAAAACTGGTTGCGGCCGCTGCGGCAACACCAACCACCATACTCGTACTAATTACAGATGTTGCTAAAAATCCTAGAATCTTTTTCATGTCGATGACCCCCTGTCTTTACGTACTGTCTTTTAGTTCTATACCTTTTTCACATAAATGACAATCAGATAAATGACAATCAGCAAATTTTATTTTATACATAAACATGATGCCTACGTTTTTCAGGATATGGCGGGCTGGAGCTGGAAGTTTGTGTCGACAATAGTTGCCAAGGCGAGATCCGTGAGGCGCACAAGTGTTTGTTCGTCTCGAAAATGATCCGCGGTGTCTTCGTACAGTAAGGCTATGCTGCAATGAAGATTTGGTACGTCGGTGGGATTGTTGTGGTCTTTTTTAAGAGTTGCGTTCGCGTTCTGGAATGCCCTTTCGAAGTCAGTAATTTCGGTTGCAAGCTCCGCGCTCTCTAAAGAAAAGCCAAGTTTATGCTTCTTGCCTGAGCCGTACACGCTGAGCGTACCGAGTTTGGCTCTAGCCGGCAAACTGGCGGTGGCCACTTGCGCCGCTATGTCGGCTGTTCGTGGACCATGCAGTCGATGCTGTCGACTAAACTTAGAAAAACCGACCACTGTTATGCCAAGCGATTCTGGGGTAAAGAGTCTTGCGGCATTTTCAAATTCTGGACTGAGCTGCTCGGCAATTGTTGCAAATAAGCTGTAGCTTGTAGGGTCGATGGGCCGGCGCACAGCGACGATGCCACCTTCTTGGGCCACCTGTAAGCGGTGTGGCTTTGGTAGTTGAGGGCTTTTTTTGCCAGTAATGCGTATATGTTTAGCCATTTAAGCTTATAGTAACATTAAATTACTATTTTGCAAATATTACGTAGAGCACTACCTGATTCTGCCCATGAGTTTGTCCGGGCTCTGAGTGTGGCATGACGACCGGTTGTTACTGAATACGATTGGTGCCAATAGCGTAGAGAGTAAGGAGTGCGTGGGTTCGTGACGACGCGCGGCGGCGTGTGTGTGCGACCCATTGCTCAAAGATGAGTGATCCATACGGTGGAACACTGGCCAGCCCAGCAATAATGGTTCGCTTTTTAGACCAACCCAAACTCGGTGCAAACACCAATGCGGCAACGATGTATAGCAGAAACAAGGTGCCGTGCACTTTGCCGGCAATTTGAATCGGCAACTGATTGCCTGGCGTCATGAAGTGCACGATACCAATGCCGGTAATCAGCAATGTCCAACCGACTGCCTCAGTGATTGCCGCCAGCCGAAACAATCCCCACGCTTCCGCATCAGTAAACGGCTTAAAGTTCTCGTATTTTTTAAGCATCTATTTCTAGTATAGGGCTTCAGGCGGTTTTATGACGAGTATGTTTGGTGCTTACCGCGTGAGTAATGCCAGATCAAAGTGCTTCAGACTGGCTGGGGCTTGAATATTTTTTCTGCGTAAAAACCGTATTCATCATCAGCGTGAACCGTCCAGTCGAATATGGTTGGGCCGTTAGCTATTGCCCAGGCACGCATCTCCGGGTTTTTTGTGCTGAAGCCGTATAAGACAGGTCGACGGGTTTCTGTTGCATATCGTTCCAAAATTTCACGAGCTTTGTTGTAAAGCGCCGTCGTAGCACCCGGAACTTGATTGCCATTATTGCTGCTAATATAGGTTGCCGCATCCGGACCGTTCGGAAGGCCAGAATCGGGCAGCATGACTGCCAACACTTTGTCGCCGCACTCTAAATAGTGCGTCGAGACATCCGAATCGAATATTTCGGTAACTTCTGGGTTACCAGAAAATTGAGGTCGGGCTGTTTCTTCGGGAGACATAAACAACATGCTAAAACAACAAGCTTAGTTTGTCAGTTAAATATTCTCAGTGGTTGTATTGTCTACTTTCCGTAGGTTTTGATGTAGTTTTCGACAAGTTCGCGGGCGGTGCGGTCTTCGATTTGTTTTGGTGGGTGCTTCTGGAAGTAAGCCGCTGGCTCTATGATGGCACCGGACAGATGGTTGTCCAGTGCTAGTTTTAGGCAGCGAATAGAATCAATAGCTACGCCGGCAGAGTTTGGCGAATCTTCGACGGAAAGGCGTAATTCTAGGTTCATGGGCACGCCACCAAAGTGTTCGCTTTCAATCCGCAGGAAGCAAATCTTGTTGTCTTTTTGCCATGGCACATAGTCTGACGGACCAACGTGGATGTCGTCGTCGGCAATGGTTTGTCCGCGGGCTTCGATTTGTGAGCGGACGGCTTCGGTCTTTGATATTTTTTTGCTTGTCAGCCGTTCACGCTCAAGCATGTTCAAGAAATCAGTGTTGCCACCCGTGTTCAGTTGGTAGGTGCGGTCAATTTTCATGCCGCGGTCCAAGAATAAATTAACTAAGGTGCGGTGCACGATGGTGGCACCTACCTGGGCTTTGATGTCGTCACCAATAACTGGCAATCCAGCGTCTTCGAATTTTTTTGCCCATACGGGGTTCGAGGCAATAAAAACAGGAATACAATTCACAAAACCGCAACCAGCATCAATGGCGGCTTGAGCGTAAAACTCGGTTGCTTGTTGTGAGCCAACCGGCAGATAGTTAATGACTAGGTCGGCACCAGTTGTTTTTAGGATTTTAACAACATCAACCGACTGTTGCTTTTTGTCTACGGGTACTAGCGGCGCAGTATATTTATTAACGCCATCTAGTTCCGGACCGCGTTGCACCGTAACGCCTAGTTTTGGGACTTTCGCGAAGACGGCAGTGTTGTTTGGCTCGGCGTAGATCGCTTCTGCGACGTCGGTGCCAACTTTGTTGCTGTTGACGTCAAAAGCTGCCACGACTTCGATGTCACGGATATGATAGCCGCCAAAATTGACATGCATCAGTCCAGGTACGTGCGAATTATCCTTTGCGTTTCGGTAATAGTAAATACCTTGTACCAGTGACGACGCGCAGTTGCCTACACCCACAATTGCGATTTTAATCTTTTTGTTCTGTGCCATGTTTGTAACCCCTCCAGTTATGTTTCTATGCTAAAAGAAGCTACAGTATAAGACAAATATATTAATTGTATGCTTATATAGATAATAGTTATGGAAGATCGTTTACGAAAATTTGCGCGATTAGTAGATAGTGGCAGTTTTACCAAGGCTGCCGCCGATATGTACATCTCGCAACCGGCATTATCGGCCGCCATTAGTAAGCTTGAGCGTGAACTAAAGACGTTACTTTTAGTACGGTCAGCACGGCCACTCAAACTAACTGAAGCTGGCAAGCTTGCCTACGACACGGCCAAAGAGTTGGGCGTTAGTACGACTAATCTAACCCATAAGCTAGCCGTGCTTGCCAGTCAGCCGATCACGCTTTCCATGGGCATGGTCGATAGTTTGGCGGATGCTTTTTTGCGCTGTGGCCCTGGTTTTACCGATATAGAGCAGCAAGCCAGCGTCTCTTTGACTGTCGATAATTCGCGCTATTTGGTCCGAGCCGTACAGCAGGATGAGGTTGACGTCGCATTTATCGTAAGCCAAGCGACAAATCCTCCTGAACGGTTAACGTCGACAATTCTGGGGAGCGAACCACTTTGTTTGGTCTGTCATAAGACTGCTTATGCAACGGCCATGCGGAGTATGGAGTCAGGTATTTTGGCTAATTTTATTAGTTATGATCAGGCGTCGACAACGTATCACTATGTGCAGCATAAGCTTTTGCAGTGTGGTTTGATCACAAAGAGTAGTTTCTATTCGACCAGCCCAGAGGTCATGCTGCAGTTGGTGCTGGCCGGCAAAGGCATGGCTGTATTGCCCTATCTGACCGTCCGAGAACATGTACGTGAAGGTACATTGGTGGTTCTAGAAATTGGTAACCAGTTCTGTATGGAGCGACCAATTGTTGCTCTAAAGCGGTTTGATAAACAGCTGCCCGATCCAGTGATTTCTGTTGAGAGTCAGCTCAAGACAATTCTCGCTGCACTGATGAGCGAGGCAATGTCGCAGTAGTAGTCTGCAATAATGTGCTGAGGGCGTAAAAAGGCTGCCGAGACAGGCGTATGCGGACTGTTGTACCTGCGCTCAGACGAACAACCTCGCCGTCAAATTGTGCCCAAACAGGCTCGTGGACAACAAATGAAATGTCGCCGTCGTCGGCAACTTTGCTGGTTGAGCCTTTACGGATTAGCTCAATGATGTGATACATGATTGCCGATGCACGCTTGCGTTCCACAGTGGAACGGTAGAATGTTTTATCGGTGAGGCTGAGCGGCAGGCCTTTTATCTTTGCAAAACGAGAGCCATTAATAAAAAATTGCTCGTAGATTGGTTTGACGCTCGTCCCGTCGTCAACCGTAAAGCGTGGAGCTTTGGTCATGGCATATAGAACCATGATGAATTCATGGGTAAACTTTGCACCGGGCAAGCGATGTATCAAACGTTTTCGATGATTAGCGCCATCGAGCCAGCTGGCAGTAAATGCCGAAGCGCCAAAAGTGGCGTAGCAGGCGGCGTTGTAGCTTTCTGTTTGTCCGGCGGGGTCACTAATTTCACAGTGAAGTGGATGAATGGAAACTATTCGTCCGTCGCTCAGTACTCGTTTGATTGAGATGCGGCGTCGTGGTCCGTTGAGCATGTTGGCCAAATCGTTACCATTACCACCCCACAGAGGTAGCACGACGGTTTGCCGCATCTCCTTTGTCAGCCGCCGATCATGGACCAGGGCGTCTATCAGGATGTTAATGGTGCCGTCTCCGGCTATGATGGCCAACAAGGTACGGCTGCCCAGTTTTGTAGCGTGCGCATAAGGTATTTCTTTGTTTGCGTGTCGACCTTTTGGTGAAGTCTGCACAACGGTGACTGTGCCAGCTGGGAAGAGCGCCTGTAATTCTGGGATACGTCGTTTGGCAAGTTCGGCACGCGTACTGGCCGGATTGCAAACAATGATGCAGTGGTCAAACCGATCGGTTATCCATGGGCCTTTCTGGTGTTTGGTTTTTGCGGGCATTATGCTGTTCCTTTACGGATATTTGCTCGCATGGCTTTGACTTGCTCAAAACCAATCACCCAGCCCGTTTGTCGGATGCTGCGATATAAACGGGTTTCCAAAAGCTTGCCTCGGCTATCGTATACTTCTGGGAACCCGCCATCACGCAACATGGCATGCTCGTAGGCTGCGAGGTGAAAATCGGCCATTGCCAGATATCCCGCGTCATCGGTATATTTGTACAGTAACAGTAATGTTTTAATATACTCCATGCCCCAGAAGCTCCAAATTGCGTCACCACCGTACGAAGCAACGGCGATGCGAACGGCCCAAAATTGTCGATGTGCCCGAGTTTCGTGCTGATATTTTATGGCAAATGGTTTGTCGATGCCGTGTGCACGAATATAGTCTATGCTCTGTTCGAAATAGTGACGCTCCGACTTATTTTTGGGATGTAGAAAGCCGGTCGATAACACAATCAGCCAATCTGACGAATAATAGGCTTCGTGCTTGCCTTCTTCTGATAAATCTTCTAGGAAGTATCCCTTATCGCGTAACCAGAAAGTCTGCAAGATTTGTTTTTTTAGTTGCTGCAAAAAAGCTGGATCATGCGGGATGATGCCTAGCTCCATGGCAAGCTGGCTTGTCTTCCAGAAGACGACATTATCGTAGAATGCCGAGTATCTACGCGTAATGTCTTTGGCGCTGGATATGTGGATGTTAGTATCGATAAGCCCGGTTTTTACGTCAAAAACTGTGGTTCGGTAGTGACTATATAATTGGCCAATGGTAGTTCGATATTCTTCCAGAAGTATTTGTGTGGCTGGCTTGGTATCGAGCGTGTGGTGTGGTGTGCCGTACGATTCGCCCGGTAGTGGATCTTGCTTTCCAAGCAGTGCCGCCAATGCATACAATATCCCGTACAGTGTGTCCGAAGGATAAGCGTAAAAATTCACGCACGTTGCCGAGTACGCGCCCATTGCCACAATTGTGGTTGTCGGTACTGGATATTTTTGAAAGACGCCAAGTGCGTAAGCAACGGTTTGCAAGTAGACTACCTGTCGATTCTGCCAATCGTGTTTGCTGCTTGCTATGCGTGTGTCGAGCATGGGGTAATAAAAAACACCAAGATTGCGGACAAATAAGGCACTAAAATGATCCCCCGATGTGAGCAGCAATTTTTTGGGTTTGAAACGAAGCTTGTGAATGTCGCTCACAATACCTTTGACCGAACTGGCTTCGGAGCGTGGGCTACTGACGTAGCGCGTGTTCATGATGTACAATCCGCACTTGAGAATGGCAAACAGCCGCCACCACCAGCGCTGCCGAATCACAATTTTGTGATTATCATTTAGGGCATTAAGCGAATCCATAGCAACTTCTACCACAAACGGTTGTCGAATAATGCTAAAGCGACTAAAGGGGTTTGTGATGTAGGCCGCACCAGCAATGCTGGCGGACAACGATACCAGTACGATGGTTAAAATCATTTATTTAATAGTACAGGAATTGGGGCGTTCGCGCCGAATAATCGTTCTACTCAACATACGGTCTATATTGCGAACGCCTACACATAGCCGGGGAAGTAATCTACTTTGATATGGTTTTTTGGGACACCTAGCTTACCCAGCGCCTCCCGCACGGCAGCAACCATTTGATGACTACCGGAGATATAGAATGTACGGTCTTGGTAATCTGGTACTGTCGCACGTATAGCATTGCCGTCCACGTATCCGGCACGTTGGTGTGCTTCGAGGGGTTGTGTAGTGTCGGGTCTCGCCAGCAGATATGTCGTGGCAATGCCAAGCTCTTGACGTGCCCGTTCAAACACCCCCTTATATGCGATATCCTGTGCGTTGCTGGCTGCGTATAACACGATAACGTCACGCTGCTCGCGAGTATCTATGAGGTACTTCACCATGCTGCGGAATGGGGTAACACCAATGCCGCCGGCTATAAATACTAGCTTGCGTTTTTGGTTCTTTGGCAAGATAAAATCCCCTGCAACTTGAGCAGCTACAATTGAGGTCTCATCAGTCATGTCTAGCATCGCTTTTTTATAACTACTGCTTTGCTCGTAGAACTTTACACCAAGCCGGAGGTTTGGTTCGGTTGGTGAAGAAGCCAGTGTAAAGTACCGCCGGTTGCCGCGGTCATCAATGTGGTCATGGGGCAATGTCCACTCCATGTACTGTCCCGGCTGGTATGCTAGCCGCTTGTTGGGGTTAAACACGAAATCAACGCTATTGGCTGCAATGCGGATTTTTTGTGTTAGTACTGGGAACAGCCGTACACGTGGGTTGATGATATATGCAAAGACGTTACCAATGACGAGCGATAGTTCGGGTGACGTGTAGAAGCTGGCGAGATGTACTTGTGGAGGAACTAGCAAGCCAACTAGTATACCGAATAATGTCTGTTTGCCCTTTGTGCCCGGCGAAGTGAGTGGCTCGGTCAACATGACGAACCCTAAGAAGAAGACAGGCGAAGTAAGCGCCGTCTGCTTTATAGCTGTTAGTATGCTGCCGTGGCCAAACCACGTAAACAGTGCCGTCGCGACAAACGTAGTAATGAAGAAACCAATCACCATTTGTTCGCGCCTGATTTTTCGTACAATCAATACACCACCAGCAAGCACGAATGGCAACATAATGGCTGTACCAATCCACCAACTTGCATTTTGTCGTGGTCCAAATGCTGTTATGACAACCGCCAATGCCGCCGGATTAAAAATATGGACATCATGAATAGTTAGGACGTATTTGGAAGCCATAGCTAGACCTGATGCTGCTAGCAAAAACGTAAAGTCGTACAAACCAAGCTTAGGGGTAATCAGCAGCGCCAATATAAGCGCGGTAATAATAGAAGACTCGTGGTTTACGGGCGTATTGAAGATAAAGGCAAAGACACGGTTAATGCTCCAACAAGCAAGGAGCAGGATTACCGTAGAGACAAGCAACGCAGTGGGCCTAAAGCCCAGATTTCCGAACAAACCAACTACAAATGCAATTGCTAGCAATCCACCCAGATAATAGATGAGCAGCCGGTACATGGTAGTTTTGTTTAAGAAGTCGTCGACGGTTTTAAGCATACACATACTCCCCAAAACCAGTTGTGAGCGTCGCTGTGCCTTTGTTGTCTACCATGTAGCCCTCTAAGCCCTCGGTACGCTCAACAAAGTGTATGCCGTCCTTACCCATAGCAAATGCCGCTGTTGCAAAACGGTCAGCCTCGTAGATATTTTGGCCAACAACTGTCAAACTTTGTACGTCTGTAAGTGAAGTGTTGGGTTGATGTGGGCTGTAAATATGCTGGCCGCGTATGTACGTGCCTGATGTCGCAACCCCTTTGTTTTTTATGTGCAGTACCTTGATAATCTCATCACGGTTAAAGGGGTTGCGTATGCCGACTGTCCATGGCTGCCGCTCGGCGTTGTTGCCGTATGTTTGTATATCGCCACCCGCTTCAATGTAAAAGTTTCTGCTGTCGCGTTTGCGTAACCGCTTGGCAGCTTCCCAGATTGCCCAGCCTTTTACTAAACCTGACGGGTCAATTTTCCCCTCATGCTCGATGTCAAAGTAGCCGTCCGTCTGCTGTTTCGTTGCGTCACATAAACGTAATACCTGGCGCATTTCCGCACTCCATTTGGATTTAGGTAGGCCATTGTTAATGTGTGTAATTTCACTGTTCGTTTTGTAGGTGCTGTAGCGGTTGTCTACTTCCTGAAAGAACTTGAACGTATCAGCCAAGAGTCTCGTATCATTATTGTCCACTATCTCGACAGTAATTGGCATGCCCATAATAAGTTTTGTTTGCTTCATATTTTTTAATTTCTTAAGCTTGCGAAAGCGCACTGCTCAGCGACTGAATAAATGCCTGACTGGTGTAGGTAGCACCACTAATGATGTTAACATTTGCACTTTGTGCTTTAATCGCTTCCTGTTGCAAGTACGGCATGGCCTGTTGGTTAATGTACACGGAAGTTGAGTGAGTATTGGGGTATTGCAAGAACGTCACGTCGGTAATTTTGCCGCCGCTAATCGTTGCTCTTACCTGTACGTTGCCATAATAGGCGTCTCCAACGCTGCCCGTGTAACTGCCATCTTTATAGCTACCGCCACTGTTTTGGCTTGTACTACTAGTAGCCCCTGTTGAACTACTGTTCGTTGGTGGAGGTGTGCCGGAGCTGCTGGTCGTAGAGCTTGGGGTGTTATTAGCAGCTAATGAGGTGGGCGGAGTAATTTTTGGTTGCTGGTGCCGGATACCTAGACTATATACAACCAGTACGCCGAGCAGCATGATACCAATAATGTATTTCTTCATGCTAGCAACTATACGGCGCAAGTCTGTATATTTGCTTACTGGGCGTGAGCAAGTGGCAACGTAATACGAACCGTTGTGCCACTATGTTCGCGGCTACTAATATGAATCATTCCACTATGGGCACTGGCAATCTCTTGCGCCAACGGCAAACCGAGGCCGTAGCCACTCGCGGCCTTTTTGTCTGATTTGGTATTTGCCGAACGGTAAAAACGTTCAAACACATGGGATAAATCATTGGACGGTATGCCGATGCCGTCATCTTTTATGGTAAGCAGCGCGGTTGCCTCATCTGTCCGTAATGACACTGTAACGGTTCCCTGCTTGTCGCTGTACTTAAGAGCGTTGTCGAGGACGATAGTAACGAGTTGCTGTAAGCCGTGTTGGTCGCCTATAACCTGTGTTGGTCGGACATTTTGTTTGATACGGATATGCTTTTCTTGTGCGGCGTCACCGAGGACAGCTTGCGCGTTGTCATGACCAAAAAAGATGGCAAGCGAACATTCACTCTTCTGCACACCGGCAACGGTGTCGACATTGGCGACCCCCAAAAAAACTACGACAGAGCAAGAGGCTATGACGCAGTCATGTCCAGGAAGAACGACGACTTATTTCGAGTTACCGTTAACGGAACCACCTACGACGCCCGTCAGGGCATGACCGACGCAGTGTACACGGCAAAGATCGAAGATGCCCGCATGCGACGCGTCAACTTACCAGACAGTAAACAATTATCTCAAGAAACCGACGACGACTGGACATCAACAATGCTCACTGGTGAAGGTCTGACAGCAGACGGTTGCGTGCCAGTTCGGCGTGTTGAAGGCAATGACGTGAGTCACCAGCTGCATCATGCAGAGCACGTCCTCCGAAGCATCCGTGTCTGCCCCGCAGTGGAAATTGGGTAAATAGAGAAAGCCAGTATAAGTGCCGGGCGAAAGTTAGCATACAATAGATACTATGCGTTTGTTAGTTATTGAAGATGAAGCCCGTATTGCACAAGCAATTAAGCGAGCACTGGAGCTGCAACATCATGCAGTAGATATTGTTGATGACGCGGACAGTGGCTTGACGGCAGCAATTGACCCCGACTATGACCTAGTAATACTTGACCGCATGCTACCTGGCAGTATCGACGGTATTGCAGTTTGCCAACAAGTGCGGCAACAAGGTGTTAGTACGCCAATCATTATGCTCACAGCTCTTGGAGAAGTAGATGATCGCGTAAACGGCTTGCAAGCCGGCGCCGATGACTACTTACAAAAACCATTTGCCATGAGAGAATTAATTGCCCGTGTTCAGACGCTACTACGTCGCCCACGACAGACACTCGGCACGATACTTACGGCAGATGACCTTGCATACGACCCTGTAACATTCTCGGTAACACGCGGCGGTAAGCCAGTGGCACTATCAGCAAAAGAGATAAAACTGCTATCGTACTTGCTATACAATCAAGGGCAAGTGCTGAGCAAAGACAAAATTATCAACCACGTTTGGGACGATGACACTATTATCGTTCCGAACACCGTCGAGGTGTATATGGGCTACCTACGCCGCAAGCTAGATACAAGCTTTCCCGACAAGCCACCGCTTATTCACACGGTACGTGGTTTTGGCTACCGACTGGGAGTGAAGTAAGTAATGTTTCGGTCAGCGACAGCTAAACTTACGTTATGGTACGTACTGTTGGCAAGCTGCTTATGCATACTCTTTATTGCCGTTGTATATCACCTTTCAACTGAAGAACTTGGCGAAGCACTGAATCACCAATACAACAGCTTCGTTGATAACGACCATGACAAGGATAACATTCCGCCACCTCACTCAGATATACAGCGGCACGGGCGGCATTTGCTTGGTGAACTGCTGTGGCTTAACCTTGCCGAGCAGCATGATACCAATAATGTATTTCTTCATGCTAGCAACTATACGGCGCAAGTCTGTATATTTGCTTACTGGGCGTGAGCAAGTGGCAACGTAATACGAACCGTTGTGCCACTATGTTCGCGGCTACTAATATGAATCATTCCACTATGGGCACTGGCAATCTCTTGCGCCAACGGCAAACCGAGGCCGTAGCCACTCGCGGCCTTTTTGTCTGATTTGGTATTTGCCGAACGGTAAAAACGTTCAAACACATGGGATAAATCATTGGACGGTATGCCGATGCCGTCATCTTTTATGGTAAGCAGCGCGGTTGCCTCATCTGTCCGTAATGACACTGTAACGGTTCCCTGCTTGTCGCTGTACTTAAGAGCGTTGTCGAGGACGATAGTAACGAGTTGCTGTAAGCCGTGTTGGTCGCCTATAACCTGTGTTGGTCGGACATTTTGTTTGATACGGATATGCTTTTCTTGTGCGGCGT
>Ga0207049_1035_pt2 | contig 16841 bp, 13 predicted proteins | sample Alteio_BWMinCont_63_FD_153305 | JGI IMG/M metagenome (GOLD analysis project Ga0207049, IMG submission 153305) | Enriched cells from forest soil in Barre Woods Harvard Forest LTER site, Petersham, Massachusetts, United States -... | ecosystem: Environmental > Terrestrial > Soil > Temperate forest >... | reverse complement strand
GTCGTCGCACTTGCCACTGGCGAATACCCGCTCAAGTTCCCGGCCGCATCCGTCGCCCGCACCCGGTAATTGTAATTAGTCCCTGCCGTCAGCCCTGTGTCGCTGAAGGTCGTTCCGGCCGGCGCCCCTACCTGCACGAAACTCGCGCTCCCGGGATTCTCCCGCTCCACAAAATACCCCGTTACCCCCACATTGTCCGTCGATGCCGGCCAACTCAGATTGATCTGGCTGCCGCTGACCGCCGTCGCGGTCAGGCTCGCCGGCGTCGTCGGCGATTGCGTGTCTGGAGTCGTCGCGCTCGCCACCGGCGAATATGCACTCAGGTTCCCCGCCCCATCCGTCGCGCGTACTCGGTAACCGTAGCTGGTGGCGTTCGTCAAACCCGTGTCGCTGTAGCTCGTCGCTGTCACCGTCCCAACCTGCACAAAACTCGAACTCCCGGGATTCTCCCGCTCCACCAAATACCCCGTTACCCCCACGTTGTCGGTTGAGGCCGTCCAATTCAGATTAATTTGTGTTCCACTCACGGCGGTTGCGGTAAGGCTCGCGGGAGCCGTCGGCGGCTGCGTGTCCGGAGTCGTCGCGCTCGCCACCGGCGAATACGGACTCAGGTTTCCAGCCGCATCCGTTGCCCGCACCCGATAGCTGTAGCTGGTGGCATTCGTCAAACCCGTGTCGTTGTAGTTCGTCGTTGTCGCCGTCCCAACCTGCACAAAACTCGAACTCCCGGGATTCTCCCGCTCCACAAAATACCCCGTCACACCCACATTGTCCGTTGACGCTGTCCAACTCAAATTAATCTGGGTCCCGCTCACTGCCGTCGCCGCCAGGCTCGCCGGCGCCGTCGGCGGCTGCGTGTCCGGAGCCAACGTTGTGGCGGTGGCAACCGGCGAATACGCACTCAAGTTCCCGGCCGCATCCGTCGCCCGCACCCGGTAACTGTAATTAGTCCCTGCCGTCAGCCCCATGTCGTTGAAGGTCGTGCCCACGGGCGTGGCAATCTGTACGAAACTCGTGCTCCCCGGATTCTGACGCTCCACCAGATACCCTGTGACACCGACGTTGTCCGTCGAAGCCGTCCAGCTCAAATTGATCTGGCTGCCGCTGATCGCTGTCGCGGTCAGGCTCGCCGGCGCCGTCGGCGGTTGCGTGTCCGGGGCCGGCGTCGTCGCACTTGCCACTGGCGAATACCCGCTCAAGTTCCCGGCCGCATCCGTCGCCCGCACCCGGTAATTGTAATTAGTCCCTGCCGTCAGCCCTGTGTCGCTGAAGGTCGTTCCGGCCGGCGCCCCTACCTGCACGAAACTCGCGCTCCCGGGATTCTCCCGCTCCACAAAATACCCCGTTACCCCCACATTGTCCGTCGATGCCGGCCAACTCAGATTGATCTGGCTGCCGCTGACCGCCGTCGCGGTCAGGCTCGCCGGCGTCGTCGGCGATTGCGTGTCTGGAGTCGTCGCGCTCGCCACCGGCGAATATGCACTCAGGTTCCCCGCCCCATCCGTCGCGCGTACTCGGTAACCGTAGCTGGTGGCGTTCGTCAAACCCGTGTCGCTGTAGCTCGTCGCTGTCACCGTCCCAACCTGCACAAAACTCGAACTCCCGGGATTCTCCCGCTCCACCAAATACCCCGTTACCCCCACGTTGTCGGTTGAGGCCGTCCAATTCAGATTAATTTGTGTTCCACTCACGGCGGTTGCGGTAAGGCTCGCGGGAGCCGTCGGCGGCTGCGTGTCCGGAGTCGTCGCGCTCGCCACCGGCGAATACGGACTCAGGTTTCCAGCCGCATCCGTTGCCCGCACCCGATAGCTGTAGCTGGTGGCATTCGTCAAACCCGTGTCGTTGTAGTTCGTCGTTGTCGCAGTCCCAACCTGCACAAAACTCGAACTCCCAGGATTCTCCCGCTCCACCAAATACCCCGTCACACCCACATTGTCCGTTGACGCTGTCCAGCTCAAATTAATCTGGATCCCGCTCACTGCCGTCGCCGCCAGGGTCGCCGGCGCCGTCGGCGGCTGCGTGTCCGGAGCAACCGGTGTATTCATGTCCGTCTGGATCTGCGCCGCGGTTAAGGCCACATTGTACACGCGCACTTCATCAATTATCCCCTTGAAGTACTGCCCATAAATGCTGTCCCCGCCGATTTGCAACGGGTTTGTCGAGGTCGCTATGGCCCCAGTCTGCGCCTTGGTCGCCACTTGGGTCCCGTTGGTGTAGAGCCGCAAAGTCGTTCCGTCGTAGGTCGCTGCCAAGTGTGTCCAAACGTTCGCTGTCAGGGCCCTAGTCCCGTACGTGAGGATGTCGGAGCTGCCGAAAGTGCCTCCGGCGCCAGGCAGACTGGAGTTGTCCGAGGTCCCCTCCAGGTAGTAGTTATCGTTCCCTTTGTAAATGACATCTCGCCACGCGCTGCTCACTGTGGACGGATTAATCCACGCCTCGAGAGTCATCGCCGTGGTCAGTTGCAACGAAGCTGAATTGTTGATCGTCACTAACGCGCTCGTGCCGTTAAAGACCAACGCACTGCCGTACTTGCCCGAATTGGTCCAAGTTGTCCCGCTGACTGTCCCGTTGTTTCCGTTCCCCGAACTGTCGGCGACTGTCGTGCCAGACCCTTCGTTGAACGAATACGCCGCGACCAATCCGCTTGCCTGGGCCGGCGACACCGCTCCCAGCCAAAGTAGAACTGACACGACAAGGGTTGAAAGGATAAGTCGCATAAAGGTTCCGCGCCTAATACTCATGAGCTCATTACACATAGAATCATCACAAAACGGATTTTGGAATTTGGGTCTAATAGAATCCTTCTTCACCGACCTGGGCTCCACACTCCTCAGGACTGCTCTTGCGTTCGCCCCTGACTGACCACCACGGTTTTTCGGTCCAGCTCACAGGCCCCCGCCCGCCCAGTTATCCAGTGTCAGGCCCATGCCGCTGGGCGAGTAAATGCCGATGCCAGGATTCCCGCCTGTCCTTACCTGCGCGGCCACCGTGCTGGTCCAGCTCAAAACCGGGTTCCCGTTTTGATACAGGGTTAGCGTCATGGGATTCGCGCTGCCTTTAACCTCCATCCTGAAAGTGTCGCCCACTTGCCAGGTCGCCGCGGTCCCTCCGGCAAGCTCGTAATAATTACCATCCCAGCGAGCATAAATGCGGTAATCGTTAGGCCCCACCAGAAGCCCAAGGTAAAATCGGTCCAGCACCGAGTCAGCCCGCAGAATCACACCGGGCCAGGACCCCATCTTGGTTATCGTGATCTGCGAGTATTGGTCGTCGCCGAAACTGTTCCCCGTCCAGAAGGCAAAATTAGCGCTATTCTCGACAACGACGCCCACTTGGTTGCCGGTGATCACTAAATTATTTTGTGACGCAATCGGCTTGGTCCAGTTCACTCCCAGGTTCCCATCGGGACGATTGAAATTATCAGTGGCACCGCCGGTTTGGGCCCTCGCGGAGGCGGCAAGCGATAGCAAAGCCAATGAGATAACAGGCAGAGCTACTAGACGCACCAGTGTTAGGCGTCGGCAGTTCGAAGGTCCCAAGTACATAAGGTCGATCAATGGCTCAGTTTCGTATGAGTTATGCCACAAAGTTTCGCACCATTGCTTCGCATCCGTCAATAGCCGGACGGACCCGATGCCTTACCCGGATGAGTACGGATGCCCGGGTTTCACCTGAGCCTGTCCAACCGTGCTTATACAGCCTCCGCGACCAATTCCGTGCTGCGCGGAGGAGCACCGGCTCGCTGCCCACATTGCCTTGGCCTCCCGATGCTTTCGTAGATAAATCCCAGCCGTTCCATCTCTGCCGGGTCAAAAAGGTTACGTCCATCAAACACGATTGGGCAGGTCAGGGAGCTTAGGACACGCTGCAGATCCAGCTTTTTGAACTGCTCCCATTCCGTCGCGATTACCAATGCATCGCAGCCTTCCGACACCTCGTCCATGTCGTTCACGAACTCAGCTTGCGGCAGCACCGATTTGGCCTTTTCCATCGCTTTGGGATCGTGCACGCGTAAGCTCGCCCCTTCCTGGCGGAGCCGCAGGCAAAGGTCGATCGCGGGAGACATTCTGATGTCATCCGTATTCTCCTTGAATGCCAGCCCCAGCACGCCGATTCTTTTGCCCTTCAGCACCCAGAGTGTGTCTCTTATTTTGTTTACGAAATGCTCCATCTGCGCCGCATTGATCCTCTGCACTTCCTCCAACAGCGCGAAGCCGCATCCCACCTGCCTGCTGATCTCGATGAAAGCGCTCAAATCCTTGGGAAAACAACTCCCGCCAAAACCCAGAGACGCCTTCAGAAAGCGACGCCCGATGCGCTCGTCCATTCCCATGCCATTCGCCACTTCCTCCACATTCGCCCCCGTTGCCTCACATATCTGGGCGATCGCGTTGATGTACGATATCTTTAACGCCAAAAACGAATTGGAGGCGTGTTTTATCAACTCTGCCGAGTTGATATCCGTCACGATAATCGGGGCCTTGAATGGCGCATAGATTTCCTTCATCGCCGGGACCGGCCGTTGCGTCCTCACCCCAATCACGACCCGGTCCGGATGCATCAGATCGCCAACCGCAAATCCTTCGCGGAGAAACTCCGGATTGCTAACGACATCGAATTCAAATTTACCGCGGCAATACCGCTTTATGGTCTCGGCCACTTTGTCCCCGGTCTTCACCGGGACTGTGCTCTTGTCAACCACGACTTTGTAGCTCGTCATTGTGCCAGCAATTTCTCGGGCCACCTTCTCGATGAAACTCAAATCCACCGAGCCGTCCGGTAGCGCCGGCGTGGGCACTGCGATAAAGATGACATCCGATTTCTCCACGCCCTCCGCGGTGCTCGTCGTAAAACTCAAGCGCCCTGCCGCAGTGTTTTCCTGAACCATTTCTTCCAGCCCCGGCTCGTAGATCGGCAGCCCTCCGTCGCGGAGAAGCCTAATCTTCGCCGCATCGTTATCCACGCAAATCACCCGGTGTCCGACCTGCGCGAAGCAAGCGCCGGTCACCAGGCCGACATAACCCGTTCCGATAATTGTAAGTTTCATCATTTAACAAATAGCCTGTTTCTACTCTGTAAAACGTATGGAATCTTTTCACTTTGCTGGTGCCGGCGATCTGAACAAGCCCCCGCTCCCGCGGATACTCGCGGCGGTTGGCAACCACGAACCGCTCGCCAACACAGCGCTCAGGCCGCCTTCCCAGGAACCCGGAAAGCCGCTGCGTAACGGATTCGCCAATCGGACCGCCGCCGGTTCAGCGGCTCGAGCCCCCACCACTCCCAGGGCCAGTCAGCTCGGACGGATGGGTCGCCGTCGTGAATTTCCGCCAGCAACTCCGGCACCGGTTCCCAGCCCAATTCCAGGGCCACCTTGGTTCGAACTTCCAGATTGACACCGGAAACAAAGAGATGGCCACCAGCCCCGACCAACCGCGCCAAATTGTGCATACATCGTTCCGCATCCGCCGGAGCCATGTGGCAAAGGAAATTGCTCCCGACGACGATATCCTGAGGTCCGAGAATTTTAACAAGTCCAGGATCGCAGGCATCACCAACCTGCCAGGTGATCCCCTCCCGGAGCCAGGATTTGACTCGCGCCTCATCCCCTTCCCAATCGAACATTTCTTGCTTCTCACGAGGGGTCAAGCGCTCAAAGATCGAGGAACCAACCAACCGTAACGTGTTAGGGGCGTAAATGCCCCTCTCGGCGAAATCCAAAATCTCCTTCGAAATATCGGAAGCCCACAGGACGACTTTCAGGTCGGGCCTTGCCGAGCGGACCCTCCAGAGGATCGAATAAACCTCGGCCCCAATACTGCAAGCCAGAACAGCAATTCTCAACGTCGAGCCCTCCGGTTTCTGTTCGGCCAGGCGTCGCATCAATTCGAGCGCAGGACGGTTGCGCAGAAAGAACGTACCGAAATACTGGTGACGTCTAGCGAGAAGGCAGACTACCTGGTGCAGCCTGGTCCCGTAGTAGCGGATAGGTCCTGATTCGCGCATGCGAGCAGGCAAACGCCGCCAGATCCACCGGTTCAGTCGTAAATAGAAGCCAACGGGGGACTTTCCGAGCAGTTGCAAGCTCGCCGCCTTTGCCATGATTGGTTGCGACATCGGGTTGGGAATTTCCATGAATTGCTATGCCTGGGTCTCCACTGACCACCTACCACTTAGCCACTCAGTGCCAATGTTCATCGTCTGGGCGTAAGCGCTCATCATAAGCCAATAAACCCCTTCCGTGAGATCAGAACCGTAGAAGAAACTGCGCGTTTGTCGACCCTGACCGAGGGTGGTCAGGGGCTTCTTCTTAAACGTTTGGCTGATGAAGGCGGGCGAAACTGAATGCCACACAAAGTCGACCGCGCTGTTCGGGAACAGGAATTCGGCCACATGTTGCTGAAGTTGCTGAATGAACTTGAAGTTAGCGTTGCCTGCGAGGTCCGAAATGTTGTGGACGTTGCCGGTGACGAGGTTGTCAATCTCGATCACCCTGTATCTCTTGTTTAATTTCCGGATTTTCTTCATTTCAGCCTGGTAAATGGCTCGCTCTGAGGCGCAAAAGGTCTTTATTCCTTTCGTTTCGTATAATTAAACCGCGTGGATACGGTTGAGGCTGGTCTGCCTACAAAACTGGGAAGTTATCGTCGTCTGGGCGCTCATCAACGACTAAGGCCTCCTGTTTATTCCGGCCATGGCGGTTTCAAGGCGGACCGGGCGTTTTCTCCTGACCAGCCTGAGTCCGTGGCAATAGGTGGGACATCAAGTCGAGGTAAACGTGCTTCTGCCCCATAACAATCAGAAGCGCCCAGGCGTAGATCCCGAAAACAAAACCGAGCCCTACGAACAGATACGGCACTAGCGGTAACCTGCCACCCAGCGTGAGCTTCACAAACAAGCCCGCTGCCCCCGCGAGCAAGCCAGACAGAAACGGGTGTTTGGTGGCTCCCCAAAGATCGGCCCACGTGATTCCCGTACCGTGTTTGGACCAGGCCGCGATTGGAATAAGCAGGAGCGTCAGCGCCGATGAGTAGCCCAGTGCGACTCCTTTGGGACCGTGGCTCAAGCCCAGCACGATTCCCAGGATCACCAGCGGGGTTGTCGTTGCGCTCATGCTCAAGGCCCGCCCGGCCCTGCCAGTGGAAAAGACCAACCACGACAGCGGGTTAGCCACGGCGAAAACCAACGCTACCGGGGCAAGCAGCCTGAAGATCGGTGCCGCTGCCATCCATTTCGCACCGAGAACAAGGCGCACCAGCTCCTCTGCGAACAAAGCAGAAATGATAACGATCGGAATGGTAGACGATATGAGCAGGGAGTAGCCCCTCAGGAACGACCTGGCGAGGCGCTCTGCATCGTGCTGGATCCGAGAGAGGGCAGGGAAGGCTATAGTGCCCACCGAAGTATTCAATTGTTGTATCGGCAAAGTAACGAGCTGATACGCCCGCCCATACAGTCCGAGCGCGTCTGCTCCCCAAAAACGGCCCAAGAGGATCTTCTCGGAATTCCAAGCCAGGAAGACGACGAAACTGTTACACGTGGCCAACCACCCAAAGCGAAGCATCGACTGGACACCGCAATTGCGCCGTGGGGGTCCCGGGACCCAAGAGACAGTCAGCCAAGGGCCGACCGCATTGACAAGAGAACTGGCCAGCGCCATACCCACCAGCGCCCAATAACGCAAACCGAGCATTGCCATTGCCAGGCCCGTCGCCGAGCCGACCACGAGCGACAGAACGTCAATCGTTGCCGCGGTTGCGAACCGCATGCTCCGTGACAGCAGTGCCTGATGCTGCGCTGCCAACCCGTTGAACATAAACGCGGCTCCTGAGACCACCGCAATCCAGTACAAGCGCGGCTCGTGATAGAACGCCACAAGGACTGGAGCCACCGCTACGCAGAGTGCGCTCAGTGCTGTCCCTAGTGCAACGTTGATCCAGAACAAGGTCGAAGTCTGTTCGTGGGTCACCTCCAACCGTTGGACCGTCGCCATACCCAAACCGGCGTCCCTGAAAAGCGATAGAAAGGCAGTCATAGCGACCACCATTCCCTGCAATCCAAAGTCCTGCGGTGAAAGCAGGCGCGCCAGCACCATGGTCGTAGCCGTTTGCACCACAAATTTCACACCCTGTGCAAACACCGTAATGGCGCCACCGCGCACGGACTTGCGCTTCAAATCACCAACCCCGGGCCTGGCCAAAGCTCGGTATTTGGCGGTCGGTTGTTCCAGTGAATCGCTCATTTGGCTTCGAAGATAAGTTTGTATTGCTCCTCCAAAGCATCGCGTAAGTGTGCGACCTTTTCTGCAATACGGCGCTTCAGCTTCTCGGCATCCTTTTCCACCGCCTGGAATTGCTCGATTAATCTTCCGGCATTCATCTGATTGATGTCGTGGCAGTATTCAGCCAATCCCATCTCCCCCATCAACGAAGCGCATTTATGATGGAATGAAATCGCGATCACCGGCTTATTGAGGAGCAATGCCAATAGAACATTGTGGAACCGGGTCGCCACTACGATGTCTGTCGCCGCAATCTGGGGCAGCAAGTCAGCCGCGCAGAGTGCTGGCTGATCGATCACTCGCTTCTCGTCATATTCCATAAACGGAACTCTAATCATGGATCTGAATTCCTGTGACACACTCCACTCGCCGACCTCGCCAAGTAGTAATCTAATCTCGTGATCATGCGCTAGCAGCCATCTAACAAACACAACCAGACTATCCGTATACGCCAGAGAAGTTGCATTTCTAGGTTTAGCGGTGCTATACCTGCCGGCGTAACCCATCAAACCTAGACCGACGACAATGCGTCTCCGCTTATTGTCATCGCGTGGCAGCACGGTCTCAGGCAAACTAAAGACCAGATCCGGGTACACGCGGTCGGTGTTGGTCTTGAAACCGATGTCTTTGAGATAACTCATGCTGGTGGCGTCTCGATAAGACCTGTAATCCGCCAATGAAAGTGCTGATTTTACCAACCATCTCCCGAAGAAGCCGTAAAGGGGTCCGGCACCGACACTTACAAACAGCAGTTTGCAATTGCATGCTTTTGCTACGATTGACCATTTGAACAAATTATAAGGTCCCCATCCCGAGAGACCGTACACGTCCGTGAGCAACCCCGTTCCGGGAATAATGAGCATGTGAGTTCCTTTAAGCGTCCTAAAAGCTTCAGCCCATCGGAAAGGCTCGCTTCGAATTGCGACGAAAACTCTTCTCAGAAAGCGGCCTATGCGAGTGCGGAGATTGTATGGTTTAACGAACTCGCGACTAATCGGAACGGCCTTGATGTTTTGCGTCGTCGCGAGAACCTCAGGGTCGGTACAAATGCACGTAACTTCGGCTTGGGCGAGGAAACGGCGGAGGTTGTAAAGAAATGCCTGGAGAGTGCTCTCATTGCCGAAGTTGGTGGAGCCGAAATGCCCGTACAAACAAATCTTAAGCACCTTGTTATTAGCTCCTCTGGGACTCATTGTGCGCCTCCCATGTCAGTGTTCCGGTCGTACGAGAAGGCTTCGTTTTCTGCGCTCCTTTGCAACTAGCCGCTTTAGGTCGCCAATTAGCGGCGTCACGCTTGCGTCTTCGCACACCTGGGCTCATTGCCGTTCCTTTTCGGCATCTATTTCATCGCGATCCCGATGCAGGACGTTAATGATTCTCTGTCTCTGCAAGCCGCCGAAGTTCCGAAATCGCCTCCAACCCGGAACGGTCAGGGCAACTCCCAAGCAGAGGCACTTGTCTCGCCAACGAGTAGGGACTAGACATGCCGAACGAATGAACTCCAGCTGCACGCGGCCCTCGAGCGTTAGAAATGAGCCTTTTCCCCTTTGGAGAGGATCGAATAAGGCACGGAGCGATCGGATGTCGGTGTGCGCTTGGAAGGTCCTTCCCGCGTGGAGCCGGAGCCGGAGAAGTGGCTCGCGTATCTCGCGAATCTCTCCCAGCATCGCCAATTCTGCAAAAAGGACCCTATCAGCCATGGGGTAACCTCCGTAATGGCGGGTCCTTAGTAAAGCATCGAGACGGATCATTCCATAGGTGAAATTGTAGATTGAGGCGTTCCAAAGGAGATGAGCCAATCGGCGGTGAGGGAGCTTACTTTTCAATTCAACATGGTCCGAGCTGACGCCGTAGCTCACGCCTGACTCGTCGATCCTTTCACATTGAGAGTACACGAAGCTCACCAATGGCCCGGATCCCTCCAACACCTCAACGTGCTTGCCAACCATCTGCTGCGGATACTCATCGTCATACGCGGCCCATTTAAACCATCGCCCATGGGAAAGCGATACAACGCGATTGTGGTTCCCGGCCAACCCGATATTATGATCGTTGCGGGAGTATCTTACCCGGCTGTCCCGGCGCTCGTAGTCTAAACAAATGGCGGACGTCTCGTCGGTGGAGGCGTTGTCGGAGATGATGAGTTCAAAATCCCTAAAGTTCTGCGCCAGAATAGAATCTATTGCGCGACGCAGGTACTTTTGGCCGTTGTAAACCGGAAGGCCGATGCTGACCAGTGGAATCCCCATACGCCCGGCCTAGTGGCTTTCTTGTCCCTCGTTGCTCCCCGCGCTCGATAGGTTGCGCGACAAAACGAGACCGATTTGAGAAAGCGTCATCAATATGCGCAACGTGGCCTTAGCGAAGATCTTTGGTGCACAATGGTTCAGGACCGTCAACCTCAGTGCCTTCAACATGAACCGGCGCCCGGCCTGGACTTTATTGAGCTTCAGCAATTCCACACCCATCTGATAGCGGATATCCGCTTTAGCCATTGGCGGAAGGTCGGGATATTCCTGCAGGACGCGTTTGAACACCCAGTACCGGTTGATGCCATAGCCTCGCTTTTGAACGGCATTCGTACTCTTGCTATGCACACGGTATCTCGCGAGGGCTCGCGGGTCGTAACGGAACGGATGCTTGTGGGAAATCCTGATCCAAAACCACCAATCTTCAACCCACTTTATGCCTTCATCGAAGTACCCGACTTGGTCAACACATTCTCTGCGCAGCAGCACGCTCTGCATGTTGATGAAGTTCCCCTGGTGGATTAGATCGGAGAAAAGCCGGCCCGACGGATTCAACGGCGGGGAATACCTCTGGCTGAAGCGCTGTCCCGTTGGCATGCCGGTCTCGTCCACTATCGTTGCGTCGCAATAAACCACCGGGTACTCTTTGAACTGCTGAAGCAGGTCGAGCTGTGCTCGAAGTTTCTGTGGTTCCCAGATGTCATCCGCGTCGCAAAAACCGACAAATTCGCCGCGGGCTGCCTGCAGTCCGTCATTCCGCGACCGCGATGCGCCACGATTCTGATCGTGCCGCATCATCCTGACCCTTTGATCGCCTTGGGCCACGGCCTGGATGACCTCCCATGAGTTGTCAGATGAACAGTCATCGACGATGATCAGTTCCAGATCCTGCTCAGTCTGGCCCAAAATGCTGTTGGCCGATTCAGCCACGAAGCGCGCGTGATTGAAACAGGGCATGATGACGCTGACTTTCTGCATCCGTGACATCCTCGCGTGGCTCTTAATGAGTCACCTTCTTCTCGACGTAAGCATCCGCTTCGGAACCACGTCGGAGAATTTCCGCCAACCCCAACGTACGCCCGTACGATTCGCTTCCGAGGTGATGGACATAGCTGGCTTTCGACCACACGACGCGCAAGTCAAGGCGCAGGACGCGCCGGCAAAACTCCGTTTCGTTGCCGTAGTCGGGCAGGTTTTTGTCAAATCCCCCCAACTCTCCCCAAACCGTGCGACGCACAAAGAATGCGAACCCTCCCACTCGTGGCAGGTCCGTCAGCTCTTCGTCCCTGTGCCGGTCCACATACCTCGCCCCAAAGTCCCAAATCTGCTCGTCCGACCAATCATGCCTGCAATACATCGCGCGTGGCACAACTTGAGCCGTTACGGTCTGACTCGTGGAGGGGCCGACCACGGCGATTTTGGGCGAGCGGTCGAACGCGGCTACAATGCCCTCCCAACTGCGCGGGGTTACGACTGTGTCCGAGTTCAGCAAGCATGCATACGGCCTCGTAGCCGTGTTGACACCAGCTTCCGAAGCGCGGCTGTGGCCAACAGCCCGCTCGTTTCTAATCAACCGCCAGCCGTTTCTTGAGGAGAATTCCTCCAATAGGCACCGCGTGGACTGGAGCTGCGAACCGTCATCCACAATGATGATTTCGGATTCGCCGCCAAATCGCTCCAGGCTTTTTAGGCATCGTTCCGTCACCTCCGGCGAGTCGTGGACCGCAATCACCACAGACATCGTTGCTGAAGCCTTGCGTTCTTCCGCGGAAAGGAAAAAATCGCCGCTGGATCTGAGCCCAAAGCTCAAACACCATCGCCTAATTGAACGGTAGCTGGCCCGGGCCCATCGAGGAGCAATCCCGCGCATTCCCGCCTCGGCATATTCTTCCATATCGTCAAGAACGGCACGCAGGCATCCGAAGATGCGCGCCGCCTCTGCTAATTTCATTCGCTACCGTGGCAAATTACTATTGCGGGGAAGCTGGTTTTCACCCAAGTCAGGGAACAGGCTCTTCTCAAAACACTTTCGGCACCGACTTACCTGCGCCGTGCGGGGTGACCGAAAAATTGACCTCCTGCACGCCCACGGCGGGGAGCCAATCACAGCCAAGCGGCCTGAGGCCGCGCAGCGCTGTGCTTACGGTCCGACAATGTGAAGGTTTGTTGGTGGCAAGGGTTTAAGGGCCCCGCTCACGGAGGTGTTCATGTCAGTTTGGATCTCGCCAGCGCTTAGAGCACGGTTATAGACTCGAACCTCGTCAATTTGACCCGCAAAGTATTGGCCATAGACAGTATCGCCGCCAATGGAGAGTGGCAGCGCTGAAGTACTAATTGGTTGTGTCTGCGCCTGGCTGGCAACCTGCACGCCGTTTACGTACAACCGCAGGGTTGCCCTGTCGTAGGTCGAGGCGAGGTGCGTCCAGGTATTGAGTGGAAGCGCAGTCGTTCCATAGACCGGACCTGAGCTGAACGTGCCACTCGTCGCGGGCGCCTGGCCCTGGGGCGAAGACCCCGCGACGTAGTAGATGTCCTTGGCCCTGTATATCACATCCCTCCAACCGTTCACGGCGGCGGGGTAAACCCACGCCTCCAAAGTCATTCCACCTGTTAAGTCCAGTGAAGGAGAATCGCTCACGGTCACCATGGCGCTTGCCCCGTTAAAGGCGAGTGCGTTCCCGAAACGGCCCGTTGCGGTCCACGTTGCTCCGCTTATCGTGCCAGTGTTCCCATTGCCCGAAAAATCTGCAACGGTGGAACCTGTACCTTCTTCGAATCCGTACGCGGCCACCAGGCCGCTGCCTGGATTCGAGGCCGTAATGGTTATGGGAGTCGCAGCCGTTGTGTTGGTGCCGTCCGACACGCTGAGTTGGGCCGTATAAACTCCAGCAGCCTGGTAAGCATGCGCCGGGTTAGCCGTTGTGGAAGTTAAGCCATCGCCGAAAGTCCAGCTATATGTCAGCACCGCCCCTTCAGGGTCATAGGATCCCGCGCTCGAAAACGTTACAGAAAGCGGCGCGACACCGTTCGCCGGGTTCCCGCTTGCTATCGCGACCGGTGGCATGTTCGAGCCAGGGTAACTGCCGCTCCCGGTGACGGTGACGCTGGCTCCACCTCCCCCAGTGAACGTGGCAACCTGTGAAAAGCCTCCACCTGCCGTAGGGCTGAAGGCGACTGTTACCGTCTGGCTTTGGTTGGAGCCCAGACTGTAGCTCCCTCCACTTACAGTGCTGAAAGGCGCCGCAACGCTTACTGTCCCCGCAAGAGTGCCGCCCCCATTGTTGTGAACGGTTAAAGAAGCGTTGGTCGCTGTTCCTACCGCTACTGATCCAAAACTCTGACTGTTTGGCGAAACCAAAATGAGCGGGCCACTGAGCGAGCCATACTGGTAGGCTCCGCGTGTCCATGTACCCCGGTTATTTCCCAGCGGGTCAAAGTTGTACGGCGCGGGCAGCATTGTACCTGCGGGCGTGTTAGAGACGAGCGTCGCGAAAGCCGGGCTGCTAATACCCAGGCTCATAAAGAGCGCCCCGCTCCCTGTGCTATCGTGCGGGCCGCCGTCCGTCGAAACCCCCACGTAATGATTGTAGTCATGAGTAATTCCATTCATCATGCCCGAATCCGAGTTGTAGAAAAGGTTGTTATAGGCTACGTTGCCTGAGTAGTTTGGCATATACATGCCGATAAACGGTGTAACGCCATTGATGATGGTGTTGTTGTAGATGTTGATGTTCTGGCATGGCTCGTTGCTCGATTTAGCTCCAATGCAACCGTTCGCGCCGGCATTCCAGGTTCCCGCGGGGTAAAACACACAACCATAAACCGCTCCCCCGTTTCCGTTATACATGATTCCGCCGGTCCCATTAACATACCCGAAAACGCAGTACCGGAAGGTTTGGTTGTTGCCGTTAAGCGAAGCAATTTCCGAGTGCTCATTCGGAGTGTACTCATACCACCCTGTATAGACGTACTCCACAATGAGCCCGTCCGCAGCTAGGCAGATGAACGGACAGCGCCCCATGTCGTGGATGTAGGCGTAGGAAATCACAATACCAGTCCCCCCGTTTAATCCTATCCCATCGTTGTTTGGAAAAGTTTGATCGCCGTCGCCCCCGTCCCCTACAATCTCGACGTGCCTAACAGTGACATTTCCCGCCCCGTTGATAATATTCAGCCCCGGCTGATGGGTTGAAAGGTTGCTGGCATCAATTTTGAAGCCGAAACCATTAGTCCAACCACCAGGCCCGCCACCTGTCTGGCCATCAAAGACCCAATAACTCGAATCGAATTCAGTGATGGTGCCAAAAACTGCTTGGTTAGCATAACTTGTCTGCCAACCGGTGTCGCTGAAGTGATCTGAAGCCGTAGCTTTCTTGATTGTGATAAGGGTGGTCCCTGAAGTTGCCACGTTGAAAGTTCGCGCCGCATAAGTGCCATCGCGCAAGCACCAAGTATCCCCGCGCGCAGGTGTTGCTGACCATGCTTTGACATTGTTCCAATCCGCTCCAGAGCCGCTCCCGGTGGCCGACGGACCGACACAGAGGACAGCCGCGTCCGCGCCTGAGATTGTCGCCAGAAACACCACCCCCGCTCCCACCCATCCGAACAGTAAATTCCTGATAATCATTCACCATGGTCTATCAGAAATCGTGCCAACCCGCGTAAACATGAGAAATGCCCGTGACATGAGCTTCGCAAAAACTGAAACCTCTCCCAGAGGCCTTAGAGGTGGAGCGTGCCCTGCATGCTCTCGAAAATCTCCTCGCTCGGGCCCGATTCCCGTGCCCCCGGATGCAGCGGCCACCAGGCCTGCCCGGCTTGGCAACCACGTCGGAGGTTTCGTCGTGCGTCCAGTCTGCTCTTGTTAAATTCAACAACATTCTTGAACTCTTGCATTTGGAACGGCCGAGCCGACCCAAGGAATTTCCTTGGACAACCAGGCACCGTTTTGAATGACGGGAGCTAGGCCCCAAAAGGACGTTGTTGACCGAGTTCACGCCCTAATTCGGGCAGATGCCCATATTCAGGACAACGGAAATCACCCATAAGACACTGCCCGGTAAGGCGGAAACTATTTCTTGGCAGTGGGAAACGGGCGGCAGCGAAGTGATCATGCAAATTGCAGCTGTGCTCAAGGGCAGATCGTGCGAATCACATGGTGTCGGAGATAAAGCGCTCAGGCGCGCAGCATCATGACTAACTTCAGGGAACCGACTTGTGTTGTGTTAACTTCCAGGAAGCGCTTTCGTTCCAAGGATAAATACGCGCGTTACATTAGACAGGATCAGTAATAAGAACTGATTTCATGCGCGTGCAGAGTTTCCCTTACCCACTTGAGTTAGGCGGCCATTTCTCCCTGGCGACTCTCCCATCGGTAATTGTGCAACGCGCACCCAATCACCATCACGTCATCGATCATTCCTTTGCGCCGATTGCGAAATTCGTCTCGCAGAATTCGCAATCGCTTCACCGACGCGAAGGTGTGTTCCACCGCGATGCGTCTGCTGGCCAGTCGGCGGTTAAAATCGCGGCGAGTCCAATGCAGTCGGCGTCCGTTACGCCGCTTCCAGGGTGTCACCACATCGGCTTTGCCAACCTCCAATCCCGCAAACCCACTATCCCCCAGCAGGAAAGTTTTGTCGGGCAATCGCAAACGCCCTTGGTCAGCTACTTTTTTATCGTGCTCCCGGGCTGGCCGGGTGGGCGAACACCACAACACTTTGTGTCGTCCGACAAGGATCACATTTTTAACGGCGTGACGCTTCTTTCTCCCACTAAAAAAGCGCTTCTGTTTTCCCCGATGTTGCGGGCGAGGCAAACGACGCTCCGTGCCGTCAATGATGACTTCCCGCAACTCCGGCTGCTCGGCCAGAATTTCGCCCAATTGCCTGGCTTGGCGGGCGGGTCGGTGCAAGGGGATCAATTGGCCGACTACCGCAGTCAGCTGGCGGACCCACTCACTGACTTGGCCTTGCGTAATACCAAAGAGCAAACCCATCACGTCTTGGGTTGGATAGGCCTTGTAGTAGAGAAGGATGAAAAACAACTTCAATTGTGCACTCACCAGACAGCCTTTTGGTCCGCCTCCCGGTTGACGTTGGCGAGCAGCTCCTGCGGCAGTTTTCGTCGCTCGCACCGTGGACCACACGGCCTCGAAACGCTGCGCCAAGTCCTCAAATTCAAGAACCGTCAGGCTGGTGGTCGCTCGCATCAGCCGATCCGAACGTTTGGCGTGCTCCAGTGAAATCATGGCCACCTGTTTACCAGAAAATCGTCCTTATTACCAATCATCTCTATTATTCCTGGCCGAACCC
>Ga0207049_1076_pt1 | contig 16995 bp, 18 predicted proteins | sample Alteio_BWMinCont_63_FD_153305 | JGI IMG/M metagenome (GOLD analysis project Ga0207049, IMG submission 153305) | Enriched cells from forest soil in Barre Woods Harvard Forest LTER site, Petersham, Massachusetts, United States -... | ecosystem: Environmental > Terrestrial > Soil > Temperate forest >... | reverse complement strand
GAGATGGCGCACCAGGAATTCGGCTACCGCCTGATAGAGCGTGTTAAGAACGAGCTTGAACCGTTTAGCGTGGTCGAGCAGTTTCCGAAGATGGAAGGGCGCCAGATGGTGATGGTATTGTCGCCGAAGAAGGCGGTGGCACCGGTCGCAGCGAAAAAGAAAGCGGTAAAGAAAGAAGTGGTAAAAACGGCCGCCGTTGCTGTACCGGTAACCGCTGAATTCGAAAAAAAGTAGTAGCAGTTAGAAGTAGTTGACCAGGTTCCCGAAGACTTCCCGCTGGGAAGCACCTGGCGCTATATTAGAATAAAGGTGCAGTCATGCCCAAGATGAAGACCAAGAGCGGCGCGAAAAAGCGCTTTAGGATCGGCGGTAGCGGCCATATCAAGCGCGGCAGTGCGTATAAGCGCCATATCCTGACCAAGAAATCGACCAAGCGTAAGCGTCAATTGCGCGGCGCCACCGGCGTACATGATAGCGACCAGCAGTCCGTTCGTACCATGCTTCCCTACGCGTAAGGAGATAAGCCATGCCTAGAGTCAAACGTGGCGTAACCGCACGCGCCAGCCATAAAAAGGTTATCGCACGCGCCAAAGGCTTCCGCGGTCGTCGCAACAATGTATTCCGGATTGCCAATGAAGCGGTGATGCGGGCCGGCCAGTATGCGTACCGCGACCGCCGCAACAAGAAACGCGATTTCCGCAGTCTGTGGATCACGCGCATTAACGCCGCCGTTCGGGAGCACGGTCTTTCTTACAGCACGTTCATGAATGGGCTTAAGAAGGCAGCTATTACGGTTGACCGCAAAGTTCTGGCTGATATTGCGGTACTTGATAAGCCTGCATTTACGAAGTTTGTAGAAAAAGCCAAGGCCAGCCTCAGCGTTTAAGCAAGGAATAGCGACAAAAGAGGCTACGCCCGATTCGGTGCGCTAGCCTTTTTTTTTGGGGAAACGATGAACCAATGGAAAAACTCGAGACCATCGTTATGGACGCGCTCAAGGTCTTTGCCTGCACTTCTGACGCGGCGCAACTCGAGCAAGTCAAGGCGCGCTATCTCGGCAAGTCGGGGGCGCTGACCGAGTTTCTGAAAAGCTTGGGCAAGCTGCCGGCAGACGAGCGCCCGGCGATGGGCGCACGTATCAATGCTGCCAAGGAACAAATCGAGGCGGCACTTGCTGCCAGGCGCGATAAAATCCAGGCAGACAAGCTCGACGCACAGCTCGCACAGGACGCGCTGGACGTCACGTTGCCGGGGCGGGGCCCGGGCACGGGTGGTCTGCACCCGGTGACGCGCACGCTAGAACGAATCGAGGAGTTATTTTATTCGCTGGGCTTTGCAGTCGCCGACGGTCCCGAAATCGAGACCGACTACTACAACTTCACCGCGCTAAATCAGCCCGAGAATCATCCCGCGCGCTCAATGCACGACACATTTTATGTCGACGACGGCAAACATCTGCTGCGTACGCATACTTCGCCGATCCAGATTCGTTATATGGAAAAACACCAGCCGCCGATAAAGATTATCGCACCGGGCCGCGTTTACCGCGTCGACTCGGATGCCACCCACTCGCCGATGTTTCATCAGATCGAAGGGCTGTGGATAGACGAGCACGTCAGTTTCGCCGACCTTAAGGGGGTAATCGCGGATTTCCTGCGGTTCTTCTTCGAGCGTGACGATCTGAAGGTGCGATTCCGTCCGTCATTCTTTCCGTTTACGGAACCGTCCGCTGAAATTGACATGAGCTTCGGCGACGGCTGGCTCGAGATCGGCGGCTGCGGCATGGTGCATCCCAATGTGCTGAAGAATGTCAACATGGATAGCGAGAAATACCAGGGCTTCGCGTTCGGCTTGGGCCCCGACCGGCTTACGATGCTGCGGTACGGGGTAAATGATTTGCGTTTATTCTTCGAGAACGACCTGCGGTTTCTGAAACAATTTAATTAATGAAGTTTTCGGAAAACTGGCTGCGTACTTTTGTCAATCCGCCGTTCGCGAGCCGCGAACTTGCCGATGCGTTGACGATGTCCGGACTCGAGGTCGAGGGGATAGAGTCGGTCGCGCCAGCCTTTGATGGGGTGGTCGTGGGCGAGGTGCTGGAAGTGCTGAAGCATCCCAATGCTGACCGCCTTACCGTATGCCGCATCAACACCGGCGCCGCGCCGCTGCAGGTTGTATGCGGCGCACCCAACGCGCGCGCCGGAGTTCGCGTGGCGCTGGCGCAGGTCGGAGCCAAACTGCCGCGCATGGAGATTATGCGGGCGAAAGTGCGTGGTGTTGAATCGGGCGGCATGCTTTGTTCGGCCGCGGAACTCGGCATTTCCGACGACTCAGGCGGACTGCTGTTATTGCCCGCGGATGCTCCTATCGGTGCCGATATCCGACACTATCTCGAACTCGACGATCAACTGTTTACTATCAAACCGACCCCGAACCGGGGCGATTGTCTGAGTGTGTTCGGTGTGGCGCGCGAAGTAACGGCGATCACTGGCAGTGCGCTGATACCGGTAGAGACATCCGTGCAGGCAAATATCGCGGACCAAGTCGATATCGCAGTCGAGGACAAAATCGCATGCCCACGGTATTGCGGCCGTATCGTGCGCGGCGTCAATGCGCGCGCGGCTACGCCGCGCTGGATGGTGCAGCGTTTGGAGCGCAGCGGTCTGCGCAGCATTAGCGCTATCGTCGACATTACAAATTACGTCATGCTTGAGTTCGGTCAGCCGTTGCATGCATTCGATTTTGCACACGTCAAGGGCAGAATCCATGTGCGCCGTGGCCGCAAGGATGAGCGGGTCAAATTGCTCAATGAGCAGGAGATTGCACTCGATCCCGGCTTGCTAGTGATCGCAGATGACCGGAAACCGCTTGCTCTCGCGGGTATCATGGGCGGGATGGAGAGTGCAGTGACTCCAGTCACGAGGGACATACTACTTGAAAGCGCTTTTTTTGATCCGGCGGTGATCGCTGGCAAGTCGCGGTTATTAGGCCTCGGATCCGAATCGTCATTCCGTTTTGAGCGTGGGGTCGATTTTGCTGCCACTCGTCAGGCAATGGAGCGCGCAACGCGATTGGTGCTCGACATCTGTGGCGGCAACCCCGGACCGGTATGCGATGCAGGGGCGGTTTTGCCGCTGCGTCGGCCGGTGCGGCTGCGCCGCGCACGGGCCCTGCGTCTGCTCGGTATCGAGTTGAGCAGCGCACAGATAAGCGAAGTATTACACCGGCTCGGGTTTGCGTTTGAAGAACAGGGTGATGAATTTGTTGTGACGCCGCCGAGTTATCGATTCGACTTGGCAATCGAGGAAGACTTGATCGAGGAAGTGGCACGCATTCACGGCTACGACCAGATACCCGCGAAGCAACCCACAGCGCGGGTTGCTATGCTGCCGGCAAGCGAGACACGCGTCAGCGCCAAAGCACTGCGTAGGGTCATGGTTATGCGGGACTATCAGGAGATCGTCAGCTACAGCTTCGTTGATCGATTATGGGAACTTGATTTTTGCGCCAACAGTGATGCCGTCACGCTGATCAACCCGATCGCCGCCCATTGCGACGTCATGCGTTCTAGCCTGCTCGGCAGTCTTGTGGATTGCCTCAAGTTGAATCTGAGCCGACAACAGGAGCGTGTAAGACTGTTTGAAATCGGACGTTGTTTTACGCGTGCAACTTCGGGATATCGACAGGTGATGAAGTTGGGCGGGATAACCTATGGTCAGGCAGTACCTGAGCAATGGGGGGTGGCGAAGCGCAGAGTCGATTTTTACGATGTGAAATCCGATCTGGAGGCGTTAATTGCACCCGGTAAGGCTCGCTTCGAACGAAAACAGCACCCAGCGCTGCATCCTGGCAGGGCGGCCCACTTAACCCTAAACGAGACGCAAATCGGGTGGGTGGGGGAATTACATCCACACTTATGGCAGAAGTATGATTTACCTTTTGCGCCAATAGCTTTCGAGCTGAATCTCGACGAAATCGCAAGACGGACACCTGTTATTTACCAGGAATTCTCGCGACAGCCCCAAGTTCAGCGTGATATGGCGGTGGAAGTAGCCCAAAACGTGAGCGTCCAAGCAATGTTGGATGCCCTTAAAAGAGGTGCGCCAAGCATCGTTTTCGAGGTCGCGCTGTTTGACGTATATCGCGGCAAAGGCATTGATTCAGATAAAAAAAGTGTTGCGTTCCGGATATTATTGCAAGATACTCTTAAAACACTAACTGACGCTGAAGTCGAGGCTGCCCAGCAGCGCATGCTTCAAGTGTTACAAGAACAATTTCAGGCAAAGCTCCGGAAATAAGGGGAAAATATGACTCTTACCAAGGCCGAGTTGGCAGATCTGCTATTTGAGAAGGTAGGATTCAACAAGCGTGAGGCCAAAGACATGGTGGAGTCGTTTTTCGAGGAAGTCCGCTCCGCGCTTGAGAATGCGGAGGGCGTAAAGCTTTCGGGATTTGGTAATTTTCAGTTGCGTGACAAGCCGCAGCGTCCAGGCCGCAACCCGAAGACCGGAGAGGAGATTCCCATTACCGCTCGGCGCGTGGTCACCTTCCATGCTTCGCAGAAGCTCAAGGGGATGGTTGAGCAAAACTATAAAGATGGACACAAACCACAGCCCTAAGGAAACGCTGCCGCCAATTCCCGCAAAGCGCTACTTTACAATCGGTGAAGTTAGCGAATTGTGCGGAGTCAAGCCGCATGTGTTACGGTATTGGGAACAAGAATTCACGCAGCTAAAACCCGTCAAGCGTCGTGGTAACCGGCGCTACTATCAGCACCACGAAGTGCTGTTGATCCGGCGCATACGTGATCTGCTCTACGATCAGGGATTTACCATTAGCGGGGCCCGAAATCGCCTCGACGAAATAGTGACCGAACCGGCCCGGATGAGTCGTGCCGCAGCAGCAGGCAAGGCCAATCTTTCCACGTTACGCAAAGAGATAAAGAACGTGCTCGATATCCTGCAGCGCTAGTGCAATCGATTTTCCATGCCCCGTCAGATGAAGGTGAAGGTCCATCTGCTATAATTCGAGCAACGGGGCGTAGCGCAGCCTGGTAGCGTACCTGCATGGGGTGCAGGTGGTCGGAGGTTCAAATCCTCTCGCCCCGACCAAATAATCAAGAACTTAGCGGAATGCAGTGCCTAATTTTTAGGCGGTGTCTCCGAAGGTGTCTCCGATGAGCCACCGAAACGATGGCTTGCAACCGCCGCAGGCGCTGCTGACAAGGCTTGGAAAACAAAGTTCGCGTCTATGGGAACAGTCTGTGCGGGTAAGCCAGCAGTCATAGTCCCCGTCACAGGTCCGGCGTACTCTGCGCAACGCGTTGCAATATTACCGGGGAAGCGTAAGTCTTACCTTAGATCGCCGCACTTCGTTCTTCCGGACATAACCCTCGGTCGTCGTGATACTCGAGTGGCCGAGGCCTTCTTGCAGCTCCTCCATGGTATACCCTTGTTTTTTCGCCATGGTCGCCGCGAAGCTCCGCAGTGACTTCGGGTTGATGCCATCGATCCCGGCGCGCGCAGCCGCTCGCATGAATGCGGAGTAAATTCCAGAACGCGCGAACTCGGTGCTGTCGCGCGTGTGTATCACGTATTTGCACACGACCTTCATCTTCTTGCTCTCGGCGGCCGCTCGATCGAGGACCGCGCGGATCTCGGGTGTGATCTCGACCTCGAGTTCGACGCCGCTTGAGCTGCGGGTTTTCGTGGGTCGGAAATAGATCGTTCTATCACGGACCTGTGCGCGCTCCAGCAAGCGTACATCGGTCGCACGTTGGTAGATCAGATACGACAAATCTAGGTAGCACTGCATCATGACGCCGGAGCTCAGGGGATTGCCGTAGCGATCGTGCGTGAGCAACGCGTCACGGATTTTGTTGAAGGTCTCCGGCGTCCACGCGAGCGGCTTCCGTGCCGGGCGCTCCAGCCACACGTCGCGACATGGGTTGTCTTGGCGCAAACGTTTGCCAATCGCCCAGCGGAAAAATGTGGATAGTAAGGCCTTATAGTGGCGAGCGGCTGACCGTGCATGCTTGAATTGGTCAGTGAAGTCAATGACATCGGCTGCGTCCGGCTCGTTGATGTTGAAGGCTTCGAATGCGGCCGCAATCTTGTCGAGCATGCGCTCCGCTTCCTTGCGCGATGTGAGCGATCTGCCAGGCAGATAATGCGACTTGAAACGGGTTATTGCAGTGCTGAAATTGCCTTCCGCCGGCAGCGCCTTGGCGACGCCGAGTGCCTTATACATCGCCGCCTCGCCGTCTGCGATCGCACACAGCCGTCGCCATTGATATTTCCACTCGCCCTCGATCTTGATGGCGTCGACAAGATAAATTGCACCATGCTTGGGACGCACGCCCGTGGGCAAATGAAAAGGTATTGCTGAGCGTTTCATGCGGAGTGTACGAGCTTGACTTTAGGGCGAGAAGTATCTACCTGATTCGCCGTGGACGCAAATGTCCCCGCGCAGACGGCCTCATAATGCGCTCGCTCAAGGATGACCTGGCCGCGGTAAATACGCGCGCGGCGAAAGCCTTGGGCGTGAAGTTGCTCAAGCTGTGCAGCCCGCTGTACGAGTCCCCCGGTGATTTCCTGGATCTCTTCAGGCTTAAGCGTAAGGCTCATTATTTGTTCGCGATCCCAGGCGACACGCCGGCGTGGCTCGGTTGATCGAGTGGACACCGGCGAGCTAAGTTCTTACCCTTCACTTGCAGGATGTTTCGTTGCGCCTCATAGAGCCATACGATTTCTGCTCGTCCGCGACGCTGGTGGTCAGGCCGATATAGCCGCCGACCACGGGCAATCGCTGATCGGTTACCCCGACGTATTGCTTGCTGCGGGATAGCGCTGGAGAACAGCCAGCGCCGGATCACACATCTCGGCAAGCAGCAGAGCCTGGTCGCGGAGAGCGTTGTAAAGCGTTTGACCATGCACCGATTTTCCCGCTTTTTGCCGATTCGTAAAGTTTTCAACCCTGACACTTATGAGGGGGGTTGCGGTGGAAATGGCGTCGTTATTGGGTTTGCGGGCGGATATTTTTAGGTACCGCCGGGCAATTTTGCCCCGCCAAACGCTGCCGGTGGGGGTTGATGCTGCATAGACAGTGTCGCCGCGACGACGCCGACGACCAGCAATCTTGTTCAGGCCCTGAACAAAAATCGGGAGGCGATACATGAGCACCCCAAGGGCGATATGGCGGAGAGTCGGCTCCGCGATGTGCTCCCGACCCCTCCTGTTGTTCAGGGGCTGAACAAAACTCCAGACCGGACAGGCGAGCAATCGGTAGACGGTACTTCGAACGCCAGGCGCCCCAAGGCGCCAACAATTGCTACGGGTGTTTACCCGGTAAACAAAACCGAGGGCAGCAATGCATTGGGAAATACCAGATCACCACCACGGGGTTCATCCGGCACTTGCCGGGTTGCTTCATTCACCGCTGCTGCGCGTAGTGGTTGTGTAGTCAAAGTACTTGTAGTCAAAACCATATATAGATTGGCGGAAACCGGCAAACTGGTTTGCCGGTTTCCGCCATTGTTGTATGTGGGAATCCCACATCCTTGTTTGCCGGTTTCCGCCATTGCTGTTTGTGGGATTCCCACATACTGGGCTGTGCTAAGCCGCTGCCGTCGCGATTGCGGCGGTAAAGTTTCTTCAGTTCTTAGTTGAAATCCCGCATGCTCAATCCTTCGTTTGTCCATGGTTCGGGCGCAAGCGTCCGCGAATCCCCGTCTTGAAATGATATGCCCGGATCGGGCATGGTTGTTCTCTTTCTATGAAGGAGACCGACGATGCAAGCGGAAGCGGCAGTGGGTATGGAGCAGACAGGAGCAGTGGATGGGCGTAGGCGTCAGAGGGTGGTGCGTACGGCCGCCCGATGGGCCAAGATCATCGAGGCGCAGCGACAGTCGGATCAAACGGTTGCGGAGTTCTGCCGTCAGCTGGGCATAGTCAGGGCTTCATTCTGGTACTGGAACAAGCGCCTGGCGAGTAACGCAGAGCAGGAACGGGTCGCCAAGCCCGAGCACAGATTTCTGACGGTACCGATTGTTACGCCGGTGGAAGAACGCATCGAAGTGGATCTGGGTAGCATGCGTGTGCGACTGGACGGGGCAGCAGCTGCACGGGTGGTGGAGGCGATCGTAGCGCGGGTTGGTAGCGTGGTGCAGTCATGATCCTGAGTTCGTCAGTGCGCGCCTATGTGTGTGTCGAGCCGGTGGACATGAGAAAGCAAATTGATGGTCTTGCGCAAATGGTGTCGTCGGTGTTTTGCGCCGATGCGTTTAGCGGACAAGTATTCGTGTTTCTGGGAAAGCGGCGAAATAAAGTCAAGCTGCTGTGGTGGGATCGTCACGGTTTCTATCTGCTGTATAAGCGACTGGAGCGCGGCGTATTTCCGCGCCCTGAAACGTTGGCGCGAGAGGGGCTGTCGATGGGCGAACTGATGGCGTTTCTAGAAGGCATTGATCTGTCACGGGCGCGGCGTTTGGCCGCGGTGAACGCATCGCGTGTTGCGTGATCGATTCGCAATAATTGTCTGCATTTTCTGTCAACCCGCAGGTATGCCGAATCGTTAATTCGGCATGCATTCTCTGTGCGCAATTGACACCGCGAAACTGCCTCGTGATGTCGATGTTCTTCTGGGTGTGATCAGCGATCTTCACACTCAATATTCCACGATCCTCGAATCGCTGCATCAGCAGCTGCAGAATTTACGCCGCGCACATTTCGGTGCGACGAGCGAGCAAATCTCGGGGCAGCCAGAACTGTTTGTGCAGACCCTGGAGTTGCCGGTTCCGCCACAGGACACGATCACAGTGAGCTACCAACGCCCACGGCGCGGTCGTCCGAGATTGCCGAAGGACTTGCCACGTGAGCGCGTGAACTACGATTTGTCGGATGCCGAGAAGGCCGAATTTGATGCGCTGGAGAAGATCGGCGAGGAAGTCTCCGAGACGCTTGAGTACACGCCGGCGAAGCTGATTGTGATCGAACACGCGCGGGCGAAATACGCCTGCCGCAAAGACGGTGAATCGACGATCCGCACGGCCTTCGCACAACCCTCGCCGCTGCCCAAGACCAACGCCGGGGCCGGGTTGCTCGCGCAAATCCTGGTGTCGACCTTTGCCGATCATCTGCCGCTGAATCGCCAGGAGATGATATTCAAGCGCCACGGCGTGGATCTGCCGCGTTCGACGCTGTGCCAGTGGAAGCTTGCCTCAGGGGAGTTGCTCGCAGTTCTCAGGGGATCGCTGATCGCGCACTTGCTCAATGCGCCGCGGATGCACACCGATGACACGACGATGCCGTTGATTGAGGGCGGACGCGGGCGCACCAAGACCGCACGCTTGTGGGGTTATCTGGGAGCCGGAGCACGCCAGAACGAAGAGGGCCAGTGGGTCGAGCATGCACCGGCCGTGGTTTTCGAATTCACCGAGTCGCGCGAGTCGAAGCACCCCGTCAAATTCCTGAACGATTACCGAGGCTACCTGCAGGCGGACGCGTACTCGGGCTACGATATCTTGTACCGCAGCGGGCACATTGTTGAAGTGGGATGCTGGGCGCACTGCAGACGAAAGTTCTTCGAAATTGCCAAGACGCAAAAGGCCCCTGGCCTTGCAGCCGAGGCTGTGGCATGGATTGCCAAGCTCTACCGGATCGAGTCGGCTATCCGGGGTCGGCCTCCGGACGAGAAGCTGGCAGTGCGACAGGCCGAATCGGTCCCCGTGTTGTCGCAGTTCAAGAGGTGGCTGGAGGGGCACTATCCGACGCTGTTGCCACAGGGGCCGCTGGGCCTGGCCTTCGGTTATGCGCTGAAGAACTGGCACGCACTCACCCGCTATACGGACAATGGCATACTCGTACCTGATAACAATTTAATGGAATCGGCGATTCGTCCTATTGCAATGGGAAGAAAATCATACCTGTTCGCGGCCGCCGAACGCGGTGGCCATGTGGCGGCAACCCTGTATTCGCTGGTGGGCACCTGCAAACTCAATCGCATCGAGCCCTACGCCTATCTCAAGGATGTGCTGCGACGCCTACCGTCGCATCCGGTCAATCACCTGGCTGAACTGCTGCCGTTCAACTGGAAGCCCGCAGTCGTCTGAGGCGTGATGTCGAATCACCACAGGCAACCGCCGCCCAAACCAGTGATCCCGCAGCGCAAGATCTCCGAGACCATCATCGATTTCGGCGCACCTCTACTGAACGACCTGCGAGCGGATACCCCGATTGAAGTTGTGCGTGCATCCTTCAACATCGCGATCACCGTCTGGAATGCGCACGTACTGGCAATGCCGGTGTGGAACGTGCCGAACGTCCTCGCCCAGCTGCAAACGTTACTCAAAACGCCCGAGGCAGCACCGGAATTGGTCCGGGTCTATCACAAACTGACGGCCCGCCGACGGAAGCTATTTGCCAGCGATCCACGTGCGGTCGGAGAATGGAACGTCTCGATGGATCGTAAAGGCGAAGTAAAGCTGCGCAGCGATGCTCGCGTTCCGCCTTCGTTAATACCCCCCGCGAAATAACCAGCATCCGCCGCCTTGCCCGAACCACCTTACCCTGTTTCGCCCCTACGCCACGCATGACCCAGCGTCAATACGTGCATTCGCGGACGCTTACGTTGCGACGACCAAATCACGCGCAGTTTCGATCTTGCTCGCGATTACTCGCCCACCCCAAGCATGAGTTCGAGATATGATCTGAGCCAGTGCCTGATCCGCATTTAGCCGCTTAATCTCGATTTTTAAAAAGTCAGGTTTGACCTCGTCAAATGTCCCGGCGTCGCTTCGAGCCGGATAGTTGGCCGCAATCCCGTAACCCCGTGCTCTATAATTGGTAACGGCGTGTTGCAGCAAATCGCGGTCACCGACCGCCTCCACGGGAATTTCAATCACAACGCGTGAAGTAGCAACGCCACAATGTCCGAGCGCTTCGCCGAACACTTTGCCGTGATCTTGCTTGACGCTTGTGAGCAATCGTGGCTCGACGCGCACGAACAGCTTTAGATCACCGGACCGAGCGCGGCCGAAGTAATTCAACATATGCAGTGTGCGGCACAGGCGATCCAGCCGAACCAATGCCGAATCGCTGGCCATCCTCGAGAATATGCCCCAGGGCGACACGGCCTCGTCACCCCAGCCTTCGCAACGCACACGTGCTTCGTGGCCCATCACGCGCCTGCCCGTGGCGCTGAATACCGGCTGAAAAACGCTACCCAGCCGGCATTTGTAGAAATCGCCGATTACGTGGCCACGTTCATCCTGCCGTAGCCGGAACTCGCCGTGTTCAGCGTCCGCCCGCGTATCGGCGGCGGCGAGTCCCGCAAGGATCGCGGATATCCGAGTGTTGAGATCAAGTTGTGCAGTCATGGCAAATCCTACTTAACGCAAAAAATCTATTTCCCGCCGGGTTGATAGATCTGGTCAAACGTGCCTCCGTCACTGAAGTGCGTGTTCTGCGCTTTCGTCCATCCGCCGAAGGTATCGTCGATCGTGAATAGCGTCAGCTTCGGAAAGTTCTTCGCGTATTTGGTGGCAATTTTTGGGTTGATGGGGCGGTAATAGTTTATGGCTGCGAGTTCCTGACCCTCGTCGCTATAAAGGTATTCAAGGTAAGCTTGAGCGACCTTACGCGTACCGTGCTTGTCGACGACCTTATCCACCACGGCCACCGGCGGTTCTGCCAGTATGCTGGTCGGCGGATACACGATGTCAAATTTGTCCGCGCCGAACTCCTTGATCGCGAGATGGGCTTCATTCTCCCAGGCAAGCAGCACATCGCCTATGCCGCGCTCGGCGAATGTCAACGTAGCACCGCGGGCGCCGGAATCGAGTACCGGCACATTCTTATACAGGCTGGCTACGAATGCTTTGGCTTTGGCCTGGTCGCCGCCCGTGCGTTTCAGCTCATATCCCCACGCCGCTAGATAGCCCCAGCGTGCGCCACCCGAGGTCTTGGGATTCGCCGTTATAACTGATATTCCCGGCTTTACCAGGTCGTCCCAGTCCTTGATACCTTTGGGATTGCCCTTGTGGACGAGGAACACGTAGGTCGAGGTGTACGGCGTACTATGGTTCGGTAGCCGCTTTTGCCAATCGGCCGGAAGCAGTTTGGCTTTATCCGCAATGGCATCGATGTCATACGCAAGTGCCAGCGTCACCACATCGGCCTCCAAGCCGTCGATTACCTTACGCGCTTGATCGCCAGAACCTCCGTGCGACGCCTTGATATCAACTTTTTGTCCGGTTTTTGCTAGCCATTGCTTGGCAAATGCGGCATTGAACTGTTGATAGAACTCGCGCGTGGGATCGTACGATACATTCAGGATGCTAACCTGGGCATGGGCTGCGGTTATTAAGAACAAGGCGGTTAACGCGAGATACCTTGCAAACTTGGTTAGAATCATTTCCGTCTCCCTATGGTTTGAGTTATTCATAAATCGCCGTGCTGATCAGCACGGCTACTAAAAGCGACCCGCTTGCCTGTCAGACTCTCGCAATTGACACTTCGGTCGCCTTGACCAGCGCCAAGACCTCCGTTCCGATGGAAAGGCCGAGTTCCTTTACTGATCGGGTAGTGATCACGGACGTAACAATGCCGTGGGATGTTCCCACCAAAATCTCGGACACCACAGGCCCATCGACGATTTCCTTAATTTTTCCCTTAAACTGATTGCGGGCATTAATGGCTTGGATCGACATTGCATTTCTCCCGGCTCAAAGTGGAATTTTCCGGTTAATCAGCAGCGCTCCTGCATTGCGCAGTCGGAACTGAGGACCTTGGTCGGATCCACGCTCATTTCTAAATCCTTCGTAAAGTCCTTTGCGCTCGTCGCGCTGTTGAAAAGGAAGACTAAACGACTCTCTATATTGTTCAAACGAATATAATTGGAATTACATATCTATAAAATGTATAAGCCCCGCATCCGCTCACGGGATCAGATCGCTTTCCGCCACCTACCACCGAGGCGGTGATCTTCGGCACAGCGCCGTCGGTTACGAACGATACGATTGCAACGTATGTTTCATGTAGCCAATATCTATGGGGAAAAGGGTATATGGTCATCGTCGAGGTTTCTGCTCGGCAGAGCGAACAGGAGCAACGCGATCAAAACAGAGAAGTTGATCGCTTCTTCAGCCCCTACCAGGAACTCAGCTACGGGAGCAACAGCGCAACAAGCAGACCGGCCTTCAACCCACCAGCATCTGGCGACCGCAGCCCCGGAGCCGGTCGCTTTTGTGCCTTTTCGCACTATCCGATTTATTGAATAAGCAATTCACTTTTTCTTCGTTTGGTTTTCGCGGATGGAAAGGTATAGTCGGTCGTCTGCATCAAAAATCGCTATCAGGATTCGTTTTCTGGTATCAGCGAGGCTATTGTTCGCTACGTGCTATGGGCAGTTATGAAACCCTTTTTCCAATGTCTAATCGCTGGTACGGCGGGATCTGCGCACAAACGCAAGCGAATTCATGAAGCACTCCCTGCGCCAGCATAGCGTGCTGCCAGGATTCGGGCTTACGCTCGGAATTACGCTCGTGTACCTGAGCGTGATTGTGCTGATCCCGTTGTCGGCGGCGTTCATCAAGACCGCGGCCTTGAGCTGGGTGCAATTCTGGAGCGTCGTGACCGCGCCGCGCGTGGTCGCATCCTACAAGCTCAGTTTCGGCGCCTCACTGCTCGCTGCAGCGATCAACACGGTATTCGGGTTGATCGTAGCCTGGGTGCTGGTGCGTTACTCGTTTCCAGGCAAGCGTCTGGTGGACGCGTTGGTCGACCTGCCGTTCGCACTGCCGACCGCGGTGGCGGGCATTGCTTTGACCGCACTCTATGCTCCCAATGGCTGGATCGGGCAGTATTTGCAGGAATGGTGGGGCCTCAAGGTGGCATACACGCCGTTGGGGGTTCTGGTAGCGTTGGTTTTCATCGGATTGCCGTTCATAGTGCGCACCGTGCAGCCCGTGCTCGAAGATCTTGAAGGGGAATTGGAAGAGGCGGCCGCCACGCTAGGCGCCAGTCGCTGGCAAATCTTTACGCGCGTGATATTCCCCACTCTGCTGCCGGCGCTACTGACCGGTTTTGCACTGGCGTTCGCGCGCGCGGTCGGCGAATACGGCTCCGTGGTCTTCATTGCCGGCAATATGCCGATGATATCCGAGATCACTCCGCTCATTATCATCACCAAGCTCGAGCAGTATGACTATACGGGAGCGACCGCAGTGGCGGTCGTGATGCTGGTGGCGTCGTTTGTTCTGCTCTTACTGATTAATTTTCTCCAATGGTTCAGTCGCAAACGCAATCCCGCAAAATGATGTGGGACGACGTCGGCACCGCGCAAGCGCTGCCGGCACCGTCGATCAGCAAATCGGCTGCCCGTCGTGGTGCACGCGAAGAGCCGGTGCTGGTGCGTGCCGGGTTGATCTTTATAGCACTGGGTTTCCTGCTGCTTTTTTTATTCGTGCCGCTAGCGTCGGTCTTTGCCGGTGCGTTGCGCAAGGGCTGGGAGGCCTATTTCGCGGCGATTGTGGAGCCTGACGCTTGGTCTGCGATCAAACTGACATTGCTGGCGGCAGGGATCGCAGTGCCGCTCAATCTGGTGTTCGGCCTGGCGGCGGCGTGGGCGATCGCCAAGTTCGAGTTTCGGGGCAAGAGCCTGCTCATCACGCTGATCGATCTGCCCTTCTCGGTATCGCCGGTAATCGCGGGCCTGATCTACGTGCTGGTCTTTGGATTGCAGGGCTGGTTCGGTCCATGCCTGTATGTACACGACATTAGGATCATATTCGCCGTACCTGGCATAGTACTCGCAACCATATTTGTCACGTTTCCGTTTGTCGCGCGCGAATTGATCCCACTGATGCAGGCACAGGGTACCGACGAGGAGGAAGCGGCGATCGTGCTCGGCGCCAACGGCTGGCAGACGTTCTGGCGCGTGACGCTGCCCGACATCAAATGGGGATTGTTCTACGGGGTGATCCTGTGCAATGCGCGGGCTATGGGTGAGTTTGGCGCGGTATCAGTGGTTTCGGGTCACGTGCGCGGACTCACCAATACCATGCCGCTGGACATAGAAATTCTTTACAACGAATACAATTTTACAGCCGCTTTCGCGGTGGCGTCTTTGCTGGCCATGTTGGCCCTGGTCACACTGGCGCTTAAGACGCTGGTGGAATGGCTAGCACGCAATCAGATCAGAAGGGATCTGGCATGAGTATAGAAATACGTAACGTCACGAGGGCATTCGGCGACTTCGTCGCCGTTAACAATGTCAGCTTCAAAGTCGCCAGTGGCGAGCTTGTTGCACTGCTTAGCCCCTCCGGAGCCGGAAAAACGACGCTGCTGCGCATAATTGCTGGGCTAGAGACCGTTGACCGCGGCGAGATCCTATTCCACGGCGAGGATACCACCGATATTGGTGTCGGTGAGCGCAGCGTCGGCTTCGTGTTTCAGCATTACGCATTGTTTCGGCATATGACGGTGTTCGAAAACGTCGCGTTCGGACTACGCGTCAGGCCGCGACGATTGCGTCCATCGCGCGAGACCATTCGCGACAGGGTGCAGGCGCTGTTAAAGCTGGTGCAGGTCGACTGGCTCGCCAATCATTATCCACAGCAGTTGTCGGGCGGTCAGCGGCAACGTATCGCATTGGCGCGCGCGCTTGCGATCGAGCCCAAAGTGCTACTGCTCGATGAGCCATTCGGAGCGCTCGACGCCAAAGTAAGAAAGGAATTGCGTACATGGCTGCGTCGATTGCACGATGAAATGCATATTACCAGCATATTCGTTACTCACGATCAGGAGGAGGCGCTTGAAGTCGCTGACCGCGTGGTGGTGATGAACGTCGGCAAAATCGAGCAAATCGGTACGCCGCGGGAAGTGGTTGAACACCCCGCAACCCCTTTTGTGGCACAATTTCTGAATCTGGATGATCATGGTCCGGCATGGTTGGTCGAAGCCAAGATTAAGCACCGTGGCTACGTATTGGCCATCGATAAGAAGTTGGGGCATGCGGCATGAACTTTCAGCAACTACGCATTATCCGCGAAGCGGTCCGCCTGGATTTCAACTTGACGGATGTAGCAAACGCGTTATTTACATCTCAGTCAGGCGTCTCCAAACATATCAAAGACCTTGAAGATGAGCTAGGAATTGAACTTTTTGTCCGCCGTGGAAAACGATTAATAGGGCTCACCGATCTGGGTAAGGAAATAGTCGGCATCGTTGAGCGAGTGCTGCTCGATACTAACAACATTAAACAGCGTGCCGAACAATTCGCAAACCGCGATCAAGGGCGACTTACTATCGCCACTACCCATACGCAGGCGCGTTACTCCCTACCCGACGTGGTGGCAAGGTTCAAGGCTGGCTTTCCCAGGGTACATTTGGTCCTGCATCAGTCTAGCCCCAAGGAGATCCTTGACCTATTGCGCGCTGGCGAAGCCGATATCGGCATCGCTACCGAAGCACTGGAGAACGAACCTGATTTGGCGACCTTTCCTTGGTACGACTGGCATCACTCTCTGATCGTGCCTGAAGGGCACCCATTAATACAGAAGCACACATTAAAGCTGACCGATATTTCTGAATATCCTCTGATTACGTACCATGAAGGCGTTACTGGTCGCTCGCGAATTGATCTTGCCTTTTCCAATGCTGGCTTGTCACCAGATATAGTGATGTCGGCGCTCGATGCTGATGTGATCAAGACTTACGTCGAGCTTAAACTCGGTATTGGTATCATCGCCTCAATGGCCTATGATCCGCGCAAAGATGCTAATCTAGTAATGCTTGATGGATCGGCGATCTTCCCGTCAAATACGACGCGCATTGCCATCAGACACGGCCACTTTTTGCGCGCTATGCAAAAATGGGAAGCAGACGGACACGAACGATTTTGGGAACACGACATTCGTGCCGCGACGAGTGGGGCCGCGCAGAACGACGAGCGCGCCCGTGAATTGCTTGATCACGCTGACGTGAGGACAACGCGCCG
>Ga0207049_1073_pt1 | contig 17250 bp, 6 predicted proteins | sample Alteio_BWMinCont_63_FD_153305 | JGI IMG/M metagenome (GOLD analysis project Ga0207049, IMG submission 153305) | Enriched cells from forest soil in Barre Woods Harvard Forest LTER site, Petersham, Massachusetts, United States -... | ecosystem: Environmental > Terrestrial > Soil > Temperate forest >... | reverse complement strand
CTCATGGAACCGTGGGATGGCCCCGCTTCGATCGCCTTTACGGACGGCAAAAAAATCGGCGCCGTTCTCGATCGCAATGGCCTGCGTCCCTCTCGCTATTACGTAACGAAAGATGACCTGGTTATCATGGCCAGCGAGGTGGGCGTGCTGGACATTCCGGCCGAGCGCATCCTGCAGAAGGGCCGGCTCCAGCCCGGTCGCATGTTCCTCATCGATACCGAAGAGGGCCGGATCGTCGCCGACGATGAGATCAAGACCAAAACCGCCACGCAGCAGCCTTATCGCGCCTGGCTGGATGAAAATCTGATCCGCCTCGCGGATGTCCCGGATCCGGGCATCCTCCCGGAAAGCGACCATGCCACGGTCACCCAGCGCCAGTCGGCTTTCGGCTATTCCTTCGAGGATCTTCGCATCCTCATGCTGCCCATGGCTCGTGACGGCACGGAAGCTGTGGGCTCCATGGGCACGGACACCCCGCTCGCCGTTTTGTCGGACAAACCCCAGGGGTTGTTCAACTATTTTAAACAGCTTTTCGCCCAGGTCACCAATCCGCCGATCGACTGCATCCGCGAGGAGATCATCATGTCCACCGAGACCGCGATTGGCTCGGAGCGTAACCTGTTAAAGCCCGGCCCGGAGCACGCGCGGCTGATCGAGCTGAAATCTCCCATCCTGACCAACGAGGAGTTCGCGAAGCTGAAGCATTTGGATCTGCCGGGGTTCAAATCATTCACCTTGCCGATCCTTTTCCGCGCCGCGGACGGTCCTGCCGGCCTCGAATCCGCCATGGACCACCTGTTCGCCGAGGTGAATCGCGCGGTTAAGGAAGGCTACAACGTGGTGGTTCTCTCCGATCGCGGCGTCAACCACGAGCTCGCCCCGATTCCCTCTCTCCTCGCCGTCGCGGGTGTTCATCACCATCTCATTCGCGAGGGCACCCGCACCCGCGTGGGTCTGGTCTTGGAATCCGGTGAGCCGCGCGAGGTCCATCATTTCGCGCTGCTCATTGGCTACGGTTGCGGCGCCGTTAATCCCTATCTCGCCTTCGAAACCCTCGATGACATGCTCCGCGAGGGGCTCCTCACCGGGATCGATCACAAGACTGCCTGCAAAAATTATCTCAAGGGCGCCATGAAGGGCGTCGTTAAGGTCATCTCGAAAATGGGCATTTCGACGATCCAAAGCTACTGGGGCGCCCAAATCTTCGAAGCGGTCGGCCTCAAAAAGCAGTTCGTCGACCGCTACTTCTGCTGGACTCCCTCTCGGGTCGAGGGCGTCGGTATCGACGTCATTGCCCAGGAGGTTTTGCTTCGCCATCAGCACGCCTATCCCAAGCGCCAGGTCAATGGTCATGCCCTGGACGCCGGCGGCCAATACCAATGGCGCGACGGTGGCGAGTACCACCTGTTCAACCCCCAAACGGTCCACAAGCTTCAAGCCGCCGTTCGCACCGGCAGTTATAAGATTTTCAAAGAGTATTCCTCGCTGGTGAACGAGCAGAGCCGGACGCTGGCCACCTTGCGCGGCTTGCTCGATTTTAAAAAGGTCAAGCCGGTTCCCATCGAAGAAGTCGAGTCGGTCGAGAGCCTCATGAAACGCTTCAAATCCGGCGCGATGAGCTACGGCTCCATCAGCCAGGAAGCGCATGAAACCCTTGCCATCGCCATGAATCGGATCGGTGGCAAAAGCAACACCGGCGAGGGGGGCGAGGATCCGGCACGCTATGTCGCAATGCCCAATGGCGATTCGAAAAACAGCGCCATTAAACAGGTCGCTTCAGGCCGGTTCGGCGTCACCAGCCAATATCTCGTCAAAGCCAGGGAGCTGCAGATCAAAATGGCCCAGGGCGCCAAGCCGGGTGAGGGCGGTCAGCTCCCCGGAACCAAAGTCTATCCCTGGATCGCCAAGGTCCGCTACTCGACTCCCGGCGTCGGTCTCATCTCGCCTCCGCCGCATCATGACATTTATTCCATCGAAGATCTCGCGGAGCTGATCCATGACCTGAAGAACGCCAACCATCACGCCCGCATTAGCGTCAAGCTGGTGTCCGAAGTCGGCGTTGGGACCATTGCCGCCGGCGTGGCTAAGGCCCATGCCGATGTCGTGCTGATTAGCGGTTATGACGGCGGCACCGGCGCTTCCCCCCAGACCGGCATTAAACATGCCGGCATTCCCTGGGAGCTGGGCCTGGCCGAAACTCACCAGACTCTGGTCTTGAACGACCTCCGCTCGCGTATCATCGTCGAGGCCGACGGCCAGATGAAGACCGGCCGCGATGTCATCATCGCCGCCTTGCTGGGCGCGGAGGAATTCGGTTTCGCCACCGCCCCGCTCGTCGCCATGGGGTGCATCATGATGCGGGTTTGCCACCTCAACACTTGCCCGGTCGGCGTCGCCACCCAGGACCCCGAGCTCCGCAAGCGCTTCGCCGGCCAGCCCGAGCATGTCGTCAATTTCATGCGCATGATCGCCGAAGAGGTCCGCGAGATCATGGCCCAGCTCGGCTTTCGCCAAATGAACAAGATGATCGGCCGCTCCGATCGCCTCGAGGTCAGGAAAGCCGTTGGCCACTGGAAAGCGCGTGGCCTGGATTTCAGCAAAATCCTCTATCAACCCGAGGTGCCCACCTCTGTGGGTCGCTTCTGCCAGGTGGCTCAGGATCACGGGCTCGATAAGGCCCTCGATAATACTGTCCTGCTCCCCTTGTGTGCCCCGGCCATCGAGCGCAAGGAAAAGGTGGTTTCCACCTTGCCCATCCGTAACGTGAACCGCGTCGTCGGCACCATCGTCGGCAGCGAAATCACGCGCCGCTGGGGGCCTGAAGCGCTCCCTGAGGATACCATCGAAATCCATTTCACCGGCAGCGCCGGCCAAAGTTTTGGCGCGTTTATGCCCAAAGGCATGACGTTCTTCCTTGAAGGCGATTCCAATGATTACATCGGTAAAGGCCTTTCCGGCGGCAAGATTATCGTCTTCCCGCCCGAGCTCTCCACGTTCGTGCCCGAGGAAAATATCATCGTCGGCAACGTCGCCTTTTACGGCGCCACCAGCGGTGAAGCTTACATCCGCGGCATGGCCGGCGAACGCTTTTGCGTCCGAAACAGCGGCGTGACCGCGGTGGTCGAATCGGTCGGCGATCACGGTTGCGAATACATGACCGGCGGACGCGTGGTCGTGCTGGGTCCTGCCGGGCGCAATTTCGCCGCCGGCATGTCCGGAGGTGTCGCTTATGTCCTCGATGAAGCGGGCGATTTCCACCGCCGGTGCAACCCTCAAATGGTCGGCTTGGAAAAACTGCAGGACCCCGATGAGATCGAGCAGGTCTGGAAATTGATCCAGCGGCATCAAAGCTACACGCGCAGCGCCCGCGCCGCCCGCATCCTGGCCGACTGGCAGCAGATGGTCCCTAAGTTCGTCAAGGTCATGCCCAAGGATTACAAGCGCGTCCTGCAGTCCCTCAAAACCATCGAGGAATCCGGTCTCAGCGGCGAGCAAGCCATCATGGCCGCTTTCGAAGTCAACTCCCGCGACGTCGCCCGCATCGGCGGCGGGTGATCCCTTCCATGCTATCTCAGACAGCTCCTCCGTATCCCGTAACCTTAAGCACTGACCACACACAAGATGGGTAAACCCACAGGCTTCATCGAGTATCTCCGTGAGCTTCCCCTGGATCGCTCCGCCCTGGATCGCATCCAGGATTGGAACGAGTTCCACATCCACATGGAGGAGAAAAAACTCCGCGACCAGGGCGCTCGCTGCATGGATTGCGGCATTCCCTTTTGCCATACCGGCACGCTCCTCAATGGCATGGCTTCCGGTTGTCCCATCCATAACCTGATCCCCGAGTGGAACGACCTCGTTTATCGCGGCCTTTGGAAGGAAGCCCTCGAACGCCTCCACAAAACTAATAATTTCCCCGATTTCACCGGCCGGGTATGTCCGGCCCCTTGCGAAGGATCATGCGTCCTCGGAATTAACACCCCGCCGGTAACCATTAAAAATCTCGAGTACGCCATTATTGAAAAAGGCTGGGAAGCGGGCTGGGTCCTGCCCGAACCGCCCAGTGTCCGCAGCGGTAAAAAAGTCGCTGTCGTGGGCTCCGGTCCGGCCGGCTTGTGCGCCGCCGCCCAGCTCAATAAAGCCGGCCACCTGGTCACCGTCTTTGAACGCGCCGACCGTGTCGGCGGCCTCCTGACCTACGGCATTCCCAACATGAAGCTCGACAAGGAGCAGGTCGTCTTCCGGCGCATCCGCCAGATGGAAGCCGAAGGGATCCAATTCCTGGTCAATACCGAGGTCGGAGTCAATTACCCGGCTGCGAAGCTGCTGCGGGAGTTCGATGGAGTAGTCCTATGCACCGGCGCTACCAAGCCCCGCGACCTGCCGGTTGAAGGCCGCAATCTCAAAGGGGTCCATTACGCCATGGATTTCCTCACCAGCAACACCCGCAGCCTCCTCGATCGTCACCGCAACGGAAACTTTATCTCCGCCGACGGCAAAGACGTGGTCGTGATCGGCGGCGGCGATACCGGCACCGATTGCGTCGGCACCTCTCTGCGCCACGGTTGCAAGAGCCTCACCCAGATCGAGATCCTCCCGCAGCCTCCCTTGGATCGCGCCAAGGACAACCCCTGGCCCGAATGGCCCAAGGTTTACCGGATGGATTACGGCCAGGAAGAAGCCGCCGCCAAGTTCGGCGCCGACCCCCGTGTCTATCTCACCACCGCCAAAAAATTCGTTGGCGACGCTCAGGGCCACGTCCAAGAGATCCACACCGTCGAAATCCATTGGGAACGCAATGAGAAGGGACAGTTTGTGCCCAAGGAAGTGCCCGGTAGCGAGCAGGTCCGCCCGGCGCAGCTCGTCTTGCTCGCCATGGGCTTTCTTGGACCCGAACAGCCTCTGCTTGAAGCGTTGGGCATCGAGCGGGATGCGCGCTCAAATGCCAAAGCTGATTTCGAGAAATACTCCACCAACATCAAAGGCGTCTTTGCCGCCGGTGATTGTCGCCGCGGCCAGAGCCTGATCGTTTGGGCCTTTAACGAAGGTCGCGGCGCAGCCCGCGAATGCGATCGCTACCTGATGGGCCAAACCGACCTCCCGTAAATAAGGTAAGGCGGCGGTAAGAAAAAAAAGTAGCAAGATGCCGCTGGGATTTTGTCGCCCAGCGAGGCGCATATCCGCAGCGATCTGTAACGAGTGAACAACGAAGCTGGGCGGCAAAAGAACAAGGCAGGTTGCTGCCTTTATTTCTTACCGCTGCCTAAGGACGCCGTACCCGGCGTCCCCATAGGTAGGGCGCGCTCGCCGAGCCCGCCACGAAAACGGCTCCCCAAACCCCTCACCTCCTCAGCCGGAAAAAAGCGCTCGGCGTGCCCACTTGAACCGTATACGGATTCGTAGCTCCGCTCACGTCCACGTAAGGGCCAGCTGCGTTCGTGGCCGATTGCAGAATCATCGACCCACCCCATTGCAATACCAAACCCGCGCCCTTTTGAACCGCCAGTAACTGACCGGGCACAACTTCTCCGGTCGCCAGCATCGGTGCAGGATAAGTCCCCGCATTCCCATTCGGGTTATGAAATTGAATCTCGCCCAACTGTTGCGCGGTCAAACTGCTGGAGTTCGCCCCAAAGAAAATCTGGTGGTTTCCGCCACCTTCCAGGGACCCGTTCCAGCTCTCGATTGTCAAAACCGCCGCGTTTGACCACACCACCGCGCTGCTGTCGGCAAAGTGCAAAACACAAGGCCCATTGGGTAGGTAGAACCTCGAAAGGCCGTTCCCGGCATACCCGAGCCGGAACTGTCCAACGTCCTGCCGGCCCGTGGAGCATAGCCAATTGCCTTGGGCGAACGTCAACAGCCCCGGCACGCTCAGGCTGCCGCCGCGCTGGTCAAACGTCGCCCCGGTGTCCACTTGCAGATTCTGCGCCGACAACTCGCCATCCCCCATTACATAACCGAAAAACCCTCTCGTCGCGCCCGAAACCCGCAGGAGATTGCTCACCCGGTGAACGCCGCCTCCTTGCAGAAAACCGGCATCGATTGTATGGCTAAACAAATCCTCCGCCGCAACGGTTGAATTCGAGGTCAGCAGCACCCCGCCGTTCAGCGTGTAAACGCTCTTCACCGGCGAAGGCCCCACTGTCAGATCTCCCGCCACTGCATTGGTTCCTCCGGACTGCGAGAAGTTCCCGATGCTTACCGAAAAACTATCGGCCGACAAACTGCCCCCTGTCAGCGCGCCGGATCCCCACATCCAGTAATTGGGCCCGATCTCCCCGCCCGTAACGCTGAAGCTCCCGTTGATCGTGCACGTCCCGCCAAATTGACTGAAGCTCCCAAAAAGCCCAACTTCCAGGCCTGGCACCACCCATACCCCGTTGGACAACACGTAACTGCCGTAGGCCGATCCAACCAGTGGCGCTCCCGTGGCGATGCCAACACTGGCCGTGCAGTTGTTCGTCCCCCCGTTTTGCTGGAAGTAACTTGGCCCGTTGATCGGCGGCTCGGCTCCAGGAAGCTCTAGCGTCGTGGTGTTCAATTCGCCCCCATCCAGTGTGTAAGAACCCCGCACCATGTTCACACCGCCACTCGCGTCCACCCTCCCGCTCACCTGGTGAAACGCGCCGTCGACTACCCGGATCGCGCCGCTGAGATTCCCATCGTAAAGGGTGTATGTGGAACCCGCCTGCACTCGCAGGTTGCTCGGAGAATTGCTGCCTCCAAACTGGTTGAACGTCCCGGTAAACGTCCCGCCTACCGCTTCGGTCCCCACGACCGTCAGCGTCCCGTTGGTTAAATAGTACACCCCGTTCCCCAGGTCGCCGACCGTCATCGTATCGGCCAAAACCTGTGCCGATTCGGCTTGGATGAACGTTCCGCCCACCTCCAGCCCGTTGAACCCCGTGGTCGTCGGTAATTGCAGCGCTGACTGCAAGGCCACTACCGTGGCGTTGCTTCCGATATACATCCCGCCAACAAGTGTGAGCGGCGTGTCAAACCCGGAATAATTCAAAAGCAATTCGTTGTACGAATTGGTCGGCGACGCGAGCGTGATCGAATAAACGCTCAACGTTTGGGGAAACTCCTGCGCGGTGCTCGGATTGATGCCGACCGCTTTCCAACCCTCGTTGGTGAGCAGGATCACCTGGCCAGGGCCAGGCGCCTCCCCCAGCGACCAACTCAAGTCCTGCCAATTCCCGCTCGCGGGACTCGTCCAGAAATTAGTAGTGACTGCGTGTAGATTTCCACTCGTTAAACCGACGCATAAAGCTACCGCCACCCGGAGATTGAAAGACGCCCTTGACATGACCCGAACGATCACCCCGGTACCCGCCGCGGGATATGGGGTTGTCCCCGATTTCGCCTCTTGGGTTCAACCCCATCCCGGCAAACGCATCACCTTCGCGCTTTTCCCCGCGAAAGCCACGTTGTACCTGGCATTTGCTTAGGCGAAGGTCATGGCCCAGAGCTGCTCGGGCGAGGGCAACCTCCCTCTCCGGTCTATCGGTCCCATGACTCGTATCAGCCGCATTAGTCCCAAGCGCCATCGCTGGATCCTCTCCATTTTCTCAGTTGCTTTCTGTTAAAAATCCCCAACCCGAAGGGTCCCGGGAGGGTTGACAGAAGGTGGCCGGTGTGTCGTTCGCGCTGGTCCCTGCGAACGACCAACGGAAAACCGTCCGAAAGCAACCGCACGCCGGAGGGAGTGCCAGAGTCACCCAATCCACAGAGAAAACCTGCGAAAATTGGCGGACATTTTTTCCTTGTCTCCTGAGCTTTCCTGAGCCACGACGTTCAGAGATGACGCTCGCCTCAAAATCAGTTACGCCGTCCGGTCACGCGCCACCTGTCGCTGGTATGTCTCATCTTTGCAAACCCGACCCCGTCCGCCAGGCGCCTCCATCCCATCAAACCTCCGCTGGGGAGCATCACTCCTGATATGACCTCCCTTTCCATAATCATTCCCGCCCTGAACGAGGAGGGTTACATCGGCGAAACACTGCAAAAGCTCCACGCAGCCATCCTAACACTACAGAGCAGCAACCTTTGCAAGGTGCAGGTGATCGTGGTGGACAATCAAAGCACGGACCGCACAGCCGCGATTGCCCGTGGCCTGGGCGCGACCGTCATCCCGGAGTCGATTCGAAACATCGCCCGCGCCCGCAATACCGGTGCCCGCGCGGCGGAAGGCGAGGTGCTGTTCTTCCTCGACGCCGACACCTTGGTTCCACCTTTGGTCCTCTCAAAAGTGGCCACCGTGATGAGCGATCCCATATTCGTCGGTGGCGCGATAGACGTGCTCCACCGTCCCTCCAGCGCCTTGCTCCGCTTGTATCTGCGGCTCTGGCGCATCCTGGGCCGTCTCACTGGAATGGCACAAGGCGCCGCCCAGTTTTATCGCCGCGACGCCTTTTCCACGATCGGTGGGTATGACGAAACCATGTACATGGGCGAGGACGTCGATCTCTATTGGCGCATGTCGCGGGCCGCTCGCCAAAAGAGCTGTAAGGTGTGCTACATTTCCGACATTCAGGTCGTCCCTTCGCCTCGCCGCTACGACCGCTGGCCATTATGGAAGACGTTGCTCTGGACCAACCCCCTCGTAGCCACTCTCCTGTGCCGTCGAAAGCGCCCTTGGCGCGGTTGGTACGAGGACGTCCCAAGGTAGCGTATCGGGTGCCGGGCGCAGGCGCCACGACGAACCCCGTCCCTGCTCCCTCTTGCCCTGACAAAGCCAAAAGCAGCCGCGCCGCTGCAAATCACATCACTGAATGGTCCGCCATCGAACGCTGCCGCTTCGATTACCCCATCGAACGCCAGCGTCTTTGGAACTCGCTTCTCCAAGGTCAACTTCGCCTCGAAAAAGCAGGACCTCGGCTTCTGCCTTATGAATCAGCTCGCCACCGCCGAAAAACGCTTCCCCCGCTCCGATCAGCACATCGCCGCTGATTTCTTCGCTCTCCGCAAATTTTACACCGGCACGCGCTGGGCTTTCTCCGAAGGCCGCAACACGGTCAATCCTGCCAGCCATTGCCAGATCGCCTGGGCCGCTGCCCTCGCTTCTCACGCCCATACCGAAAAGTAAGAGGAGGAGCCTTGGCCTTGTTGTGTTGACCATGAGCGGACACTAATCCCGCAGCGGGGAAGTAAGCCTTTGTCGCTATCGAACTTAGCGCAAGACTTGACTTCCCTCGGCTGTTTTCACCGCCTGCCGCCTCCCCATATAAACATACGATTACTCTCCGATTCACATTTTGTCATCCTGTCTCGGTGAAGCCTCTGAACCTCGAGGTTCTGGTAGGCGGTGAAAAGTTCACTGCCCTCCACCGCCCGGGGACTTTGACGTGGCAATCGTAAAAATCGTGCTGGTTTTAATAATAAAGGTAGACAACTGGGGGTCCGGTTTGTGATAAGATCGACGTTCCATGCAAGGAAGTTTGCTCTCGACTGCGGCCAGGGTCTTTTCCCAAAGGAAAGACCGTCCCGCTTGCTCTGCCTCTGAATCTGCCCCGACCGCCCGTACAACCGAAAACAAAAAGTAACGCTCAACCTCATTCGTTCTAATGCAAAAAACTAAACTCCTCGGACTGGCGATAGCCTCCCTCGCCCTCGCGGCCGTCACCCCCGGCCAGGCTCAGCCCTACTCAAATGCCGTTGTCGGCTTAAACCCGGTGGCCTATTGGCCCTTAAATGAAACCGCCCAACCGCCGCAGCCAATGAACATTACGGCAACCAACATGGGCACTGCCGGCGGAGCGGACGGCTATTACGGTGCGTGGTACCAGCCCTCCGGCGCCTCCTGGTTCCTCACAAACAATATCCAGCGCGCCCCGGCTGTCACCGCTCCCTTCGACGGCAGCACCGCCATGTTGTGCCAGCGCGCTCCGGGACAATATGTCGTCGTCCCTCGCAACACCAACGGCGTTGCTAATCCCTCCGTCACCCTTGAACCGCCTTTCACCATCGAGGCATGGCTCCAGATCGGCACGGTCGGTAGCGCCCTTGGCACCATCGTCAGCGAAGGTGGATTTGTGAATTTGAACACTGGCGGTCCCAACCCCGCGGACCCCTACTACGGCGGCCTTCGTAGCGGCTGGGCCGGCGTTACGTTGGGTCAGTACCAGGATTACCTTTTCCTGATTTGCCAAAGCACCAATGGCGTGAACAATAAGAATAACGAATTGGACACTTCAGGCTACAACCAGGCTAAAGGCTTCCATGTCGGCGATTGGGTTCATGTCGTCGCGACCTTCGACGGAACCACGGAAGCCATCTGGACTAATGGTGTTTTGTCCGTTTCGAAAAATATCGCTCCGAATGGTGCCGGCCTTCGTTATATTCCCGACCCCACCACTCCCCTGATGATCGGTTCCGGTAGCGATGTCTCGGCTTCGTACGGCATCGCGTTCCAAGGTGCGATCCATGACGTCGCCATCTACACAAACGTGTTGGCTTCGGAAAGCATCGGAAACCATTACCAGGCCGCTTTCGGCACCAACCTCACCTTCGGCAGTTCTTACACAAATGCCGTTCTGGCCGATAGTCCCGCCCTTTACTTCCGTTTGAACGATGCTGTGAGCGCCTCCAGTGTCGGCTATCCCAGCGGCACATTTCCCGTCGCCAACAACTACGGCCTCCTCGGCGGCGCAGCGGCTGGCGTTTATCAACCCGGGACAACTCCCGGTGTCGCCGGCCCTTCTTATTCTGGCTTCGGCGCGAACAGCGCGGCCGTCGCGCTCAATGGCTTCCTCGGCAGCGTCGATGTGGGCGGAGGAGTTCTCCCCTCTGAACTGAACCCCACCGGCATCGCTCCGCTCACCGTCGTGAGTTGGTTCAAGGGCGGCCCCGCTGATGCCCCGGGACGTTTTCAGGAAATCCTCGGTCACGGTGACCTTTCCTACCGTTTCGCTCTCGGCCAAACCGCCGGCGAAAATCATTTCAATCCTGGACCTGGACCGGAACTCCAGTTTGCGAGTGCCGCAGACGTCGCCACCAATGGCTGGGCCCTCAATGATGGCAATTGGCACATGGTCGCCGGCGTTTCGGATGGAACCAATGATTTCATGTATCTCGACGGTCTGCTCGTAAAGAGCGGCACCTACGGCACCAACATCAACATTGTTGGCTCCACCAATGACTTGCTCCTGGGCGGCGATTCTCAATACACCACTCCAAGTGTAAGCGTCCCCAACACCATCCGAACCTTCGACGGCAGCATCGCTCAGGTCGCCTTCTGGACCAATGCGCTTTCCTCTGCTCAGATCGCACAATTATACGGCGCAGCGGGTGTCCCGGCTTCTATCGCCGTCGAGCCCTTGTCTCAGACCAACAACTCCGGCGCCAACGTTTCTCTCAGTGTTATCGCGCGCGGAAGCCCGCCGTTCTCTTACCAATGGTACAAAAATGGCTCGGTTATCACCGGCGCGACCTCCTCGTCGCTCGCGTTCACTCCCGCCACGACCAATAACAACGGCGGCTATTTCGTCGTTGTCGGCAACGGCTTTGGCAACTCTGTCACCAGCACCGTCACTACGCTCACAATCTTCGGCGCGCCCGTCATCGCGGACCAGACTCCTGCGAACATCCATATCTTCGCCGGCACCAGCCCGACCTTGCGGGTGCTCGCTACCGGCCCGCAGCCCATCTCCTACCAATGGAGCCTCAACGGTTCGCCGCTCTCCGGCGCCACCAGCTCCGCCTATACCATCGCCAATGTCCAAAGCAGCGGCAATTACAGTTGCTCCGTGACTAATTTCGTCGGCCCGACATCGATCAACCCAATCTCGCTCACCGTTGTTACCCGACCGGCCGCCAGCTACCCGCTCGCCGTGCTCGCCGACAACCCGCTGTCTTACTTCCGCCTCGATGAGGCAAGTGGAACCATCGCCTTCGATTACGTCGGTGGCCTGAACGCAATCTATAGTAACGCTGTTCTCGGCCAGCCGGGCTATAGCGCCAACGATCCCACGGAGACCTCCACTTACTTTGGATCAACCACCGTCGATAGTTTCGCCGGCGATTGTCCGTCGTTGCTGAGCTTCTCCGCCCCCTCGGGCTCGAACGTCGAATTCTCGATTGAAGCTTGGGTCAATTCGGACGGCCAGCAGCCGACCACCGATGCCGGCATCGTCACCATTGGCTATGGCAACGGTGGCGAGGAATTCGCCTTGGATTGCGGCGCCATCGTTAATGGCAACCGCACTTTCCGTTTTTATGTGAACGACGCCACCGGTGCCAATCATGGGGTGACTTGCACCAATGGCTCTGCGCTCCAGGATGGCCAATGGCACCATGTCGTTGCCGTGTGCGACGAAGCCGGTGGCTCCGTCTCGCTCTACGTGGATGGCGTGCTCAACCATACTGCCTCGATCGGACACTCGGGCATTCGTAGTTTCACTTCTCCTTTGGCCATCGGCTCCCGGTTGTCCGCCAGCACCGCCACCGATTACGACGATCAGTTCATCGGCAATATCGACGATGTCGCCGTCTATAACACCGCCCTGAGCGCTGCTCAGGTCCAGGCGCATTACTTTTCCACCGGCGTTGCCCCAGCTATCACTTCCAACCCCACGAACACGACTGTCAATGTTGGCGACAATGCGTTCTTTTATGCCACCGCGACCGGCAGCGCGCCGCTGACTTATCTGTGGTATGACTTGAGCACCGGTAACCTGGTTCCCGGCCAAACTAACTCGACCTTGGTCATCAGCAACGTCACCGCCGCCGATAGCGGCCGCGACTTCCAACTCACGGTCACCAACAGCTACGGGCAGGCGACCAGCGTGGATGCTATGCTCAGCGTGCTCTCCGGCCCGCCCTCCATCACCACCGATATCCAACCGCTGTTTGCCATGGGCTACGCCGGAACGCCCTTCACCTACTCGGTTTCCGCTAGCGGCACCACCCCCTTCACTTATACCTGGACCCGAAACGGCACTCCTATCGCAGGTGCCACCCGCTCCAGTTATAGCTTCACGAGTCTCGTCGGCACCAACCTCTACGCGGTGACCCTCCAGAATAGTCAGGGTTCCGCTCCCTCCAGCACCGCGACCAACATCGCGTTCGCTGTGCCGATTCTGAACGCCTCGGACTATACCTACAAGATGAAGATCACCTTCTCCGGCTACAATAAGACGGAAACCCTGGTGGACTTCCCGGCCCTGGTCCAAATCGGCACGAACATCCCCGGATTCTCGGCCTCGCAGTTGGCTGTCGATGGCGGCGACCTTCGCTTCACGGATGCCTCCGGCACCCGCGAAATTCCTCACGAAATCGATGAGTGGAACCCCAACGGGGTCTCCAGCGTCTGGGTCCAGGTTCCTTCTCTCTCCGGCAACACCAACTTCATCTGGGCTTACTGGGGTAATCCGGCTGCAACCACTCCGGAATCCTGGTCCACCAACGGCGGCGTCTGGGTCCCTGCCTTCGCCTCCGCTCCGGCCTACGATGTCGTTTATCACTTGAAGGAAGGCAGCCTGCCATTTGCTGATTCGACCACCGCCCATCCTGCCACCAACGGTGTCGCGCCGGCTCAAGCTGCCGGGATCGTCGGCACGGGTGGCCTTTTCAACGGTTCCTCATGGCTCGATGCCGGAACCAATGACGTCGGGAGCGCGTTCACCCTGTTCGCGTGGGTAAATATCGATTCCTCCCCCTCTCAAATCGAAACCATCTGGGCCAACCAGCATGGCGGCTATGGTGCGCCCGGATTCGCGCTGTGGGTCAATACTTACAACAATAATGACCAAATCCTCGATCTCGCTACCGGCAACGGAACCGGTGGCGGCAACGAAACCAGAACTGGCGCGGGCGCGGTCAGCTACAATCAGTGGCACCTGATCGAAGCCTCGGTCAATCTCACCAACGGCGCTTCCAGCTTCTACCTCGACGGCGTCGACATCCTCGATGGTAACGCGGTCGTTAAGGATCTGACTTCGCTCGCGGACCTCAACCTCGGACGGTTCACCGACGGGAACTTCAACATGCACGGCATGATGGATGAAGCCCGTGTCCGTTTGGCTGTTAGCGATGCGGCTTGGGTCTGGGCCGACTACATGACCGTCGCTCAGAACTCGACGTTCGAAACTTATTCCCCTCTCGTCAGTTCCGCCGTGACCATCACGGCCACGCGCTCGGGTAATAACCTCATCTTGACTTGGTCGCAGGGCACGCTGCAATCAGCCAGCACTGTCAATGGCCAATACACCGATATCAGCACCGCGACCTCCCCGTGGACCGTTCCGCTGTCGGGTGCCCAACAGTTCTACCGCGTGAAAGTCCGGTAACCACACGAGATATCGTGCTTACCTAGTTGTTCACGGCGGCCGGGAAGCAATTCCCGGCCGCCTGCTTTCAGAAGCGCATTTTATGCCCGAACGCTTAAATCCAATCGGCGCGCCAGGCCCCCGCGCCTCGAGCGCTTCGGCTGCGTCGCACCTGCCGGAAGTCGGTCCAGCGGTCTGCGTCTCGCGCCAGGGCAGGGCAGGGGTGACGGAAATCCTCACTCTCGTCATTTTTCTGTTCGCTGCGAAACTATCGGCCGCCTCGCTTTCCAACCCCGCCGTTGATTCATACAACGTCCGCGTCGGCACGCAAACCTTCGCCGGCCTCTACCAATTTACCACCAACACTCTCCTCGTTGAAACGGCCCAGGCCATCCGTGATCTGGGCAGCGGCGTCATCAAATTCTACCTCGGCACCGACGTTCAACGGCAGTCTCATATCACCCTCACGCCCAACCTCACCAATCTCCTCACGCTCGTGCGTGACGAACCGTCCTATCACCGGGTGCTCGATATGCCCTTCCAGCACTTCGTCCTGTGGGCTTATCCCTTCGGCAATGCCTGGCCCTTCGATGGCTATTCCTCCACCGAACGCGCTGATGATTACCAGGAAATGTTCGACCTGACTTCCTATCTCCTCACGAATTATGACAACTCGGGCAAAACCTTTTACCTCGGCCATTGGGAAGGAGATTGGTACCTCCTGCCGAATTACAACACCTCGACGAATCCCACTCCCACCGCGATCCAGGGCATGATCGATTGGCTCAACAACCGCCAAAAAGGCGTGGACGATGCCAAGGCCGCCATTCCTCACAGCAATGTGAATGTGCTGAATTACGCGGAGGTCAACCGCGTGCTCGATGCCACTTCGGGAGATACCAATATCAATCAACGCGCCATTAACACGGTAATCCCGTACGTGACCAACCTCGACTGCCTTTCCTATTCTTCCTACGATGTCATGGCTGCCGGCGCCTCCACCCTCTGGTCTACCTTGGATTACATGGAATCGATGCTCCCCACCAACAAGGCCTCCGTCGTTCCTGGTCAACGGCTCTGGATCGGCGAGTACGGCTGGGGCACCCTCGATAATACCACCCAGGAGCAAAACAGCCGCGCGTACCTGCAACGACTGTTGACCTGGAATCCTGGTCCCCGCTTTATTTTGTTTTGGGAAATGTACAATAACGAAACGAACTGTGCCTATTGGCTCATCGATTCGAATAACGTCAAGGTTGCCTCTTACTACCTTCATAATCGCTTTCTCAATAACGCCCGATTGCTCACCGCCCAGTTCCAGGAGCGGAACGGCCGGCTGCCAATCGACAGCGAGTTCGAAGGATTGGTTACCCCGATGTTAAATCAGCCGCTCCCGCCGCCCGTCAATCTTGCCGTCGGTAACCGCGCTGCAACGTTGCTGAACGCAGGGACTGCGTCGGTTTCCGGCACGCTCGCCCAGGGTGTCTACGGCGACGACTGTGCCAGCGTGCAGGTGTTCTACGGTCGGCAGGACGGCGGTGCCTCTCGCGGCGCTTGGGAGCAGAGCCAATTCATCGCTCTCAATACGAACTTCAATCTCGCCACTTTTACCGCCGCCCTCGCCAATCTTGCACCGAACACGAATTACTTCTTCCGCTTCTATGCCACCAACTCCAGCGGCGAAGCCTGGGCGCCCGCGTCGGCCCAGTTCAGCACCACCGCGCTGAATCCTGCCGATTACGGTTCGCGTATGAAAATCACCTTCACTGGCTACAACCGCGGCGAGGCGCTCCTGGACTTCCCCGTGCTGGTGAATCTTTCCACTAATCTACCCGGCTTTTCTTATCGCCAATTCGCCTCGGCCACCGGCGGCGATCTGCGCTTCGCCGATGCCGGGGGCTTGTTGCCGCTCCCATTCGAAATCGACGAATGGGACACCTACGGCGTTTCGACGGTTTGGGTGCGCCTGTCTCAGTTGGCAACAACGAACGATTTCATCTGGGCCTATTGGGGAAATCCTCTGGCTCCCGCCTCGCCGGCCTCCAGCACCAACGGCAGTGTCTGGTCCGCCGATCATTTCCTGGTTTATCACTTGAAGCAATCCGGCTTCCCCTACGCGGACAGCTCACAGCAACATCCCGCGCTGTCCGGGGCTGCTCCTGGCTCGACCTCAGGTATCATCGGACATGCCTGCCTCTTCGATGGCTCTTTCAAGTATCTGAACTCTGGTGCCATCAACCTCGGCAATGCCTTCACGCTCTCCGCCTGGGTCAATCTGGCTCCCGCCGCCACCAACATCCAAACCATCTGGGCCAACAAAGCCGGTGGCTATAATACCGCTGGCTTCGCGCTCTACGTCGATACCTATCTGACCAGCGATCACAAGGTCTTCTTCGAAACCGGCAACGGTACCTTGGGCGCCGCGGTCTCCACCGCCGCGGGAGCTGTCAGCTCCGGCCAATGGCATCTCATCACCGCCGCTATCGACCGGGCAGGGGGTACCGGTAACCTATACGTCGATGGAGCCAATCCGACCCAGGCATCCGCTGTTCTCACGGATTTCGCCAACCAAAACACCCTCAACCTGGGTCGCTTTACCAATGCCGATTTTTATTGGACCGGAATGCTCGACGAAGCGCGCATCGAATCTGTCCTGCGTTCACCCAATTGGATCTGGGCATCCTGGATGACCGCTGCTGCAAACAGCGCCTTCGCTTCTTACTCCGGCATCACACAAGCCCCCTCATCGCTCTCGCTCACCTCGAAGAGCAGCTCCCAACTACTCTCCTGGCCGGCTAGCGGCGTCGGGTTGGCGCTCTATTCAGCTACCAACCTCGCCCCGCCGATTCTCTGGACCCCAGTTACCAATCATTCCCAGTGGCAAGTTTCCTTGCCCTCTGATCCCAACGCTAACCGCTTTTACCGCCTCCAACCCCAACCGTGAACCGGAACGCCATGCCGCTGGGTGGAACGTAGACGT
>Ga0207049_1046_pt3 | contig 17435 bp, 16 predicted proteins | sample Alteio_BWMinCont_63_FD_153305 | JGI IMG/M metagenome (GOLD analysis project Ga0207049, IMG submission 153305) | Enriched cells from forest soil in Barre Woods Harvard Forest LTER site, Petersham, Massachusetts, United States -... | ecosystem: Environmental > Terrestrial > Soil > Temperate forest >... | reverse complement strand
TTCGCCATCTGGAGAGGACGACCGTGATGGGCACGCCGTCCGGACATATATACGAGGGCTCCCTCCAATAGCGGCGAATGGATTTACGGGCCGGCGCCGTCAAAATATCGCTGCCGATTAGTTTCAGATCGCAAGCGGCTGTTTACCCCGAATCTTTATTCGCTGATTTACTGGCGACGGGCCACTGCAAACTCAGTCACCAAGTAGAAATGAAGATTCACGGTGAGTAGGCCAACTTACGTGGGTGGGCAGTTTTTTCCGTCCAGCATATAAACGGGGGTACGATATGGGTCTGACCAGCCGGCTGGCGGCCTGGGTTGTAAATACGTCGTTCTCAGGCATACCTGAAAATGTAATCGAGAAGTCCAAGCAGATGATGCTTAATTCTGCCGCCGTAGCTCTGGCAGTGGCCGACCAGAGGGAGGTGGATATCGTCAGCCAATTCGCGCAGGACATGGGGGGTAAGCCGCAATGCAATGTGTTGGTCTCGCGTAAGATGTTGTCCACGGAACAGCAGTATGCAGTGTTCAAGAAACGCCGTATGAATCTCATTGGCGCTCTTGTCGTCCAAGGGCTTCCGGATATCAATGCCAATGATCTCGACACCCAGAGGATATGATAAACGGCGATATTGCAAACCCATGTTACGCGCCTTCCAGAATTGTGCGACGCTGAAGGAACCCGGTTTTCTATATAGATAATAGTCTCGATTGCGTCTCTTATGCAAGCTTCGGGGTTCCCATTTTTCGGGAAGCCCCGGACATGATGACTCTTAGCGCCTGCGGCGCGCCCAGCCGAACGTTTTGGACTAAATGTTGCGCTATACTGCGTAACTTATCAACGTGTGACCTTCGCATTCACTATGCTTTGCCAGATTAACCGGCGCACGGAGGACGAATGTTAATGCTGCGTTTTCTCCTTGGGATGTTGTCGATTGTCCTGATGGTTCTGCAGACCAATGTGGTGTCCGGCCAGGATTATCCGAACAAGCTAATACGCATCGTCACCCTTTCTGTGGGGGGTGGCAGCGATTTCACGGCACGTATAGTCGCGCAAGGTATTACCGGCCCCTTGGGCCAGCCGGTGATAGTAGACAATCGAGCCACCGGGCTTATTGCATCGGAAGCTGTCGCCAAAGCGCCCCCTGATGGTTATACCATGCTTATCATCGGCAGCAGCCTTTGGATTCTTCCGCTTTTGCAAAAAGTGCCGTTCGATGCGGCGAGAGATTTTACACCCGTCTCGCTGATAGAGAGGGAGGTTAGCGTTCTTGCTGTGCATCCCTCGGTGCCGGCAAATTCGGTCGAGCAGTTGATTGCTTTGGCCAAAGCCAAGCCGGGAGAGCTAAACGACGCTTCGGGCAGTTCCGGCGGTCTGCCGCATCTTACGATGGAATTATTCAAGTCGATGACAGGCGTCAATATCGTGAGGGTTCCTTACAGGGGTACCGCACCGCGGCTCACGGCTCTGATCAGCGGGGAAATGCAATTGGGATTCTTTGACGCAGCATTGATGGTGCCGAATGTGAAGTCCGGTAAATTGAGGGCGTTGGCGGTTGCGAGCGTCCAGCCATCAGCACTCTTTCCCAGTTTGCCTACAATCGCGGCCTCGGGCTTGCCTGGTTTTGAAGCAACAGGTATGACAGGCATTTGGGCGCCGGCTAAAACAACTGAGGCGGTCATTAATCGACTAAATCGGGAAATCGTGCGGATGCTTAATCTGCCAGAAGTAAGAGAGAAGTTTTTAGGTGCAGGAGTAGAGGCCGTAGGCACCTCGCCGGAGCAGTTCGCATCCACAGTAAAGATCGACACAGCCAGGTGGGGCAAGGTGATAAAGGATGCCGGTATTAAGCTTGATTGATTTCAGATAAGTAACGTGGGTCCGCCTCAAACCGACGACATGTATGGCGGTGCATTGAGGTTCGGTGCAGGCGGATAATGGAGTGGTTCCGGTTAACGACAGGTGCTGCCGAGGCAGTTCCTGCTATTAGGCCGCGCAAGGCTGTGCATTTGGTCCCGAAGGACCGGAGCCAGCCGGAGCCGATGATGAGCATACTATGATCTGTAAAGGAAGAATGTTTGTGCGAAGAATAGTAATTCGACTATTGCAGGCGCGCGGTACGCATTGCTGAATTACTATGATTGAGTCGCCGCTTGAACCTGGGCGCAGTTCTTGAATAATACGTGGGTTGGCATCCCAGCCACTATGGAGGCTTGATGCCGATTTGGCTGATTAGCTTGTCTCTCTTGGCCATGTCCGCTATAAATGCGGTCGTAAACTCCTTGGGCGATCTGGCGATGGGTTCCGCTCCAATGCTGAAGAGTAATTCTTTCGCCTCTGCTGATTTAATGACCTTAACAATCTCCCGATTAAGCCGATTGATGATTGCGACAGCCGTTTTAGCCGGCGCAAACAAGCTGTCGATCACCGCGAACTCATGCCCGGGCACGCCCGCAGCCGCCACCGTGGCCAAGCCGCGGAAGAGCGCATGCGGATCGGCGCTTGTGAGCGCCGACCCGCTCAACTTGCCCGACTTGAGATGCGACGCCAAACCGGCAGCCGACGGAAACATTAGCTGTTCCTCACCAGCTGGCACCGCTATAGTCGCCGGCCCACTGTCTTTATACGGAATGCGCACGATATTGACGCCCCGTCGGGCGTTTAGGCGCTCGCCGTTGTTGAGGATAACTGTGTAACGTCCATCCACGACTCGCCCCCCCAAGCGCGGTTTGGTCGTCCCAACATGTCCCGGTATCTAACGATGGTCACATTCTGCATCAGTGCTTGAACGGTGGGTCGGTTTACCGCAGCATCAGTGTAACTGGAGACGTCTACCTTACGCCTTGCACGCTGTCTCCCCGGCTCACGCGCCATGCACCGCAGAGTAGCAGTATCAGGGTTGAGATGTCCTGCACCTTGTGGGGCCTCGGTGACGTTTACCTGCATATTTCCGCCGCGTGGAAACCCAGCACTAATCGCCACTCACCTGAACCAGGAACTCACGCGCGTCGTTAAAGCACAATCAGCAAAAGGGACGCTATTGAGTCTGGGGGTGGAGCCCGTCGCCGGCTCGCCGTAAGAGTTTGCGGCCCAATCAAATCAGTTATGTACAACAGGATCAAGCTGATCAGGAATATCGGCATCCGCCCCGAATAAATGGCAAATATCAAGCGCTTTAAACTGGGAAACCTACTCGATAAACAGGCACAGCCACGTGAATGGGGAAAGGTTTAACGGTCAGAGAATGCGAAAAACGACTGGGCGTTAGGCTTTTAGCCGCGGCAGCAACCTGAGTGCGTTATCGCGATCGATGGCTCGAAGATCGAACGCACTGAATCCCCACTCGCTCAACCCGGTAACGCATTCTTCGCTCAATGCAAACGGAAAATCGGTGCCAAACAACACCTGCGACACGGAGACGATCTTCAGCAACGCCGCCAGCGCCCCCGCATGGTTCGCCTGCGCCGTATCGTAGTAAAACTTTTTTAGCTCGAACATAATTCCGTTTGGCAATCGTTTCTCGCGCTCCTTTACACGAGACTCTTCCCTCCTGAAGCGCCCGAGCAGAAACGGCATGGTGCCACCGCCATGGGAAAAGATCCAGCGAATGTCCGGGAAGCGTGCGGCCGTTCCGCTTAACAAAAGGCTCGCGATAGCGCGAGTGGTGTCGGTGGCATACTCGATTACGCTTTGCCCTACATCGGGAATCAGATTCTTGCAACAGGCGGGCGAAAGCGGATGGGTGTAAACGACCGCCTTACGGCGATTGAGTTCCTCCATCACTGGCCAGAATACCGGGTCGCCGAGCCACTGGTTGGCGTAGCTCGTCATGAGTCCGAACCCGTCCGCGTTGAGCACATCCAGCGCGTACTCGATCTCGCGCAAACTGCCCTCAGTGTCTGGCAGCGAAAATGTCGCAAAGATCCCGAACCGGCCCGGGTAATCCCTAACCAATTGCGCCGCGTACTCGTTACTCTCTCGAGCAAGACGCCGCCCAAGATCAATGTCGCCAAACCACACTTGCGGCTGCATCAAAGATGTTACGGATGTAGCGATGCCGTTTTTATCCATTTCCTCTATCGACATTTCCGGCGACCATGCGGGCGATCTTTCTCCTACGCGAAGGGCCATCGTTTCGGCCACGTATTTTGGTGGTAAAAGATGGTGATGGATATCGACCCTGTGCGGTTTGGTACGAGCCGCGACTGGCGCCTTCGCCATCGACGCGCTCCAGGGAATACCTGCGCCCGCACTCGGCGGGGCGGTGGACCCGCTATGCGAAGATCCCGAGGCACTTACAGAAACGATATCGGTAGCGTCACCAAAGGTTTTGTTATTGTCAGCAGCAGAATTCACTATTCTTCTCTCCAGCCGAAAAGGTATGGGGGGCAGTGTACCACTTTCATTGGGAGGTTGGGACAACGGGTTGTTCGCGGCCACAGTACAATGCATTATTAATCCGCGTTTCGTGGTATTGAATATGGATGTAGATGTTTGTCTCGATAACTAACATTAGGCCGGCAATCGCTGCGTTGTTCTTGCGCCTCTACACGTGAAATAGATTCTGCTCATTGAGCGCGTTTTGCAACAGCCTCTATTGGTAAGTCAAATGCACAAAACGAACAGATCTATGTACCTGACCTTTCTTAAGCTCGCGAACGCAACATATGTTTTCCGTGACAATAAATGCTGCGCCATCGAGGTGGAATCTTTCCTGGTCAACCATCGGCCCACAATTACTAGTTATCTCCGCCGGCGCGCTCCAGATCTCTACGCTTGATCATTTCGTGGCTGGGATCGAACAACCGAATGTTGCCGGATTCTGTCCTTCAGGGAAACATATGCGATTTCAGCGAAAACAGCTTTTTGCTGTCTTCGGCCGTTGCCATCCCAAGAATTATTTTTGCGCCTTTTCGCCGATCAGTGACACTGCAAAACTCGTGTTGACGCTCAACAGGACTAGCTGCCGGGTGGTTTCGCCGATCATCCGGGTGTTCTCATGCCATTTTCGGCAATACCCGGAATTGCGCAATGGGATAATCCATTGATTTCTGGAAGTGGGTCGAAATCGATCCGGCGTCAACAGCATTGCACGCCGTAGACCCGTAAATATAATCAATGGGTTACGGAACTCCACCATCCCGCTAACCACCCTAAAATATAACCATCCCCCGTTGCTGCCTCGGGCATGGGGTCGGACCCACGCAATACTAGCTTGCATTTTGCGACTGTTGCCTCACTAAACTGGCATTATCATTCACCCTAAATGCGGCATTGGAGGTCCATGAAGACGAACAATTGCGAAATGGTTCAACCATATGACACGGTTGAAGAATTCGCCGTTTTGGCGAAATACGAAGCAGCAGAAAAACCATCTTATTCAGCCCTGCATTTGAACGCATACGTCAGCTGCCGGTTTTAGGTTCGAAAAATAGCAATTCGCCCCTACACAGAACGGGAAATCTCGTGAATACCACATACAGGATGCCGCGATGCCATTCAAGCTTGTTATGTTGCCACCACAATTGAGCAAAACACGCGGATGGCCCGAACGCCTTTCGGCCGAATTGCACGGTATTTCAGTTGTCGTTCCAGACAATATGGAACTTGCCGAAGAGGCAATACACGACGCCGATGCGGTGTGCGGAAGATTCCTGCCGCCCGAGTTGCTGCGTAAGGCAAAACGCCTCCGCTGGCTTCAAGCTCCATTTGCCGGTGCCCCGCCGGGCTACTATTACCCCGAGCTCATCGCGCACCCGCTGGTCGTAACCAATATGCGTGACACGTTCAGCGATCACATCGGCACGCACATCATGTCGATGGTGCTCGCCTTTGCACGTGGATTGCACCGTTACATCCGGCATCAGTTGCAGCGTGAGTGGCGGCCGCTGCCCCAGGGCGAGGGCATCATTCATTTGCCGGACGCCACCGCATTGATTGTCGGGGTCGGCGGCGTCGGCTGCGAAACCGCGCGGCTCGCTAACGCCTTTGGTATGCGGGTAATCGGGGTCGACGTCAGGCGCAAGCAATGTCCGCCGGGTATGGCCGAGCTTCATCGTCCTGACAAGCTCGATGATCTGCTGCCGGAAGCTGACTTCGTGCTTATGACGGCGCCGCATACGCCAGCTACCGAGGGTATGTTCGACCGCGCCCGCTTTCGACGCATGAAGCGGAGCGCCTTCTATATCAACACGGGACGCGGCAATACGACGCGGCTGGACGACCTCGTTGCAGCACTCGTGGCCGGTAATATTGCCGGCGCGGGTCTTGACGTATTTGCCCAGGGATCTCGGGCGCACGATTCACAGGTGCGCTTGGACGACGACGACCCATTGTGGACGATGCCGGGCGTCATCATAACGCCGCACGTCGCGAGCTCTGGGCCCTACATGTACGATCGCATGTTCGAAGTGCTGCTCGATAATTGCCGGAGGTTCACCGCCGGCAAGGCACTTCGCAACGTCGTCGATAAGGAGAACTGGTTCTAAGTACTGCGCGTAATGATTGACAGGCTACTGCAGACGCAGATTTTCCTCTTTGATGACCCTGCTCCAGCGGGCCATGTCGGCCTTGATGAAAGCAGAAAACTCCGCAGGGCTGCTTCCGACCGCTTCGTTGCCGCTGCTAAGCAATTTTTCCTTGATGTCCGGGCGGCTCACCACCCGCAATACTTCCTCGTAAATGCGATTGATGGCCGCGCCCGGCATTCCCGCCGGCGCCCACAGCCCCGTTGGGGACACGGCTTCGTAGCCTGGAACCGTCGCAGCAATCGGCGGCAGATCGGGCAATGGGGGATAGCGCTTCGTCCCGGTGACGCCCAAGGCCGTCAACCTGCCAGTCTGCAAATGGGGCGCGGCTGACTCGGTCGTCGAAAACTGCAGTTGCACCTCGCCGGCCACCACCGCGGCCGTGGCGGCCGTGCTGCCTTTGTAAGGAACCCGCACGAAGTTTACCCCGGCCATGACCTTGAAAAGCTCTCCCGCCAGATGACCCACGCCGCCGATGGGCGGCGATCCCCAATTCAGCACTCCCGGCTTCGCCTTGGCGAGATCTATGAGCTCGCGCACGGATTTTATCTGAAGAACCGGGGAAACTACGAGCACGAGAGGCGCGACAGCCACCAAAGTAATCGGGGTAAAGTCCTTGACCGGATCGTACGGTGTCTTTTGCAACAGTGGCAAAATCCATGAGCCCCCGCCCGTGAGATGCATCGTATATCCGTCCGGTGCCGCCCGCGCGGCCATCTCCGTCGCCATATCGCTGGGCCGATTTTCGACAATGACCGGCTGGCCTAAGGGACCGGAGATCCCCTGGGCGATTAGCCGCGCGATGAAATCCGTAGTGGCTCCGGCCTCGCTCGCAAATATTCGAATTGGCTTGTCCGGATAGCTGGCGGCAATTGCGGTGCCTGCAACGAGAACAAACATGCTCGCTGTGCAACAAATCGCGATACCACGCTCAAATTGCATAGAGTCCCCTTTAACAAGAGTCTTCTGGTACAAGATTCTTAATTGTAGCCTTAACCGAATCTAACATGCCGCAGATTTTTTACTCCCTGGCGCAACTCATGCCGCATTCACCAACCCGTGTGGTATAAAAACTCCAAGCAACTGAAAACCCAGTAGATTCAAGCCCAAGTTGAGTTGGTCGATTCCTTTCGTTACCGACATACGATCCGACCCAGAACGGGACTATTAGTCGTCGGTATGAACCGCATGGCGATGCCATAACTAACACGCACGACCAGCCCGCCCGTTGCGGCTTTCACCATACTGAATTTGCCCCGAGTGAATCACATTGACAGGTTTCACCCACTCATCCGAGTTCCTCATATCCCGCGCTTCTCCCTGCGCTGTTTGTACGCGGATTTTCCCAGTTTGGCAACGGGTCTCGCTCAATCGATGTTGCGAGTTCATGATCCGTTCCGTTTTGTAGCTGTCCGGTTGTCATAGTGTGCCGAAGTGGGTACGAGATGAGCCTGACGAAGCTAAATAGTAATTCGCCTCCTCCAGGATCGGGTCAGGCGGTTGCGCGATTACCCCAACTGGCGACAGAGGGAAGACAATGCGTACGACCGGATAACCGTTCGATCTTGAAAAGATGTAGGTGTACGAAGCCTACAGAGCGGTCAAATCCAATGGTGGTGCCGCCGAGGTGGATGGTGAGACGATTGGACAGTTCGAAGCAGAGCTGAGGAGTAATCTCCACTAGATCTGGAACGGGATGAATTCTGGAAGCTACGTGCCACGACCGGTATTCATTGTGTAAAAGCAAGTCCCGATCAAAGGTACCAGTGATGTAACCCAACATGTGCACCCCATTCCATGGCTTTGCCCTGCTCCAAACACCGCTGACAAAAAAGGTTGAAGATCGGAATAGTGTGAAATGGCACAATAATCGAATCCGATCCTTGTCCGTATTTATCGGTTCTTCCAGACCTTGGAATTTCTGACCGTATGAGTTGATCGCTGTCGTATGGCCAGCGCCCCTCGATAAATCCCTAACTGCCTGTAGCCGACCGACGAGGATTCTGGGTGCCTTACGCCACGTTGACCCGGTGTGCGCGTAACTATAAGATGGGCAGTAGCGGTGGGCAGCAAGGAGGGAATATGGTGATGGTAAAAGCCTTTGACGAGGCCAAAGCAAACCAGAGAAAAATAGAGCCCGACGCTAAAAGAGGGCCGGGCACGATATTGAACACGCCTTTTTTCGGCGTTCAGGGCGCGCCCAACATGTACGATTTGCCGCTCGCTTGCCTGTCGCAAGGCGGCCCCGGACGCTCATCGACCACGCATTTTCATGTTGTCGATCAATTTCAGTTTATTGTAGATGGCAAGGGAATGCTGGGACGGCACCAGCTTACGCCTTACGTTGTGCACTTCTCGCGGGCCTACACGCCATATGGACCCCTAACTACCGATCCGGCCATCGGCCTAACCTATTTTGTTCTGCGGGCACACCACGATACAGGTGCGCAACGCCTGCCGGAAGAACGCGAACAGCTTATGCGTGTTCCTCATCGCCAGCCATGGCAAATGACGCGTCAAGTCATGTTTCCTCTGCTCGGGGCGGGCAGCGCAGCTGAAGGCGTCAAGCTTGACCAGATTCCCGATATGAAAGACGAACATGGGCTCGCTGCGTACGCGCTCAGTATGAAGCGGAACACCAAGGTGCACGCCCCAGACTCTCATCTAGGAGACGGACAATACATAGTCGCCGTCAATGGTAGTTTTTGGCATGATGAGAAAGAACATAAAGCGTGGGCTCTCGTGTTCACGGACCCCAAAGAGGGCCCGTACCAAATACACGCCGGCGCGCAGGGTTTGGAAGCCCTTATCGTTAACTTCCCCCAACCGTCCCGTGCAAGTGCTGCCACCGACGTGGACACCAGCTTGCGTGAGGCTACGAGCCTTAAAACGTGGCAGTGCGCTTTGTGCTCGTTCGCCTATAGCGAGGCCGCTGGGCTGCCGGAAGAAGACATAGCGCCCGGCACCCGCTGGGAAGACATCCCGGACAACTGGAGTTGCCCGGACTGTTCAGCATGTAAAAGCGATTTTCAGATGTTAGAGGTGTCAGTAAGAGCAGAATAGATTTTAGTAGACCATCTCGGGTAAATTATTTCGTTGAATTTCACGCTACCGTGGAGCACTAGAGGATATAGGCTTCCTGTAGTCTTCGGATCCCGACCGTGGTCCAATAATTGCGTGGCGTGCATTTCTGGTCTCGTTTCTCGACAACCGGCAAAATGGTAGGCGGTCCCACCGAAATCACGCTTGGGTTTGTAGGGGTCCTGAAGAATCCCGCTTCTGCGAAGTTTGTTTCGGCGTATCAGATGAAAACGTGGCAAGTATTCGTCGTTTTCAACTACACAAACGAACAGCTGGAGTTGGCCGGGCCTTGTACATTTGCGATATCAGCGAAAGCAGCCTTGGCGCTCATCAGGCGTCGCTATCGCAGGAATTCTCTACGTTCTAGTGCGCCGATCCTTGACACCGTTGCAAAACTCGCGTGGACGACCAGCAGGTAACAGGAACTTTGCCTTACTGGTAACTGCCATTCCTCTCAGCCTACCTGACTTCATATTTGGCACCACGAAGGAAGGAGAAGTAATCATTGCCTGTACATTCCCCAGAAATTAATGCGAGGGTTGCGGGTGCCACACCTTTGTAAGGAATTCCAACATATTAGTATTCGTCATGGATTTGAATGGTTATGCCGCAAGCTCCGCATTGCCGCCTGCCCCTGCTGAGCCGTAGTTCAGCGATCCGGGATTTGCTTTTGTGCCAGTGAGATCAATTCTTCTGTAGACTTTACTGGTAATGCAGGATGGCCGAAAAGAACATTAGGAGTCATTCCCAAAGTTGTGGTGGGCGCAATATCCTGCACCGGATCGAAGGATATTATTCGAACCAGCAACTCCATCCACAGAATATTTCCGAGGACCAGTGTGATGTAACCGTCCGGGGGCGCCTGCGCTACAAGTTCTCCCATAAGATATAGCGGCCGATTGTCTACGATCATCGGCTGCCCTAGAGGCACAGAGATTCCTTGCGCGATTAAGCGAGCGGCAAAATCGCCGCCACCACCTGGCGGACTGGTAATCAATCGTACGGGCTTCCTTGGACGACCTTAGGCGAACCCCCGTCTGAGAAAAGACTCGCTGATGCCAACGACAATACCCATAAGTAGTAACACGGTTTCAGCAGAACGTTTCCATATCGAAGTCGATTATGTCCGATCCTAATCCCGGGGGTAGCGACCGTAGAGCCTTAATGCGTTGTCCCAAAACAACTTCCTTTTTGTCTGCTCCGGGAGGTTCCAGGCCATCACGGTGTCCACTGACTTCGGGAACCAGCATTCACCGTGCGGGTAGTCGGATGCGTACATCAATATGTCATCACCGAGAATGTCGATGACGGCCTTCGTGACCTTTTCCCCCTCAGACATTTCGATGCTCTGAAAATACTTTCCACCGGTCACGTATTCGCTCGGCTTTTGCTTGAGGGGAGGCAGCGCCGAGGAAAGTGACCGAGCATGCTCGTCCATTCTGGCGAGCCAGAATGGAAGCCAGCCATGGCCTGCTTCAAGTACGCCAATTCTTAAATTTGGGTAGCGATCCATCACGCCGGCACCCAGCAGGGCCGACATGTTTCGCTGCCCGCACCAGGAATGTGCCGCGATGCGCTGAATCCAATGATTGTCCCAGGTATCAAGTCCGCCCGGCGCATAGGGCGGCAAGTTGGTGAACGTATGCAGCGTAACGGCGAGATCGTAGTGTTGACAAGATCCCCATATCCGCTCCAAATCGGGGTGATCAAGTGGAACGCCGGTGGGAGCCAGAACGAACGCGCCGAGCGGCCAATCCTCATTTGCGCAGCGTTCCAGTTCCTTGAGGCTATTTTCGAGATCGCGACAGGACACCAGTATCACCCCTTTGATCCGCATCGGGTAGGCGCTGCAATAATCGGCCATCCAACGGTGGTATGCCTGATACATCGCGGTCTCCAGAGCGATATCTTCACCGACGGTAAACGTACCGAACCAGCCGGAGGGCAAAGTAAGGTTAACATCGACCCCTTCGCGGTCCATATCTTTGATGCGTTCCGCTGGGTCGTCGTCGACGAGCGCCGACGGCTCCTCGTTTTTGCGTGTCTGGTCGTAGCGCTTGATGCGTGGGCGATCTGCCTCAAGCGTTGCCGAGCCGAGTCTGCGCAGGTATTTACGCGTGCCCCTTGTATAGTTGGAGTGACCGGTAATAGGATCGGTCCACTTATAGGCCTCCCAGCCCGCGAGCTTGTCCTTTTCGGATGACGCAAGATATTTTTCCAAAATGTCCGCACATGTGACTACGTGGGTGTCCGAATCAAACACTTTAAATCCATCTTTTGCCATTTGCTGCTCTCCTCCGGACTGCTAAAACAAGTTAAAAATCGTCAATGTGCAGCTTTGCCGGGTTCTCGATCATCGTGACCTATCGGGGCGGTATGCTGCGCGATTTGTAGCCTATTGCTCCTTCAACAAGAAACGCATGTTGTAACGGTAATCGAATTGCCGGTAATGCTGTTATTCCGCTGATACATCCTATGCAAGGTATCACTGCATTTTGATACCTGCCTCCCTTATTAGCTTTCCCACCTTGGCTATATCCTCCTTGACCCGAATGGCAAGTTCCGATGGCGAACTAGGGGCAGCCTCCGCTCCAGAGGCCAAAAACCTTGCTTGCATATCCGCGCTATTGAGAACCCTTACAATTTCGTGGTTGATTCGACTAATGATTGCTCCAGGAGTCCCTGCCGGCATCCAGACAGCATCTATTGCGGTCAGTTCGTAGCCAGGGAGACCAGTAGCTGCCACTGTAGGTATTCCAGGGTACAATATTGAGGGTTCTGCGCTCGTAACTGCCAAGACTCTCAATTTTCCCGATTTCATAAATGGCTTAGGATCTGCGCTGGTAAATGTAAGCTGCACTTCTCCTCCAGCCACTGCGTTAAGGGCAGGCCCCCCGCCTTTGTAGCTAACGCCTTCGATGTTGATACCGGCCATAGACTTGAATAATTCTGCCGCAATCTGAGTTCCCCCGCCGGTAGGACCTGACGCATAGTTCAGGTATCCCGGCTTGGTTTTGGCCAGATCAATTAGCTGCTTGACGGACTGCACTGGAAGCGAAGGGTCTACAACGAGCACATACAATTTCCTATCAATTGATGAAACGGGCGCGAAATCCCTCACCGGATCCCAAGTAGTGGATCGAGTAAGGTGAGCGAACATTAGATCTGTGCCACCGAGCACCATGGAATAACCATCCGGAGATGCTTTCGCCGCTATTTCACCGTAGATGGCGGCGGGCCGATTCTCTACTACTACCGGTTTGCCAAGTGGAATAGCAATACCCTGCGCGACGAGTCGTGCAAGGAGATCTTGATTTCCACCAACGTCCGCAGTAAGTAAGCGAATGGGCTTGGTTGGATAGCCTTCGCCTAGTACCCCGGGCGAGATTGAAACCAAAAAGCCTACCGAGAATAGCAGCATGCCAAAACGTCCTACCTGCATAATTGCTCCTCGCGAAATACGATACTACATTGCCTTTGATTGCAGAGCGCCATCCTAATGGGCATTTCTGAATTGGGGTCGAGACCCAGGCTATCTTACTGCGGAACCTTGCAGCCTTACCGTAGTACGTCTATTGAGATGTGCATAAGTGTACGAATACTTCAATACCAACTCGAGTGAGCGTGTTCTTCGTCTACTAATTCTATAAGCACGGACTATCAGTGCCACTTATCGTTTTGGAACTGCGAATACCCAGCCCAAGAAAGTATAACGTCGACATGGAATTATTCCGAGGTCATAATTTGTTTAGTCAGCCTTAATGCCCGCGTTCTTAATTACTTTACCCCACTTGCCCATATCTGATTTTATTATCTCCAATAATTGCTCCGGTGAACTCGTTGCGGTCTCCACGCCAGCACCAAGAAATCGTTTCTTGACTTCGTCAGTATTCAATACACGCACAGTCTCTCGATTGAGTCTATCGATTATGGTTACCGGAGTAGCTCCTGGCGCTAACATACCCAAAATGGTTACCATTTCAAATCCGGGTAATCCCGATCCGTCCATCGTGGGCAAGTCGGGGGCAAGACTGAACTTCTGGAGACTAGTCACCGCAAGGGGACGCAATTTATCTAACCTGACTAGTGGCCCCACGGCCCCCACGTCGTTAAACATCAGGTCGATTTGTCCCCCCAACAGAGCAGCGAGCGCCTGCGTGTTGCTCTTATAGGGCACGCGAACAATATTCACATTGGCCATAGCCTTAAATAGCTCAGTGGCCAAAAAAGACGCCCCGCCTGGACTTGCCGTAGCGCCAACATTAATGGTTCCCGGTTTACTCTTGGCCAAATCTATTAGTTGCTTAACGGACATTACCGGCAATGAAGGATGCACCACCAGTAGATATGGGTAACTTGCAACGGATGTAATGGGCGCAAAATCCCTTATAGGATCATATGACGTCTTTTGAACAAGAGGCGTGATCCAAGTCGTGCTACCAGCAATTGCTAAGGTATATCCATCCGGTGCGGCTCTAGCGAGAACTTCAGGCGTCAATGTCGTTGGGCGATTTTCCACGATAACGGGCTGGCCCAATGTAACAGAAATTCCTTGGCTAATTAAACGCGCAAAAGTGTCCGTCGACCCGCCCGCATCGCCGCCAAGGACGCGCACGGCCTTAGTTGGATAATCCTGGCCATAAACGCACGTGGCAATGATCATCGTACATATCGCAGAAAACCTCATTCCATACATATGCGATCCTTTTGATATTCGGCGCTCCGTTTATTGCTTAGAACTAACTTTACCATCCCTGGGGACGCAAACATGCAATGCAGCCACCAATTCCCTGCCCCATAATCCAATCCTTATCATTGTTGTTTAACGATGTCATTTCTTCGGTGAACATCATTGCGGCGTGCCGGTACGAGCAGGTTTGCTCAATTATATCGGTACCCCACAACATTCGTTTTGGAGCAAATGCCTCGTAGACACAACGAAAGTGCGATGCACGCGTCGATAATCGTTCCTAAAGCGCCGCGTCGTCTTTTTTGCTCGTGTGTAGACCAAGGTGACCTCAAATAATCCTTTGCGGTCAATAACTACGCGCCGTGCGTTTCTAATCTAGTTTTCGGACATCCGACCAAATGTAATGTCGAACCTGAAATAGGCGAATTGCAATCTGGATCTGGATTTTACGCGGGCGGCCTCGCTCGGAGAAACTCGATGACGATCAACTGATGGCAATACGCCCAACTGTATACCACCATCAGCAAGAACGAATGCCGCGGCGGCGTGGAACCCATGCCGGGAATCTACGGCAGACTTTGTATTATTTGTTGGACGGTAAGGCATCCGTTACCCAACAATGAGAATGTGCTAGTAAAAACCGCCTCCTAATGGATCCCCTGAAGGGTCGCCTGCTACTTTTGGTGCCGCAGAAAAATGGGCTCGCTGAATACAGCCACTGGCTCAGCCCAAAGGCACGTAAGGACATGACAGACGCCGCCAAACCGGAGAGGATCCTCGGACGTATAAGTTGCTCGTTGCCCGCAAGGTCGATGATTTGATGGTACTTCTATATTCTGATGTGCCTCAAATCGGTCACGCACTCCAGAAACTGATTGCGCGATGGTTAACGAAAACCCCGACTATTTCTATGACCATATTGAAAGGCCTTGGCCAATCTGGGCCATGGACGCAACATGGTGACCCCAAGACAATTCACGTGGCTCAAAACGGCGTCAATGCAAATATTCTCGTTGCCACTCTATGTAGCGATCGGCATCGACTAGGCGGTTCATTTCCGGTGGAGAGGCAATCTTCGACTTGAGATCAGCGGTCGCACCACCGCCGAAGAGGTGAGCGTAGACCTCATGCATCGCCTTGGCTGCAGCAGCGATCGGTTGGTGACCGTGCATTAGAATGCGCGCGCCGCGCGATTCGAGTTCTTCGCGTTTCACCGGTGCGGGCCCAGCAGGCTCTCTGAGAATGATGGGCAGCTTGCAGGCGGCATAAAGCGCTTCCATCTGCTCTAGGTTTCGCACCGCCACAAATTGGAACGCGTCGACCCCGGTCGCCGCATAAGCCCTGGCCCGCGCAACCGTACCCTCAGTACCCTCTATCCGGAGTGCGGACGTACGCGCCACAATGACCAGCGACGGGTCGCTGCGCGCCGCCACCGCAGCGCGTAGCTTAGCGACTCCTTCTTCGATCGAGGTGAGGCTTTCCTTGCCTTCCTCCTGTCCAAAGGGTACCGGGAAGACGGTATCCTCGATGGTCAACGCCGAAACGCCGGCGTGCTCAAGTTCCTGCACCGTGCGCATCGTGTTGAGCGCGTTGCCATAGCCATTGTCCGCATCGACTATCAGGCTTAGCTTGCTTACACGCATGATGCGCCGAATCTGCCCGGCGACCTCAGTCAGCGTCAGCAACGGTAACTCTGGCGCTGCCAGCACCGCGTGGGAGAGGATGGATCCACCCACCTGTCCTATTTCATAGCCGACCGCCTCGGCGATCCGTGCCGACATCGGATCAAACACGCTCGCTGGCGACACGCATCTCGGTCCTTCCAGCACAGCGCGGAGCTTCATACGTTGTTCAGTGTGGTTCATGCTCTCTCCAATAGGTGTTGATGCCACGCAGAAAAGGTGGAATGTTCTATTTGACGACGTACTTGAGATTACACGTTAAGACTGCGGTTGAAAATCGTCCAGCACATGACCTTCGTGATGCCTATCGCGTCAGCCGGTAACCGGCGTTGTTAACCGCCTGCATGGTGGTTGCGAATGAGTTGCACTCCGCCAATCGCACGGCGAAATCCCGCCGCAATATCCGCGAGCCCGTACCTTGTTCCGCAACAGCATCGCGTTTGCCCAGATGCTTTTCCATCACCGCAAGTCCGCACTCGATTTTCCTACGTTTGCGATCATACCATGCAGTGGTCGCGTGCTGTAATGCTGGCTTCTGCAAATTATTCGAGATCGTGACGGTTGCGTCGCCATTGACGTAGCGGAGCGCGTCTCAGCGTTCGACGTCGATCCGGTCATCAACCACGGCCAGGATCAGCTTCGCCACGGTGACTAAACCCTCCCGGTATTTAACTATGATCGCCGGATCTTGTACTGCGTGCTCGTGTATACAAGTAGTACTGAATTTTGCTGAGTGGGTACGCTATAAAATTGCCACGCCGCCTGATGTTGAAGCGGACCGAGGCATATATTCCCAAGTAGTTCACGCAATTGCGTGGATAGCTGCGCTATCCATCGCAGCAGCAAACGCGCACATACGCTGCTCCATCGCATCGTACTGACGCATCCGACCGTCTGGATGGCGCGTCGAGATGACGCAAACAGGAAAATGGTCCCAGTTTCCATCGAGTGGGAGTTTTTCCGATATCTCGATAGCAGCCTTCTCGTTGACGCTTTCATCCGCGCCCACTGTGCCGAGCGCCGCCATCACAACCTGTTAGCCTTATCCTCCAAAGGACGGGGCTTCTATCCGCCCTGCAACACCCGACTCACGTCAAGCCCACCGCCCACCGGGCCGACGACGTCATCCCGCCCCTGCCGGCGCATCAGCGGTTACTGTTAGTGCAGAAACGGATATATTATTTGCTTCACAACGGCGCGACAGCCTACCACAACGCCATGCACACCGGTTTAATTGAGGAGGAGCATCGCCAAATAGACTGCCGCTGCGTAGACCAACAGCGAGCCCTGCGTACAGCCTCCGTGTTGTGATCTTGATTACTTGGCCAACGAAAGTGTATGCAATTGAGTCAGATTTTATTTTCAGAAAGCAAAACAAATCCTTTCCCCAACTGCGAATATTGTGGAGGCAAAGGGGCCCCGTGTATCAGGCGGTACTCATTGGTCTCTTCAGCT
>Ga0207049_1057_pt2 | contig 17475 bp, 14 predicted proteins | sample Alteio_BWMinCont_63_FD_153305 | JGI IMG/M metagenome (GOLD analysis project Ga0207049, IMG submission 153305) | Enriched cells from forest soil in Barre Woods Harvard Forest LTER site, Petersham, Massachusetts, United States -... | ecosystem: Environmental > Terrestrial > Soil > Temperate forest >... | reverse complement strand
AACCCGGATTATGCCCAAAGTTATTTATGGAACATTTCGGGTGAAAGCATCATCCAGCAATTCCACTACGGCATCCGGAAGGTGCGCCAGCATTTTCCGGAAGCGCAATTCCCGGTATATTCTTCAGAGGAGCCGTGTTTCACCAGCGCGTTGCCGGGCGTCTTGAAGTCCTACGGGTTCAAATATGCCGTCTTGAAAAACCCCAACACTTGCTGGGGTGGCTACGTGCGCAACTTCGGCGGGGAATTGATTGATTGGGTTGGTCCCGATGGAACCAAAATAGTGGCCGTGCCGCGATATGAAATCGAGGTTTTGAGTTCCGCAAACACTTTCGAGACTACCGCCTCAAGAAATTCTGCCCGGTATATTCACGCCGCGTTTGAGTATGGTATCGTTCATCCGGTGGGCATGTGCCTGCAGGACGCCGGCTGGCGAATCGGTCCCTGGTTGAGAGATGGGCGCGATGCGTATCAGCCGACCGAATACGTGACGTGGTCCGATTACTTTGAAAAGATTGCCAACCGCCCACCTCAGCAGGAGTGGCGACTCAGTCAGGAGGACATCCAGGTGAGCCTGGTGTGGGGCGCCCAGGTATTGCAGAAAATCGCGCAGCAAGTCCGCAGTGCGGAAAATCGGATCGTCATGGCCGAAAAAATGGCAACGCTCGCGGAAGTTTATCGGGACACGCCCTGGCCTCAACAGAACCTCGATGAAGCCTGGCGGGAGTTGCTGCTTTCCCAGCACCATGATTGCTGGATCGTTCCCTACAACGGTCGCGCCGGCAACACCTGGGCGGACAAAGTGGCGGTTTGGACTGCCCAGACCCGGCAACTCAGCGATCAAACCATTCAACAATCGTTCGCTGCCCTGAACCCGGCTCCTGAAACGAATGGTGCCACTTACCTGCGAGTGTTCAACCCCTTAGGCAGTCCGAGAGCAGAGGTGGCCTCGTTTTCCCTTCCAGACGAATTGAGGGGCGCTGCACTGGAAATATTGGACGGCCAGGGCCGGGAAGTGGCCTCACAGATTTCGTCTCAAGCCGATACCGACACTCAGCAGATTTTGTTTTCGGCAAAGACTCCGTCGCTGGGTTTTGAAACCTATCGCGTTGAAACGAAGGTCCCATCAGCGATCAAAGGCGCGAGTGTCTCCGCCCAGCGCGATGGCTGCTACAAAATCGAGAGCGATCTTTACTCTTTGGTGCTGGACCCGGCCAAAGGGGGAACGGTTCGAAGTTTGGTGGCAAAGAAGCTGAGCCATCGGGAGCTAGTGGACGCATTGGCCGACCGGTGTTTCGGCGAAATCCGCGGCTGGTTCTATGCGGAGCACAAATTCAAGTCCAGTGCCGAGAACCCTGCCACCATCACCCTTTTGGAAACCGGCCCGTTGCGGGTGCGGCTAAGAATTAACGGCCGAATCGGCCCGAATCCGATTACCCAGATTGTAACGGTGGTGCAAGGCGAGCGGCGAATAGATTTCAACCTCAAGATTGATTGGCAGGAAAACCCGCGCATTGGAGCCGAATTCGAACAGGTCTCGGGCTATCGTGCCGAGGACGACCAGAAGGCATTCTATGATGACCGGTTCAAATTGCTCGTCCTGTTTCCGCTAAAGCTTGCCGACCAGCGTGTGTTCAAAGACGCGCCCTTCGACGTTACCGAAAGCAGGCTGACCAATACATTTTTTAATTGTTGGTCGGGCATCAAGAATAACGTGATGCTGGATTGGGTGGATGTCGAGGATGCCTCGAAGCATTGCGGCGTAGCCTTAATAACCGATCATACGACCAGCTACGCCCACGGTGTCGATTTCCCGCTCGGACTGGTCCTGCAATATTCCGGCGTTGGGCTGTGGGGAAGAAACTATGGCATCAACGGACCTACAGAAGTGAAATATGCCCTGCTGCCGCACGACCGCAACTGGGAGCAATCGGGATTGGAGGAGGAGTGCGCTAAGTGGAATGAACCGATCATGACCGCGAGTTTCAAGGCCAACCAGGCGCCAGCCAAATCGAGGCGGTCGTTGCTGACGATAGATGGCCCCGGATGGGAAATCCCCGGCCTGATGATGGACCACGGCAGCTTGATGGTGAGGCTGTTCAACGCTACGACGGATCCGTCGCCAAGAAAGGTCAGCTACGACGGTCACGCCGGCAAAATCGAGTTAGCGCAACTGGATGGTACGGTTATTAAAGAGTTGGCGAAGCACGAAACCCGTGAGGGGCGAACGACGGTCGAACTGGCACTGCCAAAATTCGGCATCGCTACGCTTAAAATCAGCCCGTAGCCACTTCTCGCCTTTTCGGCTGAACAGCGGCGCCCGGACGCGGAAAGATCAGGAACGTCGCCAGGGCCGCAATGCTTCAGACCACTGCAGCTTGCGCCCTTCGCGCATGACGCGAATCCAGACAAATCCATACCAGATGGCCACGGCTCCAAGTGCGGAAACAAGCCACCGGCGTTTGCCCAGTCCAAGCGCCACTGCGACGACTCCCGCGGTTATCCAGATCAGCGCGAGAACCAGAGCAAGAATGCGATTTCCTTTGTTCAGCGTCAACGCGGGGGTTATTTGGAGACCGGGGATTCCTCATCGACGAGAGCGGCAACTTGGCTCTCCAGCTCAAAACGAGCCTCGGTATTTCGCAGGTTCCCGGCCTTGTCCACCAGCCACATGGTCGGGATGCTAAAAATCCCGTATCGCACGGCAAACTTGTTCTCCCAACCCTTGCCGTCAAAGTGCTGAGGCCAGGGTAATTCCTTCTCGGAGATGAACCGGCGTAACACCGGCTCCCTGTCGTCTAAACTAATTCCGACCACTTCAAATCCACGGTCATGGAACTTGCGGTAAACCGCCTTCACGGTGGGCATCTCGCCGACGCAAGGTCCGCACGAGGTTGACCAGAACTCCACGAGCACCGCCTTGCCGTTTAACTGGGCGAGGTCCACTTGGCGCCCATCCAAGGCGGTAAACTTTATATCCAGCGGTTTGCCAACCTCATACGGCTTGGTTCCTTTGAGCAAGTGCCCGGCCAGCGTTTTCACGCCCGGCGGCGCACCCGCAGCGTTCTCAATCTCTGTCGCCAATTCCTTCTGGCGCTCACCCGTGGACCTCTGAGCCACCGCGATCAGCATCGTGTAAATCATCGAGTTGGTCGGAAACTGCTTCAGTGCCGACCGCATCGAGTCCACCCCATTGGATTCAAACTCGGCATCCAGCTTGCTCCTCCCCTCCGTAAACAGACGCATCCCCACCTTCTTGCAGAACGCCGTGTTGCCCGAAAACATCAAGACTCCCACCCGGTCGTCTTCCGGAATACTTTTGTCTGCCAGCACAACGGCGACAAACTCATTTACCTTCTGCTCGGCGTTAGAGTCCCCCGCCGCCACCGCATGATTCAAAGCATGAACCACCGTGATGCGTGCATCGCCGATATTCTCGTTAGTCGGAAACCGCGTAATGAACTCCTGCGCCTTGTTCGCGAACGATAAAGCCGTCTCACGCACCTGTTTTTGGAAACGGGCAACTTCATCCGCCTCGGGTGCATGCGTGCGCCACTCCTGGGGCGGCTGTAATGCCTGGTGCACCTTCTCGACTTCCGCCCAGGCTGCTGCCGGATCAGCCGGGAGAGTGTAGCCGGCGGAGCTTTCAGGTTCCGCAGACCGCGCAAATTCGGCCCCTCCGGCGACCATGGCTATAGATATGTTCACGAGCAAGATGGTGTTTTTCATGGCGGCGCTTCCTCGGGATTAGACCACGCATGGCGCCTTGTGTCACGCCCCCGGGTAGTTCCGTGGTTCGACGCTGGCCGCAATGGCCACCTGGCTCGCGTTATATACAAGTGACCGAGGCTCGCTTAATTGTGCCCTCCCTGCATTGCGCATTCCCGCTGGTCACCTGGACCTGCCCTTCAAAGAGGTGGCCGAGACCGAGTCACGGATTATGTCTCGTTGCGAGAAGCTGGATATTGGGCCGTGTAAATGATTATGCCGAGTTGAAGGGTTGATTCCCTCGAAAGCCGAAGAAATCACCCTTCTTTCTTCCTGCAACTCGGCATTATCCGGCAGCGTCGTTTGTTTGCGGTTGAACGGCATATCAGCCAATGAATCTGGCCAAGGGCGCAATCATTCGGTTTTGAGTTTCTTTCCTTCCCGAACAGGGATTCCGGCAAAGCGCACAATGACCGCCGTCACTTCACCTTTGTCATTTTTTACAAAGGTTAGTTCGTGCGGGTCTTTGGCCGTGACGAAAAAATTCGTTTCCGATTCAGGGTAAATTTCCACCGCGGGGTAGCTTTCATTCTTCGTCGGGATCTGCTCCACCAGTTGATCGCCTTCCCGCCGGATCGTCCTCTTCCATTTAAGCCAATATGCGTTGTCCGGCGGAAATTCGTATTCGCCCACACAGGCGTCGAGAAGCTTTGCGTCCAGTTTGATCGCCACATGCGGTGTCAGCGTTTCAGGAGCTGCTCGCGGCAGTTCCAAACATTGGAAGGGGACGCAACCCAGGAAGATGGCCATGGCGATGTCGCCTTGAAGCCGCGACCTGCGCCGTGCCGCAAACCAGCCGATGACAACTCCCGCGATCAGGGCGGGTGTCAGGACCACGGTAGAAGCCATGAGGATAAGCGAGGGCCGACTCGGGCTCGCCATAAACCAGCATACCGCAATCGCCGTCACAACGACACAAAGCGCAACGAGGCTCCAGCGCGGGATGCGGAGTTTGCCGGCAATGATTGCCAGAAGGAGGATGACGGGCAGGGCGATAACCTGTAATCGTAAGTGCGGTGTGGCTTCGAGCCACCGGCCGCCGATGGTGAGCATGAAGGCGGCGGCAATGATGACACCGATCAACAGCCCGCGGCAGCGAGCCAATTGCGGAAACAAGTCCGTCAAACCACTTGCCAGCGCGCCCGCGGCCAGCATAGCCAGCGCCGCGCCAAAGAGCCGCCAAAGCCATGCAGTGGGAGGCGCCGGTGGCGTCTGATGCACGGCGGCGCACGCGGCCTTGACGGCTGCATTCACCAGCACAGGATCAAATCCCTCCAGCAAATGATCAGACCAGGGAGAAATTACCAGGCGAGCATCCGTTCGGGTCTTGAGGACATCCGGTGTAAGGCCCTCCTCGAACCGGCCCGCCAGGAAAAGCAACGTCGGTGCATGATCACCCAAAACCGGCATGGAACCAACGGCAATGAAAAGCCCCGGTTTCATGCCCCCTTCCCGCACTGCTTCGCCTCCCGTAAAGCCACCCATCGACCAACCCGCGAAAACATCCACCGGCCCGACCTCGCGCGCTACCGCCTCCAACACATGCGTGGCTTCCATTAAGGTAAATGGCCGCGGCGACGCTCCGTGCCCAGGTTGGTCAACGCTATAACAAACAAATCCGGCGGCTGCGAGCGCCTCCCCGTAGCGAAAGAACGCCTCTTTCGAGCTGGCGTATCCGTGGGCGAGCAGCGCCACCGGATGCGGTCCCGGCCCGACAGGACTAAACTTAAGTGTCGGCGTCTCTTCGGCGAGCGTCACTTTTTCAACGCGGACGCCCGGCTCAATTCGATATGAGAGGGCGACGCCGGTGATGAAGCAAATGGCGGCGATTCCGGCGATGATCCAGTTCCTACGTGTGCGCAAAGCAAAAAATCACTAAAAACAGTTCCCAAAAGTTGTGGTCAGCTGTCCTGCGAATTATGCCGAGTTGCAAAGATAAGAAAAGGAGCCTCTCCTTGAAAATATGATGAATCACCCGTTCAACTCGGCATTATCACTTACACGGCAAAATAACCCTTATGCCGAGCTCGGCATAAGGGTTATTTTTACTAGCGCAGAACAATGCCGAATCCAGGGAGCGATTCTTCAACAAGCTGAGGAATCGCTCCGGTTACACGGTTCTCGACTCGACAGGATCATCGTTGCCCATAAGTGCTGATTACCCACCGCAATGCGGCCTCCTCGCCGAAAAGCTTCCAACGTTCCTTGTAGCTGATCCAACCCTGGTCTGACATCGTGGGCAACAGTGACTCAGCCTGTTGATTGAGTTGATTGAGCATGTCCTTTTGTTGGCTGAGTTGATTCTTCCGATCCTGCACCGTCTGTCCATCGCTGCCGTAAGGACTGGTTGGATCCATCGCGTTGAGCGCACTGTGTTCGACAAACATTCCCACGAGCTGGCTGACTTCAGTTTCCCCGGCAACGGTGTTGCCGTAGCGTTGGCCTAAATTCGCGACCATTTGCAGGACGCTCTGTGCAGAAGTTTGATCGCCCGAGTTTCGATACGAATTCGCCAGATCAATCATGTCCAACCCGAGTTCTTTTATTTGCGCAAGTTGGGGGAGGAATAATCCTCTTGAAGAAACCGTTTCAGCCGCCGCCACCGGGTAACCGGCCGACAGGTAGGCTTCATAATCGTCCTGAATACGATCCATGGTATAATCCTGAAACGGCTGTTTGGCGGATGCGGCGTTGAGTTCCCGCACTGCTTGATCTGGTTGGCCGGCTTTGAAGTAGTCGAGCGCGGAGAGGTAATTCGGAAGCGCATTTTCGGGAGCTGACTTTTCGAAGGCTTCCAGCCACTGGCGGCGTTCTCCAGCGGGTGCGTCGCTCCTAAATGCCGCCTCGAAGTCCACTTGTGGATCGTTGGGATACTTTTGCATCGCTTCTTCCAGCAGCGCGGGGTTGCCGGTGGTGCGGTATGCGGCCAGCACGCTCGCCGCGTTTCGCCCATTTGCTTTGAGGTAAGGCTCGATTTGCTCGGCACTCAACTTGGGCTGCTTGTCTTTGAACCTGGCATATAGGTTGGTGGCCGATAAGTCCTCTGCTGGAAGGATTGTCGCAGGACTGGTGGCCGTGGTTCCTGCCGTGGATCCAAAGGCCGGCGTGCTTGACGCCTGAGCAAGACGATTGGAAAGGCTCTCATTGTCGGTTCTAAGCTGTGCGGTTTGCTGGCGCAACGAGTCGTTCTCCTGGCGTAGTTTAACTTGGGATTGATGTTGGAGCACCCAAGGAGTCACCAGGACAGTGACAACGATGGCTCCAATGGCGGCAGTTTGGAGTTTTGTCATAGTCATCAATTTCAAGAGGCTAATCGCTCCGGTTTGCGTCCCGGCGCCAAGCAGGGACGCGCTGGCCAGCGTCGTGGCCAGCCCCATGGGTGCGAGTTGAACCGCATGGGTTGAGAGCACACTCGCCAGCGTTGCAGTGGCAGTAATGCCCCGTTTGTTGAGCATAGTGCGGAGTTTTTCCAGGGCACGCTGCACTTTCTTCCGCGCAGCATCTTCGCTTAGCCCAAGCCTCTCTCCAATATCCGCAAGTAGCCGATTTTCAAAGTAGCGCATCAAAATCGCATCTCGGTCGGATTCCTTCAGCTCGTGCATCGCGTCATCGAGCACAGGGCGGACTGTGTCCCAGTCGAAGTCCGACACGGGGTTGCGAAGCAATTCTTCCATAGCTTTGGCCTCCTGTTCATTGGCGTGACGCCGGCGTTCCGTCCGAACCACTTTGGCCGCAGCGAAATGCGTGCTGGTGTAGAGCCACCCGGCCAGCACCCGGTGTTGCGAGAGTGCCGCAGCCTTATGAGCAAGATCGGCGAACACCATTTGCGCCACATCCTGGGCCAGGTGTGCGTCCCCATTGACCTGACGAAGGGCTGCTGAATAGACCAGGTGAAGATGTCGCTTCACCAATCCGGCGAACGCTTCCTCAGAACGCTTTTCGGCGTAGCTCCGGAGCAGTTCGGAATCTGGTGTCATTCTCGATCTATAGCACCCGGCAAACGAAAAATCGGACAGAAAAGATCAAGGAATGGATGATTGCCTGCGAGACACCGGAAGATGGGGGGGCAGCGATGCTCCTATGGCTCTGTCCAGGTGGAGGACAGTCATGCAACTGCCGCAAGGTCGATCCCACGACCCTATTTTCCATTACGGACAACCGCTCCCGCCGTTGTATTCAGGGCGGGTTTTTCACATTTGACATACCTAGCGCAGCAATGTATAAATCCGTTGTGCTCGCAAAAGAACTCGTTGCTGCTTCCACCGAACCAATGATCCTTTCCCTGCTTTCGAAGGGTGAAAACTATGGCTACGAACTGATTCAGGAAGTTAAGCGGCTCTCGGGGAATAAAATCGAATGGACGGACGGGATGCTCTATCCCGTGTTGCACCGCATGGAAGACCATGGCTGGATCAAATCGCACTGGGTGGAAATTGAGAACGGGCGCAAACGCAAATACTACTCGATCAAAAAGGACGGCCACCAGGCCCTCAAGGAAAAACGCGAACAATGGACGGTGATTTCTTCCGTGCTCGGCAGACTGTGGAATGAACAACATGTTTAATCTCGAACAATCCACCGTCCAATGGCGGCAGCAGATGCTAGACGCCGGACTCAAACGCCCAACCTTACTCGATGAATTGGAAAGCCATCTGCGCGAGGAGACAGCTCGGCAAATGAAATCTGGTGTGGCAGCGCAAAACGCATTCGAAATTGCAGTCGCGCAGATTGGACAAGCCGATGCGCTTAAGCAGGAATTCGAGAAAATCGCTGGACTGAAGGAGGTGAGAAAACGGATGAAGCATTTCGTTCTAACGCTGGCCGGAATTCCGGGTGATTACGTTAATACATCTATGAACCCATCAAATCCAAATCTGGATCCCGGCTGGGCGACCTATCTCAAAGCCGTCGTGTTTGTTGCACCCGCTCTCTGTCTGTGGCGACTCGCCTTGGTTGGCTGCGTTCCCAAGTTGAAGGACGTGTGCGAGCAGGCAGGGGCCGCTTCTTTGCCTAGGTTTTCTCGAATTAACATTGGGATCTCTGAACTCATAACCGACCATTGGATTTATGCGGCGAGTGTCGTTGTCCTTGCGCTTTTCTTACTTGAGTGGGGCGCCAGTAATTGGCCGCGCTACCGACGAGCCGCCATCGGCCTGACAGCTTTCGTTCTCAATTTTTCGCTTCTTGTCTCGCTTTTTCTAACCATTTGCACTGGCGCTATCGTGGCAGGAATGGCGATCCACCCGTTCAAGTGAACATCGGATTTGGCGTCGTTAACTTAATTTTGAGCATTGAAACCGTCGCGTGAAACAAAATGGCGATACCTGGTTCTTAAGCAGTGGGATGATACCGAGTCGCGATCAACGGACCTGATTTCTTCGGTTTTCAGCGGTCCGTGGAAAGGACAACATGTTTAACCTCGATTACGCAGTTGTGGAGTGGCGGCGGCAGATGCTGGCCGCTGGCATCGAATCCCCAAAGCCACTGGATGAACTGGAATGTCATTTGCGCGAAGAAATCGAACGCCAGGTGCAATCCGGAGTAACGATGCAGCGAGCGTTCGAGGCTGCTGTCCAGCTTATGGGACAAGCCAATGCGCTTAAAACGGAGTTCCGAAAAGTAGGCGACGCGACCGAAAGGAAACAAACGAAACGAATCGTCACGATCCTTGGGGGCCTTTTCGGCATTTTGTTTGGTTTTGCCATGGTATGGCCGCAACTTGGCATGTTGCATCGCACCGGCGCAATTCCTCACATACAACCCCTGTTGCTAGGCGCGGCAATCGTTATCGCTGCCGGCAGCGTGACAATTTACAACATCAGAAGGAACAAAGAGGCTCGCGGTCGAAAGTTGATAGGCATCTGCCTGGTTGTTGTCGGTGGCTTTTGTTCGGCGGTAAACGCCTCCACATTGTTTGAGCTGAATGCAACGGAGAGACTTTGGTGGCCACCCGTGGTCGCGACAATCGTCTTATTCTTCGGTAGCTGTCTCTATTTTCACCGGACTCTCCGGGTGCAAACACCCCAGGAAAGCTGACCCAACATGCCCTTCTGCTCATCGGCACACTCCTCTTGAGCTTTGCTTTGTTGGAATGGCGTTCCAGCCAGTGGCCTCACTATCGCAGGGCTACCATAGGCGTCGGAACGTTCGTCGTAAATCTTTTCGTGCTTGTCTCAATCACGCTGTTGGTGGTCACCGCCATTGTCGCTGGGGCGAATCTTCACCAAACGAGAGGAAGCTACCATCTCGATGTCGGAAAACCAGCCGGGTTCCAGAAGGCGATCACGGAACCAGCAGTCGATAGAATTGCATTGTGCCGGTGCTCCAGTTGGTAAATGTGAAGTTGGTCTGCGTGACGGAAATCTTCCCCAGGGTCGCCCACGTCCCGGTGAGGTTGGTCGTCGCTTGGACAGCATACGTCACGTTCGTCAACCCGGCCCAACGGAGGGTTTGCACCCCGTCAGACACGCTCACCGCGAGCGAAGGCTGCGGGACGGTGAACACAGTCCATTCCAGCCGCACGACGGAAAACTGCGGTATCACGATGGGGTTGTTCGTCAATTGGGACTGGATTTGCACCGGGCTGCTTTGCGGAGAAGCGTTCGTCGCGCTGGGATCGCTGCCCGTCACGAAGGTTTCCAGAAACGGATTGGTCAATGTGACACCGTCCTGAACAATCTCCACCGGCGCGGCATTGGAGCCTTTGTTCGTCAGCACCACATACCGTTTGCCGTTGCCGCCCTGGTAAGCCTGCGCGTAAATCGCCGGCATCGTTGCGTTGTAATTGGTACCGATGGGAACACTCGGGCCGTTCGTGGCAACGGTGGTGGAATAGACCGCCGTTGACCGGTTCACCGCCCAATAGGCCACGGCCTGCGCCGTCGCCTGGGCGCTCAGATAAAAGCCAAACGGGAGGGTCTGGGTGTTGGTGGTGTAACCGCTGTTAGCGGCGTTCACAACGACCGAGCGGAATACGTTCGTGGCGTTGATGCCGTTCCGGTTGAACAACTGGAAATTGCCGACGAACATCATTTGCGGCACGGTGGACATGCGCATCACAAACTCCGACGCGTAAATGCCGCCGTAGAGCGTCATCGAAGGTTCGTTGGGAGCTTGGTTGCCGGTGCCGGCCCCGCTTCCTTGGACCGGTTGGAATTCGGTGATCATGAACCTCACATTGGGATTATTGTTCGTGGCCAGGTAATTGGTCACGTAGCTGGTCGTATTGCTCAACAACACGCCGTTGTCGTAGGCCATCAAATCGGAGAAGTTGGTGAGTCCCGGTTGGGGGTAATAATGGTAGCTGACGACGTCCCAGTATTTGTTGGTGTAGTTGATCAGCGCCCGGTTCCAACTTTGGCCCCCTACGGCCGGGTCACTGAAAAAGACGGCCACCACGGCGTTGGGATCGGCCGCTTTGATAGCGTCGCGGTAAGGCTTCATCTTGTTGGCGTAATCCGTTCCATTGGCGAAGAAGTCGTTTGTGCCTTGGAAGAGATAAGGCTCGTTGCAAAGCTCCCAAGCCGCGACCGGAATGTGGTGGCTCAAGGCAAACTCGGCAAACGCGCTCGCCGAATTGGTCGTATCAGTGAAGCAGTTCACGCACACGATGATCCTGGCACCGCCGACGTTGGCGGCCAGGCTGGCAAAATTGGTGAACTGGGCGCCGCCCTTGCCCAGGAGTGGCAAATAAGTGAACTCGCAACTGTTCGAGGGACTTGTATCGCCGTGCCCACCGATGACGTTGAGCCAGTTCGTGTCGGTCAGCCCGCTGACCCAATTGAAGGCATCATCGGAGGTTCCGCTTGGGTAGCGCAGCCAACCAGGCGAAAGCGACGCGGCGAATTGCTGGAAGTTCGTATTGCCGTATTCCAGACCCGTGTCGAGGATCTCGGTGGCGAAACCGGCAAACCCCTGATTAAGCGGCGTGAGGTTGGTCGTGGCAAAGGCCACCACCACATTGGTGCTCGATTGCGCCCGGACTTCCGGCGTGCGCCAGAAGCAGGTCATCAGGATCAGCAAAACGGCATGTCCAAATTTCCACATTTCAGCGTCCGATTTCGAGCAAGAATTGCGCCGACCCGCTAAGATTGCACAAAACTCTGCCTGCTGGAAGCGCAGCGGGTGGCCGAAACGGCCCAAGAGCTCAATCGTGCTTTGCCAATCAGTTGGAATTATGGAAAACCTTTGGCTCCTAGGAAGTGGGGGGATACGTCAAAGCTTCGCAGCAGTCAGCAGCATGTAAATGATCATCGCCAAGGCAAGCATCCCGACCATTACGGTGACGAGAATTACGAGCCCGTGATCGGGGCTTACCTTTCCCCGCGCAATGCTTTGATTCACCACCCAGTAGCGTCTCGCTGCCAGCACGACGAGCACGCCACCCAGAGCCATCAGTGTGATGCCGATTGGGAGAGAAGCCCCTGTTCGCTCAATTCTCGCATTCGGGTCCAGATGCAGCGCCAATTCGCGGAGCCATACATTAAACTTTGTCACTACAAAGCCAAGGCTGATCACTGCAATGCTGGTCCTCACCCAGGCCAAAAATGTCCGCTCGTTAGCAAGATACTCGGTCGCCTGTTTGTCTTCACCGATCCTTGCGGGCGGCGACTCGTGCGCCCCTGTTTTCTCATGATCATCGTTCATAGCGCTTCCCTACGGTATCACGGAGCTGGAGGCCTGGACAACAGGAGGCCAGGGAGGTGTTAACCAAGAAATTCGCTGGGGCGGGTTCCTTTTGACGCTCAGGTCCCAAAACAACGGCCGAGCATCAGCGAGGGGCCTCTTGCTAGGTCAATCGGAGGAGCGCCTCACGATTCACTTGCTTTGACTCTAGCCTCTGCCCGGGGCCAAACCCAATCACGCCCTGCCCAGGGAGATCCGTGCTGCGGCTTTTCAACGAAAACCGCCGGCGATGGATCCCCTCCGTCATCCCGGCCGTCATCCCCCACGGAATACAGAGTAAACGAGCCGTCGCCGTTGAGACGGTATCGCAGAGACTGACCATCCATGAAATCGTGCGGCGCCTCGGGCAGGAATTCCGGTGCCAGTAAAGCGAGGTTCTGCGGCAATTGGCCATGCCGAAGTTCATACCGCTTCAGCGCGATTGCCGCGCTCACCATCTGGTGCAAGGTCAGATTCTTCATCGTGACGGACCAGGCTCTTGAAAACTCCGGGTAGGGATAAGTGTGCGGGGAGGCAACTGAGCCACCGATGATTCCCGGGAATTCGTCATGGAGGGGCAGCGCAACATAGAACCGCCAGGCGGCAAGTGGCGGACGGTAATTGCGGTAGTGGGCTTCCATTTGCTGGTTCAGCGCCAGCCAGGAGCCGTGCTTGGCCGCCTCGCGCAAGATCATAATCTCCCCCTGTATGTTTCGTAGATTAATCAGGTCCTCCTGATCCGCCCAGGCGAACTTCCAGAGTGGATGAAACACGCATTGCCGCCAGCACCGCACCGGGCCAGCAGCCCCGGTTGAAGGCTGCCAGCCAAAAGACTGAAAGATTTTCTGGTAACGGGCAACCCATGCCTCGTAAGAGTGCGAGCGGAACCAAGCAAGGTCGTGGATCCGGATCACTCGTTCAGCTTCGAGCGACCGGGACATTTGCACCAGGAGCAGTTTGTCGTCTTGGCACGCTTTCTGGAGTTTCGCCAACTGCGGCTCGGTCCAGCCTTTGGCTTGGAGCGCATCCCAGTGAACGTCCACGCTCAACCCGGTGATCGCCACCCGGATCATTAAGTTGACCAGGGTCGGGTCATCGGCATAAAGCTTCACGAACGCTGAAAGAGCCGTCAGGTTCTCCAATGCCCCGGCGAGGTTGCCGTTGTGCAAATCATTCATCGCCGCGGCATGCAGCGCCTGGGCACCCCGGCGAACGTTCGCGAAGTTGGGAAACGAATCTGTCCCCAGCTTTTCCATGACGTCATAGCCCATGTCGGCCGGCGGGTCCTTCATCAACTGGCGCAGAGACTCTAACGGAAACTGGGCTTGACCAATCAGGGCATCCAGGTCCCGCCACGTGTTGGCGGATGTCCCTCTTTGGCTTCTCGGTGGGAATTGTTCCTGGCTGCCCCTGCGACCTTGGCCCGGTTGCTCCGGCACGATAGCCGAAAGCTGGCCCGCGTAGTTCGCCAGCCCTGGCGGTAGTTGCCCAATTGCCTGCGCCAACCGGTTCGAGAATTCCAGGCTCCGGGCTGAGGGAGGCGGCCAGAGCCGCGTGGCATCGAATATCTCTCCTTTAGTCGCCATCTGCCGTTCCCAGCCATTCAACGCCCACTGGCCTCGCCACCGCTCGATAACCAGCGCCATAACAGCGACTAACACCAGCAGCACGAGCAGCCATGGAACGCGACAACGGCGTGATGGCCTTTCCGTTTCTGAGTTCAGTTTAATCATCGGCCCTTTGTCTTCAAACCAGCAGCAACAAAGAGATTGCCAGCAAGCAGCGTGCCGCATGCCGCCCGGGTGGGGGAGCACGATTGCCCGCAATCCCGGAAAAGTTTGTCGTGTTGGTGTTGAGGGATTGGGCCAAATTACGGGCGCGGCTGGCAACGACGCCGGCTGCTGAGTCGAGGCTCAGGCGGTTGGCGGCGTGAGATTCAGAAGGGAGGGTTGGGCGTCGCCAACCCTTCTTTATCCTCGGGTGTCTCGACTTCATGGACGCCCCCAGCCCAAACAAGCCGAAGTGCACCGGACACACTTTACAGCCACGGCCTCACCTGCGGTGGGGCGCCGGGAGAGGGTCAGTGGTGACCCAGAACAGCACCCAGGACACCAAAGGCCATGGCGATGATGAAGGCCACAACTCCGAGCGCCATTAGGCAGGTCGCGATGATCCCACAAATGCGGCCTGCACTCGTGAGTGACCTCCCGCTCGGATCCATGGTTCCGGCATCGATTTGCTTGAGATCCCCGCTGCCCATAATCCACGCGACAATCCCTAGCGGAGCGCAAATGACCAGGCTGAGGATCCCAAAGACCAGGATGAGGCCGCCATGGTGTGGTTTCATTATCGGGTTTAAGCTTGCCTACGTGATTAGGCCAGGAGGAGCCGCTGTGCAAGCGCCAAATTACGGAGCGATAAACTCCACAAACTCGCTGGTGCCCGGTTCCAAGGTTAGTTCAATTTCCCTCGGCCGTTCATGTGTTCGACGCGATCGCCACTCTACCGCCGAGGCACACCGGGCTGCTGGCTTTAGCGTGACGCGTGCCACGGCCTGCGGGTCGATGACAGCCGGCGTCAGGCTTGAGCCAGACGAACCATAGCAGTTTGCCGGCCTCGTCCTTCAGCACCTCCCCGTGCCGGGCACAATGTCCTTTGCCGTTGTTCTTCCTCCCGCAATTTCCTGGACCCGTGTTGCCGAATCTGGCGCGGTGGACCGCTGTCGAAGTGGCCGTCGCCGATTTAGCGCTATAGGGCTATCCTATTGACTCCACCGACCCCAAATTGCGGGCCGCGCAAGCAGTTTGAAACACTACCTGTAGTGGCAGGTGGAGTCATCGCGATAGGCCTGTAGCGCTAATTGCAACTTGGCTGCTCAGGTCCAAGCAATACACGCTCGATCACCCGTCCCAACTCGCCAGCCTCAAACGGCTTAAACAGCACCGCATCTGCTGAATTATCACGACAACGAAAAGTTGAGTGTCCGGTCACAATTATTACTGGCTGCTGGGGTGCAAGCTGCTTAATCCGCTGGGCGAGTTCATCGCCGGTCATGAAGGGCAACCTGTAATCGGCAAGAACCACGTCGAAGTCATGGTTTGAAAAAAGCCTCATCGCCTCGGCACCGTTATTGGACTGGGAAACTGCGTAGCCTCGCTTTTCAAGCACGTGCTTGACCCAGTCGCGAAAGACGGCGTCGTCTTCGACTACCAATACTCGCTTGCGCCTAATGATTTCAGTTGCCATGCAGTGAGCCTGCGAAGGGACAAAGCCCTCCCCATTCTCCTCCACGCGGAGAGCAGATCGCCTGCCAAGATTAGATTGGGGATTTAAGCCAATTCGGAATCAGCAGTAGCTTCGAGCTTATCCCGCAGGCTCTCAAGAAATCGGTGGGGACGCTGACGAGGCACTGGCGAGCAGGGTAGCGGTCCTGGCCCTCGGCAGCGGGTTTCTCGTATTTGGTGTGGCGGCGAGCAGATGACAGCGGCCACCATTATCGCCCCGGCTCAGCCCTCATGCCGGGCATTTCCAACGCTAACTTCTGTTTTGATGGAGTTGGAGATGTAACACTGTTCGTGCGCAAGGTGGTGAAGCCGCTGCTCGTCTGCTGCCGTGGGCAGCTTCTCGCCGCTGTAGGCTATCTTCGGATTGAGCTTAATCGAGCTTACCCACGGAATTCCTTTCTCATTCTTGGCCATCTCCCCCAATGCCTCGTCCTGGTAGCTGTCCACCTGGAATCCCTGCCGGGAAGCCAAATACAAAAACGTGAGCATGTGACAGCTCGAAACCGCCGCGACGAACGCCTCCTCCGGGTCAACGTATGCCGGATTCGAGTAAGGCACTGGCACAACCGAAGGCGAGGGAGATGCCAGCAAGGTGATGCCACCGTCAAAAGTCCACGTGTGCTCCCGCGAATACTTGCCCGTGAGGAAATCGGGGCTCGTGCGTTTCCAATTGATGATCGCTTTGTGCGCTGACACAGCGAAGCATCGCCCGTCTCGCCGCATTCCGCCATGCTGAAATCACCCGCGTCGAAGCATGAACGCCACGAACAGCCGGGAGGCAATGGAGGGAGGGTGGCGGGGCGCTCGACCGATTTTGTTAGGTGCGCTCAAGGTAACGGCTCCATTCCGCTGATTCAGCCAACTGCTTCAACACCTCGTTGCGACGGACAATGAAACGGCGCATGTAAGCCGCCAGGAAAACCCGGTCCACAATCCCACCAAGGATGCCGAGTGGGGACTTGAACTCGAAACGGTCGATCATCAACGTCCCTGCCGGATGCTCGGCAAACTCGTGGTCGTGAACCATGCTCTTGAATGCTCCAGAAATCATAACGTCCTGAAAGTGTTTGGGGCGGGCAAACGCGGTAACTCGGACGGTGAGCCTCTGCCGCACTCCTAAGTGCCGAGCTTCCCACGTCACTTCGTCCTTTAAGCCGATGAGTCCGCTCCTAACGCCTGCGACCGCACGCTCCCCAGTCCCTCCGGTCGAGTCCTGGTGCGCGTCAATGCTGCGAGCCAGGTCAAACACTCGCTCTCGCGGGGCGCAAATCATAGTGGATAGCTCGATTACAGGCATATGGTGCGGGCACACCTAGCCTCAACCAATGTATCCGCCGCATCCCGACCTGCAAGCCTCTCGCGTTTGGTGCGGCGGCGAGCAAATCCCCCGCCCTCGTACGATTTGACTGCAGACCGCCATGAAATACATTGACGCTGGCTCCTCTCGAAACCCGAAATCAAAACTGCTCTTATGTCGCGGGGTAATCGTTCACGCCAAAGTGGACCATGGGGGCCAACCGGTCGGCAATGCTGGTGTCCGAATTGCGTGCGGCGTCATCGGGGTGGCCAAGTAAAAGTAAGCCAGCCAGAGGGCAATCCTCCAGCCGACCCGATTAGGCACCGTCAGGCTGCTGTCTTCCCTGCGTCTTCACGAATACTGCTGCGCGCAACGGGTTTGGTTCCGCCAAGGTTTGACTTGCGGGTCCAGAGGCAAAGGCAAAACCGGTCACCGAGAGCGGAATGGAACGAGGTCAACTCCA
>Ga0207049_1022_pt2 | contig 17613 bp, 20 predicted proteins | sample Alteio_BWMinCont_63_FD_153305 | JGI IMG/M metagenome (GOLD analysis project Ga0207049, IMG submission 153305) | Enriched cells from forest soil in Barre Woods Harvard Forest LTER site, Petersham, Massachusetts, United States -... | ecosystem: Environmental > Terrestrial > Soil > Temperate forest >... | reverse complement strand
ATAAAAAAAGACTCTAATCTGAGTAATCGCTCTGTTGCTACCGGGCCGGTCGTAAGTTCACTAGCAAGATTCGAGAATGATCCAGACAGCCTTAGCATTGACAGACTTGGGAGCCAGTGCGATAGTCGTCGCAATTACGAGATCTTCCCTGAAAATTAATTCTTTGCGTTTCCCGGCGCTTGCCATCGGTGTACTCATAATCTACCTCCCAATTCTTGCGCATCATGGGGCGTCGGCGTACGACACGACGAATTTGACGACTCTGAAGGGAACAGCGGCGACGAGGAATCCAGCGAGGACCTGACGCCCTGCCGCACGATATTGCAAGCTGTCGAGGCGATTTGCCCAAGGATAAAGAAGTGGAATGCCAGCAGTGCTTCCTTCGATACGGCCGGCATCGAGATCGTCCACGCGGCGCAGAAGCTCAACTCCACGGAAACGAAGCGAAGCGCCGAGCATTCCATCCGCAGGCCAGACGGTAATTGTTCTGTATGGGACGGGCGCCAGCGACTGATATCTGATCCCCAAAGCCCCGGCCTCCGCGGCCCGGTCCCGCTGTGAAAGGCTCTTGGGTTTCGACCGCATTAACACGTGGCTGCAGATTTGCCAGGTCAGACCAACTACGTCCGTTTAATGGCAATTCCCGAGCCGTTGTTGAACTTACCTGTGCGTCAAAGCTAGACGAAGCTAATTCAACTGTTGGGGCTTCCCCGGTTACTTCGATCGTCTGAGATATGTTCCCGACCTTCAGACTGAAGTTCAGAACCTGTTGCTACCCCACATCGAGGGTGACATTTGTTTGAACCTGTGTTGCGAATCCGCCGGCTTTCACAGTAACCATGTAATTTCCCGGCTGTAACAGAGGCACCGCGTAATAACCTTCCCCATTCGATTCCGTCGCGCGGTTTATGCCAGCGTCGTTGTTCAGGACTGCCACATTTGCCTTGGGTACCCGACCACCACTGGAATCCGTGATCAAGCCCGCAACTTGAGCCGTTTGAGCAAAGGCAGATGCAGTTAACATCAACCCAGCGACCAAAATAGGGCCAAGCGCGGACAGAATCCGGGTTGCTCCGATTTGCGATTGCCCTCAAGGGACCCCGATTGTTCAGACTTTTTGCTGGGGCAATTTACAATTTTCATAGGAACCCTCCCGTATTTCTTAGTCTTCTGGGACCCAGCAGGGCTGGTGGAGACAAAAACTCGAACTTGTTGCGCTGAGCGATCTTCGATTTCACTGTTTTGTCGCGACGCATTTGTCTATCAGGGTGCTACTCACCGTTCGCTACCCAAGCTGGAAGTTGGTTCGCTCCATGGTTGACTTACCTGCTTATAAAGGACCGGTAGTTGGGTTTGGAGTTTAGCCAGAGCCGCCTGTAAGCTATGGATATGAGCCGGCGTCTCGGAATCTGTCGCACCTGCACCAGCAAACATCACTACCACGCTGTCCCACACCTTCTGTGTTTCGGAAAAACTCTCCGTGACCGCACTACGCCAATCATTCGTCAGGGCAACTGCCGACTCGGACATTTCAGGCACAGTCGGTTGTGGTACTTCGTCTAGGGATCCGGCGGGGAAGAGGGGTGATAGCAGATCTCGTGCCGCACCCACGCGTTGTAGAAGCAAGGACACGTGATCCCGGATAAGCAACTCAAGAGTTCGTTGTGACCCACGGCTGAGTTCTGCCACGGCAACCGGAGTGTAGCGATCCTTGAGTCGCCGTAACGCCCAAGCCTGTGCCAAGGCATCTTGTGCAACTTCCACGGCGGTGTTTATAAACGCAATGCGATCTTCCGACTTCGGATAGCGTTCTTCCAGCTGCAGCTCAAATGCGGGACTGCCGACGGCTGGGGCTTCAGACCCATTTGGATCCGCGTTCTTACCGTGTACTTGGCTTTGGCCGTTCGCCATTTGTTGTGCAACCTGCAAGGTCCCGTCCTGAACGCGATCAGCTGCAGTCTGATTCTGTTGCGCATTGGCTTCTTCCAGCGTTTGCAGGCGAAGCTCGACGTGGGGGATGCCCTGGAACATTCCGAGGAGTTCGTTCTTTCGCCCCTGAGTGCTAACAATGCCTTTGACTAACACTGAGCGTTGGATAGAGCCTGATGCATCGCGGTCGAATTCGATTTGCTCCCCGAGATCCGCCCCGGCTACATGCAGCGCAATGCGAGCCTGAAGCTCCGCCTCAGCCAACTGCGCATCCGACGGGCCTGGAGGTGGTGGAGGCATATTCCTAGAGTGTTCGGTTTCCCCATAGACTGCGGGCGAGGGTGAAAAAATTGCTGGGTTCACTGCCTCCATGGGTAAGACATCCCAAGCGAGCTCCTTGATTTCGACTTCGCGAGTGTCTTGCAGGCGGAGCTCTTCTTGAATTGGATGAAAATCTGCAGCCCGAAATGTAATCTGCGCCTCCGCGATAGGGCTTTCTGAAGTCGTCGTCTTCAGGATGAGAAACTCTTGGCTGCCTGTCGTAATTTCGTCGTGCTTCTCACGAAGACCATCGTGCCAAGACTTGTAAGTTGCAAGCGATAATGGGTCCTGCCAGTTCAAATGCGCTGCAAAGAAAGTTCGCTGAAGTTCCGACTCCGCACTGTGAAGATCTTCTGAGTGGGTTTCTGTTCGGCCTGGCAAGCCGTCAGCAGGTCCATCCACATCAACCTGGCGCATTCCGACTGAATCACGGTAGATAGTGCGCGTCACAGCTTTGGCGCCAATTCGAATGCGCAGTTTCTGATAGACGACAGGTTTCGTTACGCCCTGCAATTTTCGGACTTCAAAGACCTGAGAATTTTCAAGCAGCTGGCTGGCCGATACCTTGGGTACTTCCCAGAAGCGAATAAACAGGAATAGCGCAAAACTTATGATGACAAGCGCGCTGATCCACGCATGACGCGGGGCCAGGCCATGCAAAGAGGTCCGCAGCACTCGAAGGTACCCCGCTACGCGGCTCCAGAATGAGGATTGACCGACAGTACGTGCCAGTCGCTCGAGCCGTACAACAAAACTTTCCACGCCACCCGTTGAAAGAGGTAAATGGGGCCTAATCAGAAAATCGCGATACTCCAGAATATCTGCAATGGTCCTTTCGATTTGCTGACTGCGTACCCTGCACGACCAACACGCCTCTAAATGAGCCGCGACCCTTGCCGCCTCGTGTGAGGACAGTTCACCATCAAGAGCCAGCAAGAGTCGCTCATCAGATAGGTGCAGATTCTTGCCTGGACTGGTGTTGCTGGCCGAACTATCGATTAGACTGCGATGCCGCCTACGCATGGGGCTCCTTACTCAATTTCCTGATAGCACGACGCAATAATTCAACGACGGTGGACACGGTGATACCCAAAACTTCTCCAATTTCCCGATAGCGGAAGCCCTCAGCTCGCAAATACAAACACTCCTTCTGCTGTTCAGAAAGCGTGGAAATGGCAGCTTGCACCCGGGCGATCTTCTCCTTGCGCTGCAAAAGCTCCTCGGGAGTGGGACTCTGGGCGCCATTCGAAGCGATCAATTGAGCCCATTGCTCAGAACTGACTCCCACGACGGTTTTTCGCCTCTTGAGTTCATTCACTCCGGCATTATGGGCGACGCGGAATATCCATCCACGTAGATTCACTTCGGCGCCTCCCGCGTGGAGATGCCGATAAAGCCTAAGAAAGGTCTCCTGGCTAATCTCCTCCGCCTCCGCTGCTGTCAAACCTAAACAGAGAAGATACCGATAGACGGGCTCCCGTAGCTCGGTGAACAGCTTTGTCACCTGTTCTTGGAGCTTCAGAGTTGGCTGGCCCTCCTGGGCGAGCACACTTGTGCAGGCACAAACATCGACAGCTGCCGCACCACTGCGCCCGGCCTTTATGCTGAACTGCAAACTCGGACTCCAGCAACTTTCGTGGTTTCAGGTAATTGGGTTCTGATTCTATGTGTAACAACAACTGAGAGGGTGATTTTTGTGACACCGAGGGAGCAATTATTTCGTACACCTTATCTTACTGGTTAGGAACTCTCGAGGAGCACTTGATGCCGCTCCTTGCCGCTTTCCTCGGGAATCTCGAATACCGCGGCGTTTCCGTGACGGGCTCGATTCGTACCACCCGGCGATCGAGCCACGGATCCTGATCTAGGAGAAGGCGGGCCCGAAATGTGGCCCCGAGCCAAAGCGGGGGCGTAACTTCGACAAATAAGCCGCGAGGCCGACATCCCGGAGGGTTCCCCCCAAGATCGAGGAGCCCCACTCCATTTCAAGCTTTCCCTGAAACTTTTTCCGGTGAAACTCGCGGCGTTCGGGCCGGGCAATTGTTTTGCCGGAAGGTTGCTCCTCCATTCGCTGCTCCCTAGGCTGGATACTATGTGCCGAGCGGTATAGTGTCAAGTTGCCGCTCTCGGAGTTCGAGCCTGGCGAGCCGCTGGCTCATCTCGAAGGATTCTCTTGAGCGTTGCTAAACGCCAAAACCACGCGCCCTTGACAGCGCGTACGGCTAGGCGCTTTTTCCTAGTAGGAGGCGAATTTTGCCCCCTATGTGCCGTGTCGTGCGCCGCTCCTGATTTGGCTAGATGGGGTGCCCAGAGAAGGAACAATGCGAATTGGGGCTCCATGTGGCAGCACATCTGCACTGGGAAGACGCTTGGTCTCTGTATGGACGTTCGTTCCCAAGAATGGGAATTCGGGATTGTCCTGGCCGTTGCGGGCGTACCTTGGCATCAACTCGCGCATACGATCCTTAGCGAGTTGGACCAATCGATAGACCCTCGGGACACTGCAACCGAGAATCTCGCCCACCTCTTCGGCGCTTCGGTGTTCAACGCACATCAGCAGCAGCGCTATTGCCCACCTCCTCTGAAGTTGAGCCAGGGCCTTTCGAATGTCGATCTTGGGCAAGTAATCTGGACGGTTAGACTTGCTCCAGTTGAAGATAGCGGAATCCGAAAACGGCACAAGCAGGAGCTTCTTGACAGGGGGTTCGCTCCGCGGCGGATTGGGCTCGAAGATCTTGACCACGTGCTCCTTGCCGTCTATCGTGACTATTTTTGATCGGACTTGCTTTGGTCGCTCAGCTGTTTCTCGGGCATGTGGAACCCGTCTTGGGTACGACGCATAGCGCGGTCGGTATTTCTTCGCCGTAGACATGATGACGCGATCCAGCCGGGGTTCCGCCGTCGATGACAACGGGGAAGAGATGTTTCCTCGCAATGGAACCATGAATTCATCGATCTTCCGACCAACGAGAATCAAAAACAACCAACCTTCTCTCCCGAGACCATGACCGCTATCGTTGAGAAAGCCGATGGACAGGACCAAGTGCTGTACGCACTCATGGCGGGAACGGGTCTTAGAATTGGTGAAGCTCTTGGGCTTGAACTGCGTCATATCTCGATAGATCACGCCTGGCCGGCGGCCTCACGTTGATCAATCACAGCGTAGAATTTCAAAGTGTCCCAAAGAACGATCTCATAGAGAACGGCGGGAGGTTTGTCGTGCGCGCCTGCCTCGGCGTACACGGAATCCGGGACCAAGATGCACCGGGCCAAACGGGGCAAATGCGCGAACGACGTCAGGCACATCTGTATCATAGACAAAGTAGACCATCACTTCATAAGGAGGCTCGACGATTCTGCCGTTGGCCAACCAATACTCGCAACCGCGGACTATTTTTCCAAAGACCTCTCGCAGCTGTTTTCCAGGGACGAAGATCTGCAGTTGTTGGTTCTCCGGAATTTCCGGATGCGGTCCAAGTCCGGCAAGCACATGCGGTTTTACCTCCGGTGAGTACGGCTCAGCCCCCCGGAAAACTTTGGTCAGAACCGCCTTGCGTATTCGCCTCTCCTCCTCAGTTAGCTTACCTCCCGCTCCGATGCCCAAAGCTCTCAGCGCCTTCTTGGAGAGTCCGGCGGCCGCAATCTTGTCCGGATTTATGCTGAGGGCCAATGGCACAAAAACTTCGTTTTCCAGTTCGCTAAACTTTCCGTTGCAAGTCCTGCAGCTCGGCACGGTCCAGCGCTGGGCCACCGCTGGAGTAGACGCGGGGTACCACGCATGGTCTTTGGTTTTTTCCGCCAAGAGCTGGCGACAATGAAAGCGCAGGAGGCGCCGGCTTGGGGATGCCCGGAAGCTTCCATTTGGTCAAGGCACCTGTCTGGCGGTCGATGACGCCGAAGGATTCCTGGTCGGGAAGGTTCACGAAGATTCTGGTTCCATTTTTCTCCAACTGAAACGACTCGGCATGGCTGCCAAGCTTGAAGTCCTTCAGATGCTCCATAGTTGCAGGTCAATGACGCCAATTGCTCCGGTCTCGTCCTCGCCAAAGCCTACATAGACTCGCTTCGATGCAGCATCGTAGCGCAGATTGTCTGTATCCGCGTCTTCTCCGAAATCCAGCGTCTTAAGAAGCTTGTAAGCTTCGGCATCATAGAAGCGGACTTTGCCCGATTGGTCCGACACCACGATCCGGTCAACACCTGGAACGTAGAGCGAGCCTTGTGGATGTTCGAAACCAGTGATTGTATGGGAACGCGCTTCCAGTTGGAGATCAGCTCGACGGCATTATTCCCAAGCGTCGAGACTATCAAGGTGTCACGCTTGGTGTCTAGCCCGTAGTGGTCCATGCGTCCGTATACCCCTGGCAGAGCGATGCGCGTCCTCAGGTACAGAGGCGGTACCGTGTCCGCGTCAGGAGGACCGGCGGACCACACGGGCTGCTGAGCCCATTCCCAACCGACAAACAGCGTCACAAACGCAACTATGCTGACTAGACCAATGAGGCTGATGCGTCTCATTTCGTCCTCTCTTTGCAATCGGCCAGTCCTGCACACCACTTCGAGATTCCCGTTCAGTCTCAAGTCACGAAGGATTCGACGTGGCTACGGTCCGACTTCGAAAACCCGTACTTCAGCCTGATTGCCTCCATGACCGGGTACAGCCAGAAAATACCGATTCAGCTGAGGCACTAGGATTGCGGTTTTGGCGCGAAAACTGCCCGGAATGTGTCCGATCTGCTCGTAATGATCGGCATCCTTTTGTTGAAAAACATCGACAAAATCGGTTCCTGGAGTGTAGATGCGCTTGCTCGCAGGATCGAAAGCCATGTCATCAACCATACTGGCGCATGGCAGCGAGGCCACAACTTTGCCGGAGTCCGAATCCAGAACAACGAACTTCTCCGGTTTGCCGGTAGTAGCGAGGAACAAGCGATGATTCGCTTCATCAAATACGAGCGGTACGTTGTGCTGGGCCGCCTCGGCGATTGACCAGGTGGCAAGCAGGTATGCTTTTCGCGGTCGAAGACTCCGACGGAATTGAGACCCGTCATGTTGACAAACAACCTAGGTCCTGACTTTTCGAGCGCGAGTGCCTCTACGCTGTCCGTCTCGATCCTGATGTCAGCTAACTTCTTGGCTGTCGTCGTATCGATGATGCTGATGAGCGAGTATGCTTCGTGCGCGCCCCTGCCGCCGTTGACCACGTACAGATATTTGGTCGCAGGGTCGTAGGCCATGGAGTCACAGTCGTCTTTCAATTTGATCCCGCCCAAATATTTGTACGAAGTGCTGTCGTACATTCGAACTTCTGCTGCGCCGCCGTCGACCACGAAGAGCTTCTTCAGATCGGCACGGTAGAGCATCGAGTGCGGCTCATCCCAACCTGTAATGGTGTGGATGAGATCGTTTGTGTTGAGGTCGAACACTTCGACGGCTGAATTCTTCTCGGCAGTGAGGAACAGGCGGTCACCTGCAAGATCCACAGCAAAGTGATCGAAGTCACCATCCTTGAGGCCTGGTATGGGAATCGCCCGGAGCATCTTTAGAGGTGGAGCAGTTGTCTCCCCTTGCGGAGCCGGAATAGGAAACGCTCCTGGCGCTGGCCAAGCACCAAGTGCGGCGAACGCAACCCCCAGCATTGCGATCAACATCTTCATAGTATTTTCCTCCGTTAGGACAGGCAAAATTAGAATGTGAATCGAATCTGCGCTTCCAGCCGGCGGTTGTCTGCCGTTTCAAAGAACCCCTCGCCATTGGGCCCACCGGCGATCCGGTTCGCAGACCCGAACAGCGGCGAGGTGATATCACCCGTGATTGGTCCGGGGTTGTTGTGATTCAGCAGGTTTTGTACCGACATCGACAAGATCATGTTGTATCGGTGGACCGTCTTCGGCGCCCCGAGGATTCCGCCTAACCCTCTGCCGGAAGCCTGTGCAGCGGTAGCTCCTCCCGGGCTTACGGTTGAGCGCGTCTCAGCCCGTCCGGTCACTGAGCCGAATCCGATGGCCTTCGCGAGCCGAAGGTTCACTCGCAACTGACTTGGCCCGCGCCCGTAATTTCGGCCGAGAATGACTTCGCCCGGTGAAGGATTCGGATCCAGCAGTCCATATCTTGTTTGGATTAAGCCGGGTTTGCTGGGATCCGTTGGAATGCCGGGACGCCCGTTGAACAACGTCGTGCCATAGAGATCGCTTCCCGCAGTGACATCAAAGGGCGCGCCGGATTGGACAACGACAAACGGGCTGATCCGCAGATTCCACTTCGTGCTGATGGACCCGCCAAACGTTGCTCGATGACGGACATCCGTTGCTGCCGGGCCGTACTCGCCCGCCATGCTATACGGGTTTGCCGGCACGGTGTCGACGCCATCCGAGCTGCTCATCGCGCGATTGAGCACGTAGAATGCGAAAAGTGAAACTCCTTGTTTCAGCCTCGTATTGATGTTGGCAACCACTTGGTTCTGGTTATAAATCCCCGACGACTCCATCAGGAACACTGGCCCGGGATGACCACGCGGAAACGTGCCGCTGCCCGGAACATTTGGGTTGTAAGTCCCTGGCAGTGGCGCGTTGATGTCCTCCGAGCGATACAGGTGCACCCCATGAGAATTCGTATACGTGATTGCGAAAGCAGTGCTTGCAGACACTTGGCGCTCCAAGGTTAGAGCCGACTGCATGAGATAGGGCGCACGCAGGCGTGAACTCACTGCCTCGTTGGACTGGTATCCGAGCACCGCAAGCGAGCCTGTTGAGGGAATCGTCGGGAAAAAATCCGGATTCGTGACCACGAACTGTTGCTGGACAATTCCGTTATAGCGTTCAGCAGTGACGATGTCCGAAAGAGGGAAACGCGTGAAGAAAATGCCAAATCCAGCACGCAAGACGGTCTTAGCACGGGAGTTGATGGAGCCTCCTCCAGGAGCCCAGGATATTGCCACGCGGGGCGCGAAATCCCGCCAGTCGTGCATATAGCTTTGGGTCTCATACCTAAGTCCGAGATCCAGGGTTACGTTCGAACGCACCTGCCATTCGTCGCCGGCAAACAACCCGAAGTCTACCGCGTGCGCCGAAAGGCTTGGGACGCCCGTATCCATACTGAACTGCGTAGCTCCGCCGCCCAACGCTCGAATCTGTGCGGGGGAATCACCCATGCTTTGAAACAAGAGAGTCCGGCGATACCGTTCGATGGACTTGATAGAGATCAGTACAGGATTTCCGGACCCGTCGAGCACAGGCTTGTTACTGGAATCCAGCTCAGGAGCGAGGCCGCCGCCGAAAGTGAACGTGCCGTTGAAGTTCTGCCGCGTAACGCTGGTATCCATCTGTCCGCGCAGGCGAACACCAAACCGCATGGTGTGCTTGCTTCGGACCATCGATGTATAGTTTTGCAGCTCAAAGTCATTCTCCGCATTGAGGGATTGCCCGCTTTGCGAGCCGCCTCCTATGAACGAGCCGAGCACTTGGGTCTGCGGGTCGAGACTATTGGGCGTTGTTTGACTAGCAGTCCGGTAATACTGAAAGCGCGTCTCATTAATATTCCTGCCCAATACCGCAGTTTCAGTCACCTGCACCGTCTGATCGGTGTACGTTACATGATACCCTTGCGAAATCAGGTCAAAGCCCCCAATTCCAGCATCACGGATATCCGAATGCGTAAACTCGTACGCAACGACGAGCGTATTATTGGGGTTGAGCTGATAGTCCACGCGCGGATTGATTCGCGTGAAGCGCTGGGGTGTTGTAAGCACGGAGTTGAAGGGCACGGCGGTGTGCGTCTGGGGGTCCAGCACGAAACCATTCGAGATAGAGCCATTGTCGACCATGTTCCGTTGGTATTCGACAGCGAATGACGCCCGCTTGCCAAGCGGACCGCCGAGGTTGCCCTCAAATTCGTCGAGCAGAAACGGCGCCTTCTCGGAGGAGTATGGGTTCCGCGAATTCCAGAAGTCCTTCCCGAAGTTGTAATCCATCGTGCCGTGGTATTTTTCCGTGCCGGGTTTTGTGAAGATTTCGATGCGACCGTAGCCCAAGGTGTCATACTCAGGCGAAAACGGATTCTGGTTAATTCGAATTTCGCGAATTGACTCCTTCGCCGGAAGATTTCCCCCGCTAAATCCGTTGACAAACATCGCTCCGCCGCTCGGGCCCGCCGATGGGCCGGCAAGCGCCTGCAAATCGGCCTGGAGGTCAGTAGGATCATCGGAAAGCGCTTCCAAGTCAGAGCCCTGCAATGTCACAGCACTGGCATTGCTTGCGGAGGAGCTGAGACTGACACTGGGGGCTTCTTCTTCGTTTACCGTGAACGCCTGCTGCTCCATCACTACATCCAGCTGGAGGTTTGCAACCTGAGGCTGGCCGCGGACGATCACCACGTTCGACTTTTCGATATCAGCGAAGCCTTTTACGTGCACGCGCAGTGTATACGTGCCTACAGGGAGATCTCGGAAAACGTAACGTCCTTCTAGCTCGTCGGTTCTCGCCTCGCGGATACTACCGCCAGAGGGGATCAGCGTTACCGGGACCCCGGGGACAACCGCGCCAGATTGATCCGTCACCTGGCCGCGCAAGCTGACCTCACCGGACTGAGCCAGCAGCACGGTGGGAAGAAAAAGTGAAATCAGCAAAGTGTGGAAAGCGCAGCTCACAATTTTACGCAAACGGATCAACTCGCTCACCTCTAGTGGCATTGCCGCGCCTCTATTCTTCTCGCCGTCGCGAAGATTCCCGATCTATGGACCGCCCTCTCCTCCGTTCATGGTCAAGCTCCACGATCCCAGCACCGCCTGATTGCTCCCTTTTGGACGCGCGGCCAGAATTGGCGCCACGTCGGCTAGGACCTCGATGGCCATGACCTCCGACGGCTTCGCTCCTTCGGTGCTCACCACGATCAAAGGATCGCCGGGTTTCAACTCACCGAGATTGAGGACAGGCGCGCGCTCCAACATTTGTTGCACGTCGAGCAGCTCAGCGCTCGCCTCATTTCCGGTCTTGCCTCCCGATGTTCTGCCGGAGTTGAGCGCCGCAAGTGCACGAGCCGCCGACGGCGGGAGGTGGTGCAGGTTTGAATCTGCATTCGTTCGGACGAGGATGGGTTGTCCTGAGGCTAAGTCCTTGACGGCTATGGCGCGGTTTTGAATGTCAACTGAAACCACGGTGACACCAAAATTTCGAAACGTGCCAGACACGAGTTTTTCCATCGTGAAGCGGCTTCCGTCCTCGCTCTTTGTCCCCAGGGCCCGCACTTGATCCCCGACCTTGATTTGTTCGAAGGTGCTTGGCTTGGCGTCGCTGAACTTTACCGAATCCGGAGCGTACCGGAGCAAAACAGCGTCGGCCTTCAGCGCAATCGACACCGCGTGCGTGGGATTTCCGGGTGAGGATGACGCCGCAGGAAATGTGACTGTGATCTCTCTAGTCTCGGGGTTCACCGCTTGGACTGTTCCGCCGATGCCACGCCGCTGCCAATCCAAACGCTCGGCGTCGCGCGCACTAGCCAAATCCGACTTCGTCATGACGATCACAGCCGTGGCAATGATGGATTTCTGGTCCTCCGAAACGCGGCCCCGTACCAATACCCGATCCCCGGAGTTAATGTCGGTCACGGTGATTTTCGTCGCTGTATTCAAATTTGTCGCGCCTGGAGCAACGCGCAGAAACGACACTCCATCCCCAATCTCGACGAGCAAATCGGGACCCGCGTCGGTATGCAACGTTACACTGCCGGCCTGAAGTTTTGTGATTACGCCAATAGGTCGAATGGAAGGAGAAGATGGAGCGGCTCCCGAACCTTGTGCCAAAGCTGATCCTGTCCAGAGGGCCATCAGCGGCAGAATCATGAAACTCTTCCTCATCGGGTCACCTCCCTTCTGCTTTGCGCGGGTGTCCTAAGATTCCTTTTTGAATCTCCATGTGAAGCTGCGCCTTCTGGTTAAGCGCGACTCACAACAGCGAAGAACGATTCTCTCTATTTGCTATGTATTTACGTTGAAGGACTGAGTGCATATCCTAATTGCAGTACCTGAAAGCTCGCTGAAAGTCGATCGATTCAAACGGAAGTAAGGCAGGCGGGAATTCGTCATTCCCCAGGTTCGCGGGAATTTCGCAAGCGGTTTATGCCCGACGAAACGATCTTGAACCACGGAAACTTTGCCTCTGCCGGATTTCTGCCCGAAGTTTCGCGTCGGCACAACCCGATCTTAGCTGGAGAAGAAATCTCGCTTTCAGGTGGCTGCAGGTTGTGTCATTAGGCTGCGACTCAAGGAACCTCCACTTTCAGAAAACGGTACAAGTAAGAGGACACAGAACAAAAGAGATTTGCCGACCCTGGCCCATCAAGCGGAAAGAGCAAATCGAGCCTTGGTGAGGTGAAATATGAAAAAGGACTTTGTGCTGCTTCCGATGTTGCTGTTAGGGCTTGCGGCGACGGTGCATGGGCAAACCCCTTCACCTCTCAAGCTGCTCGATAAGATCTCCATGCCAAACGTGAAAGGACGGCTGGATCATTTCGGCGTGGATCTGAAGGGTCAGCGGCTATTCGTTGCGGCTCTCGGAGATGATCAAAACACCGTCGAGGTTATCGATCTCAAGTCGAGAAAATGGATGTCCAGCATCCCAGGGCAGAGCAAGCCGCAGGGATTGTTTTATTCTCCTAATTTCAAAAAACTCTTTGTTGCCAATGGGACTGACGGCACATGCAAGATATTCGCGGGGGACACGTTCAAACTGGTTAATAGTCTGCCGATCGGTCCCGATGCCGATCACGTTGGTTACGACTCGGCAACCAAATATCTTTACGTCGGATTCGGTGATGCGAAATCGGGTGGGCTGGCGATCATCGACACGCGCACCAATGAACATGTCGCGGACATCAAGACAGATGCCCGCTCCGGCGGCATCAAAATCGAAAAATCGAGGCGAAAAACTTTCGTCACGCTGACCGGGGCCACCAATCTTGGCGTGGTGGACCTGAAGAAGCGCGCACAGACCTCGGTTTGGCCGACGGGAGTCTCAAGTAATGTTGCGCTGGCGCTGGATGAGAGCCATCATCGGCTTTTCGACGGCGTCCGTGATCCGGCTACTCTGATCGTTCTGGACACGGAATCTGGTAAAGAAGTTTCGCGGCTCGAGGGCGTCGTCGGAATCGACGACCTTTGGTACGACTCGGCGCATAGTCATATCTACGCCTCTGGTGGGAGGGGATTTGATGTGGGATTTGTCTACACCTACCAGCAGAAGGACGCAGATCACTATGAACTGATCGGGAAGGTTCCCACGGCGCCCGGCGCGGGTACCTCGTTCTGGTCGCCGGAACTCAATCACCTTTTCGTCGCCGCTCCAGCCAACGACAAGGAACAAGCAGCGATACTGGTGTTCGAGCCGCAGCCGTAGGAAGAGTGAAATCGGGAAAGCTGCAGCCGCTTTGAAATGCAAGCCATCTTGTACGACCGGAGGCAACTATGAAAAATGTTCTTTGGATCTCCCTGGCTATGCTGCTCGCTTGCGGAGCATTTGCATTAAGGTCTCTAGCACAGGAGGCTTCAACCGCGAAGGCTCCCGCAAAAGCTGCCGCCCGCGAGATTTCTTCGCTGCAATTGCAGCAGGAAATCCCGGTGCCGAATGTAATGGGTCGTCTCGATCACATGTCTTCAGATTCAAAAACGTAGGCTGTTGTTCGTCTCGGCGCTCGGCAACAACGCCGCAGAGGTCATCGGATTCATATGTTTGTGGGCATGCTATCTTCGGGTTAGGACTTACCGGCGCGATCAAGCTTTTTTTGTTCTTCCGGGTCATGCATCTCCGAGTCCAGGTAAATCTGGGTCACTTCCAGAGATTTGTGGCCGAGCCAGTTCTTGATCTTCATCAGATCGAATCCGGAGCGCAGCCAGTTCGTCGCCGCCGTCTTGCGAAGACGATGTAAGTAGTGTTCTTCGCACACGGGCCGCCTCCCACACGTTACCTCGACTTTATGGCGGTTGTCGTATCGGCCTTCGCGAATAGCGACCTTGCACTGTCCACAATTCAGCCCCGCGCGCTTTGCGATTGATTTGAATTTGCGGAGGAAGTGGCCCTCTGGTGTGCCATCCTCATTTGTGAACAACCAGCGATCGGATGCCGCGTGCTTCTTGTGATCCGCCAGCAGCGCACCCAGCTCAGTCGTGAGCGGGACTTGGCGTTCCTCGTGATTCTTTGGCAGGAATTCGACATCGGATTTGCCGTCGCCGCTCACCGTGAAACGGAGCCCCTTTAGGTCGAGGTCTTTCCAGGTGGCGTATTGGACCTCTTGCTCGCGGCATCCGGTGCGAACAAAGAAGAGATACCGCAGATATTCCTCGGGCGTCATCGCCGCGAAGAGCTTGGATAATTCGTCGGAGTTGTACGCTTTCGTCCTGGTCCGCTGAACCTTCGGAAGCTTGATCAACTTCGACGGCTTCTCGACACTGTTCGCCTTCAGAAGAGAAAAAATAAAACCCATTCGATTGGAGAGGGTTTTGTTGCTGTAGCCCTGTTCGCGTAAGAACTCGACATAGGAATTCAAGACCCGAGGTGTCGCTAACTGGTCGATGAACCTAACGCCCTTGGGCAGGTTGGCCAACAATTGGTCGAACGCGTTCTCATATGCGGCGATAGACCGTGGGCGCCCGAACCGGCGGTCTTGCAAATAGCTCTCGACGGCGGCCTTAATCGAAATACGATTGGCGTTGGCTTCGTTCGTTAGGTCGTCGACGGTCAGACCGAGCTCTTGCGCTTGCCTGGCGACCGGGGCGACCGTTGCAGCCTTCGCGGCAGCTTGCTCCGTGTCGTGCTTGACCCACTGATACTTCCCGGCGCCGTTGCGCACGCGAATAAAGTAAGGGCCGCTTTTGGCCGCTTCGGGGCGCCGACCCACTGTGAGCGGACGGTAGCGCCAGCCTGTTCCCGCGATCTTTTGCCGGTAATAAACGGTTTGAATTGCCATCCGGTCCCTCGCTGCAAGGCTGTGCAAGGTTCTACAATTACTACTAGAAATGTAGCATTCTGTAGCACGGACGGCAATAGTACTATTAGACAGGGCGAATATAGGGGTGGCGGAGAGGGTGGGATTCGAACCCACGGTCGAGTTTCCCCGACACTCGCTTTCGAGGCGAGCTCCTTCAACCGCTCGGACACCTCTCCGCGGCTGTGCTGACATTCTAGCGGAGGCTAGCGCATGGGGCAACGCTGGTTCGCGCTGTCAGACAAGAGAGAGCGAAAGCGAGTTGCGGATCTCGCTGCTGTTCCAATCCGAAGGCTTAGCCGATTCGCGTCTTCAGGGTTTTTCGCTTGTGCGCATTCTGAGCGGCAAGAACGCGGGGACACGCCGTCGGTAGGCTTCGTAGCTTGAACCGAATCGAGATGCCAGTTCTTTTTCCTCGAGGCGGATCACGAGCAGGGCGAACGGCAGCCAGATCGCCAGGACAATCCAGAGTAGCGGCGTTCCGGCGATTAGTGCGGCGCCCAGGACGGCGCAGAACATGCCCGTATAGCGCGGGTGGCGCACGTACGCGTAGAGTCCGCCTGAAAACATTTCGCCGGCGCCGGTGAGTTCCGCGTGGCCGACCAGTCTTTTTCCGCCGAGTTCTCGTTCGACTCGCGCGAAGAGGTAGGCTTCGACTGCGATCAAGGCAAAACCAGCGGCGATCGCGTACCACGGGGGTTCGCGTGTAGAAAGCAGCGCGTGACGAAAAGCCCAGAGCCCGCCTGCTCCGCAGGTCCACGCCGTGAGCCCGGCGAACCAGAAGGCGGAGCGAATGCGGGTTCGCCAGAAGGAATGAAACGGGTGAAGAATGAGCCAGTAGATCGGTATCGGCATTTCAAAGAAGAGGACAAACCCGGTGACAGCGTGAAGGAAATGCATTCAAATGGCTTTCTGATTTCTCTTCACGAACCAGGCGTGCCATGGCGAATAGCCAATCAAGCCGAGAACGATCAGAATTCCCCCTAAAATGAGCCAGGCCCATTGCGTCCAGCCCTGGCTCGCCCAAATTCCCCAACTCGCAATCGCAGCGCCCGCGACGAGATAAAGAAGTCGCGCCATCCCTGTCGCATTCGGCTCGGCGGCCATTCGCGATTCTCACTCCTTGAATTTTTTGAGCGCACTGCATCTTATCAGATGTCTTGAGACTGGCACCTCCATGGTTGACGCCGCGCCGATTTCCGGGGACGATGCTGGCGCAATCAGGCCACTCGAGGAGGAATCCGTGAGTACTCTTGAAAAACGGTCGTGGAAATCCATTGAGCTCGAGCAACTGAGCGACAAACTGACGCGCCAGATGATTTCCGGCGAGAACGCCACCGTTTCACAGCTCGTCTTGAAGAAAGGAGCGGCAGTCCCGCGCCACTCTCACATGAATGAACAATATTCCTGGATCATTTCCGGGGCGTTGAAATTCGTGTTTGACGATCGGGAGATTCTGGTCGGAGAGGGGGAAGTTCTTTTGATCCCCGCCAACGTCCCGCACGCGGCCGTGGCGCTCGAGGATACTGTGGACGTCGATATTTTCGCGCCCCGTCGTGAGGATTGGATTCGCAAAGACGATTCCTACCTTCGCAAATAGACGCGACGACCGCCAGCGTTTCGTCCCGCAAAAACTCGCCTGAATGTTGATCAAATCTCCTTGGCCGGCGGCTGCCAAAGTGGAGTTCAATTCCGATTTACGCGATAATCAAATGTTGGGCAAAATGCCGAATTATTTTGTGAGGTTTGAATGCCATCGTTTTGTAAGAAATTTCGTCCAAGTGCGCTCCTGGCAGCAGCGGCATTTTGCCTGGCGACGCTCCTGGGCGCGGTAGTCCGGGCGGACAGGCCCTATGCCCCGAGCCGCGATTATCACCTCGAAAACGTCCGCATCTCTCTTCGTTTTGACATCGATCAACGCAAAGTGATCGGCGACGTTACGCACACCCTTTCTACATTGCGGGACGGCGTGATGCATCTGGAGTTCGATTGCGCGGAAATTACCGTCTCAAGCGCGCGGGTGAACGGCAAAGACGCTTCGTTCGACCTTCATGATGACAAGCTGAGCGTGCACCTGGCGCAGCCCGCGAAATCCGGCGAGAAGTTCGAGGTCGAATTGAAATACGAAGGAAAGCCGACTTCCGGACTCTACTTCATTCTTCCGGACAAGGACGATCCTGGCCGCGCGAAGGAAATTTGGACGCAGGGCGAAGCGGAGGACACGCACCACTACGTTCCTATCTACGACTATCCGAACGATCGCGCGACTTCCGAAATGATCCTCACCGTGCCGTCGGACTGGCTCACGGTTTCCAACGGCAAGCTGGTCAGCGTGCAAGACGCGCCGAACGGCCAGAAGACGTGGACATGGCGGCAGGCCCTGCCGGTTTC
>Ga0207049_1068_pt1 | contig 17788 bp, 15 predicted proteins | sample Alteio_BWMinCont_63_FD_153305 | JGI IMG/M metagenome (GOLD analysis project Ga0207049, IMG submission 153305) | Enriched cells from forest soil in Barre Woods Harvard Forest LTER site, Petersham, Massachusetts, United States -... | ecosystem: Environmental > Terrestrial > Soil > Temperate forest >... | reverse complement strand
CAGCCAGGACACGTGATTGGGCAGCAGCAGCACCGGACCAGCCGCGTTGAGGGCCGCCAGGTTGTGAGCCCGAAACCCATAAACCATCCGCACCAACCAGAGTACCAATCGCCTGAACATCACAAGTTCGTTTTTTGCCGCCGATCGGCAGCAGGTTTGCGCCTGAGGTTAACACGTCCCCGGAAAAGAAAGCACGTAATGAGCACCCCTGTCACCGCCCTGGCAAACGGCGCCAGCGCGCCTGGGATCCTCAAGGCCAAAGTGAAGGACGCAAGTAGTTGAACGTCGAGCTCCATTACGCTTTTAGGCCGTGGTTGGTTTCCCTGGAAATGCGTTGTGCGTTGCGCGATAGCTGCTGCAAATCCGTAATGACCTCCGCGGCGCGGCGTGCCGATAGAGAGTCCCACGCCCGTTCGGCTGCCGTATAGTACCGCGGCAGAATCTCGCGCAGGAGATCGGCGCCGGTCCGTGTCAACACGACGCGGTAAGCCCGGCGGTCTTCGGCCACCTCGTTGCGCTTGAGCAAAGCTCGCTTTTCCAACCGGTCCACCAGTCCGGTCACATTCGAACGGTGCACCACCAACTCCGTGCTCAGCTCCGTCTGCGACAGCCCTTCCGGATGCTGGTGCAGGAGATTGAGCACATGGAATTGGCTGGGGCTCAGGTTCCATTGTTCGAAGAAAACACGGCTCGCGCTCCAGATAGTGTCGGCCGTGCTCAGGAGTTGTAAGAGGGCGTCATACCGAGGGCCGCCAGGTCCTGCCGGCGTGCGCTTCGTCCTCATGCAGCCTGTTTAGTGCTGGATTGTTGCTATGTCAACAATAGAAAAAGTGACGTGATGTTTTTTTGAGGCGAAAGTGTATCGGCTCAAGGGGTTGGTTTTAACGGGACGACGGTTTCATGGGTTTAAAATTCGAGACGAACACCTCGGGGTGTCGGTGGCGGCCGAGCAATCGCTCGCAACGCTTCAGCGTTGTTTTCCCACTAGGTTTAGCTTTTCGCGAAAAACCGTTGTGAGCGGCTGCTACGAGGGCCGTGGCCACGATTGAAGGAAGACCGTTGGTTTCCAGCGATTTACGGCCGCGAATGAACTCGGTGGTGGCGCTTGGCACACTTAAAGCATTCGGTCATTCAGAATGGATTTAGCAGCGAAGAGTTCCAAGAAAGACAAGATAGCAAGACGCGTGAGAACGTTGAGTTGAAGGAGAGGAGCTATGCATATGTTTATGTTAATGACCGCCGCCATTGTTTTGAGCGTGCTCTATGTTCTAGCTTGGCGCACAGAGCCGGCGCGCGATCGTTCCCCGGTGGTAATGCGCGGCAAGAGTGTGCTAATTTCTGAAAGCATAAAACACTAAACCGGGTTACAGGATCCTTGTTACTTTGGAACAGCATTAAAACCCACTGAAACGAACTGGAGCAAAGCTTATGAAAAACAAAACCACTGGCAAAAAACTGAGCGGCAAAGTTGCGTTAGTTACCGGGGCTTCCAAGGGGATTGGCGCCGCGATTGCGAAACACCTGGCTGCTGAAGGCGCGGCTGTCGCGGTGAACTATTTTTCAGCGAAAACCGATGCCGAGGAAGTCGTCGCCGAAATTTCGGGCGCGGGCGGAAAGGCAGTCGCCGTTCAAGGAAACGTCTCAAAAAAAGCGGACATCGATCGCGTATTCGCCGAGACAAGAAAGGCCTTAGGCCGGGTCGATATCCTCGTAAACAACGCCGGAGTGTACGAATTCTCCCCGCTTGAAAAAGTAACGGAGGAGCAATTCCACAAACAATTCAACCTGAATGTCCTGGGCCTTATTCTCGCTTCGCAGAAGGCGGCCGAATCCTTCGATTCCGCCGGCGGCAGCATCATCAACATCGGTTCCGTTGCTGGCACCAATCCGCCTCCGGGCGCGTCGGTTTACAGCGCTACGAAGGCCGCGGTTGACGCGATCACCAAATCACTTTCCAAGGAGTTAGGGGCGAAGAAAATTCGAGTGAATTCTCTCAATCCCGGGATGGTGGAAACGGAAGGTGTGCAAAGCGCGGGACTTTTGGGAACCGATTTCCATAAGCAAATCATCGCGCAAACCCCACTCGGGCGCATTGGACAGCCTCAAGACATAGGGAAGGTTGCCGCTTTCCTGGCCTCAGACGATGCGGCTTGGATTTCGGGAGAGACTCTCATGGTGGCTGGCGGCGCGCAGTAAATCAGTAACTATTTTGGATCTGAGGGGCGCAGCCAGATTTTCAGCGAGCCGAAATCGATGAGCGCGCTGGTGGAGGCAAGGGTCTCCATGCCCAGCAAGCCCTGGGCGCTGGGCAAATTCGTCCCGCGCTCGGTTAATCCCCAGGCGCTCATATCGGCAAGCCCGATATAAATCCGATTGAGGGTGACGTCGCCGAGTTGCAACGTCTGTAGCTGCGCTTCCTGCAGTCCATGTGTGCCGACCTTTCCGATGCCGGTCAATTCCAGGTGCTGCGGTCGCATGAGGGTGGGCAGACTCAATTGTTTGCCGGTGTCCCAATCCAACAAGCTCCAGGGAGAACCGGTATCGACGACCAATCCCACCGGTTTCCCATTGGCGACAGCCCGGCAGGTGGCGGGTAGTCCTGGCTTCACGGATAGCTCAACGGCGCCGAATCCACTTCGGCGCAGGCTTTCGCCTAACGCGGATTTCTCCTCCGGCGCCAGTGCCGCAGCCCGGACAAAGAGCTGCCCATGGCGGCAATCGATAATGGAGTGATTACGGAAAAAGAAGTCACAGCCCAACAAGCCTTGTTCCAGCACTCGCACGAAATCAAATTCAAGTTCCCCCATCTCAGCCGGCTGGTTTTGGAAATGAACAGAGTCCAGTACCAGTTCATCGATCCGCACCAGGCCTGGAATGCGGAGTTCGTTCAAAAAACCGTCGTCGATTTCGGTTTTAGACGGATCCAAGGCTTGAAGTGAGCGGGCCGCTTTGGGAACCAGTCTGGTAATGCCGCACCCCGTGTCTAGCTCCAGCCTCTCCCTTTTTCCATTCACCCGACCATGCACGAACAGGTTGTTGTTATCACCGGTCTCGAGTCGAATCGGACTATAGCCCAACCGTTTCAGATAGGTCTCCAAGCTTTGTTTTTCCTGCGCTGGTGCGTCGAGGGGGTGCCAAATGCCGAAAAGACAGGCAACGAGGATTATGAGGTGGAGGGGCTTGAGTAAAAAGCCCGGGCGAATTCGGTTTAAGCTTGGTGAAGTCGAACCGCTCACGCGCTCACAGCGTGGATCAATGCGCGCGCCTGAGCAAGCGCTTCGTCCAGTTTGGTGAGGTCTTTGCCGCCGCCGCGGGCGTTGTCGGGGCGGCCGCCGCCTTTGCCGCCGACGATGGGCGCGATGGCCTGGATGATTTTGCCGGCCTGGATTTGTTTCGTCAGGTCGGGCGAGACCGTTGCCAGAAGCGCGACCGCGCCGTTCAAAGCGCTCCCGAGAACCACTACTCCTTTGAACTGGCCGTTGAGCGCATCTGCGACCGTTTGCAGAAACTCGCCATCGCCCGAGCCGAGGTTCTCCACGATCGCGCGGGTTGAGCCGATGGTTTGAGCTTTGGCGACCAAACCGTGAGCGGTCGCGCCCGCTTCTTTCTGGTGCATCGATTTGAGCTGTTTCTCCAATTCCTTCTGTTGAGCGAGCAGCGATTCGATCTTTTTCTCCAACTCGCCCACGGGAGAGTTGACCTTGCCAGAGAGGGTTTTGATGAGCTGCAATTCCTCGTTCGCCCGCCGGTAGGCTTCCAGGCCGGAAAGGGCCTCGATGCGGCGGATGCCGGCGGCGATGGCGGATTCGGCGACGATGCGGAACAGGCCGAGCTCGCCGGTTGCGCGGGTGTGCGTGCCGCCGCATAATTCCATGGAGTAGCCATTAAGGGAGGTGGGTTTGCCCCCGATTTGGACCACACGGACCCAATCGCCGTATTTCTCGCCAAAGAACTGCATGATGTCGTTGCGATCCTTGATGTGGCTGTACTTGACCTCGGTCCAGCTTACGGGAGCGTTCTCGACGATGCGCTCGTTAACCAGGCGCTCGACATCGGCCACCTGCTGCGGGGTGAGCGGCGCGCTGCTGAAGTCGAAGGTGAGTTTTTCCGGGCCGACGTAGGAGCCTTTTTGGACGGCGTCTTTGCTGACAACCTCGTGAAGGGCCCAGTGGAGCAGGTGCGTGACGGTGTGATGCCGCTCGATGGAGGAGCGGCGTGGGCGATCGACCCGGACCGTTACTTCGCTCCCCGCCAGCGGACCGTCCGTGGCTTCTTCACTGCCGGAGGGCTTCGACGTGCTGCCTGCCAGAAGGTGCAACCACGTGTTGCCGGATTTCTGCGTGTTCACGACGCGCCAAACGTCGGCGCCGCGCATGAGTTCGCCAGTGTCGCCTACCTGGCCGCCCATCTCGGCGTAAAGGGGCGAGGTGTCGAGGATGACTGCGGTTTTGTCCTTTAGGCCGACGACTTCGAGAACCTTCGCCGCGGTTTCCGAATTGTCGTAGCCGACAAATTGCGTTGGGGTCGTGGTTTCGACCTGGGAGAGTTCGATGACTTGTTTTTTCTGGGCTGCGCGGGCTCGGGCTTTTTGCTCGTCCATCAGCTTGTTAAACTCTTCGACAGCAACATTTATATTATGTTCGCGAGCCATTAACTGCGTTAAATCAAGCGGGAATCCGTAAGTATCGTACAGGGTAAAAGCCCAGCGGCCTGGCATGACGCTGTATGCGAGAATACCCTCCGCAGCGAACTTCTCACGATCTTGTCGCATGCCTACCAAATATTCATTAAACTTTTCTATCCCACGATCCAACGTCTTATTAAACGCCTCTTCCTCGCGTTGGATGACCTCCTCGACATGCTCTTGCTTGCCTCGGAGTTCCGGGAAGACATGGCCCATTTTCTCCGCCAGCACGGAAACGAGTTTGTAAAAGAAAGGCTCTCGAAAGCCCAACGAACGTCCGTACCGCACGGCGCGGCGCAAGATGCGGCGCAGGACGTAGTTGCGGTCGTTGTTGCCCGGTTGGATCCCATCGGCGATGGCGAAGCTCAGAGTGCGAATATGATCTGCGATGACGCGGAAGGCCACGTCGATTTTTTCCTGGTCCGTCGTTCCGGTGGTGCCGGTCGGGGGCAGGGTTGAAGCGTACTTTTTGCCGCTGAGTTTTTCGATCTTATCGAACAGCGGCCGGAAGATGTCCGTTTCGTAGTTCGAGATAACGCGGCTGAAATCGGTGAAGTTCCGCGTGTTCTGCATGATGCCGGTAACTCGCTCAAAGCCCATGCCGGTATCAACATGTTTGGCGGGCAGGGGAGAGAAAGTGCCGTCGGGATTGGCATTGAACTGGATGAACACCAGGTTCCAGATTTCGATGCATTCAGCGGAGCCCTGGTTGACCAGGCGGCCCTTGGTATCGCCTTGCGGCGTGAGGTCGACGTGGATTTCGCTGCACGGTCCGCACGGCCCTGTCTCGCCCATCATCCAGAAGTTGTCTTTCTTGTTGCCGTGAACGATATGGACCTTGGGGTCGAGGCCGGCCGCGCTGAACTTTTCGGCCCAAAAGTCGTAGGCTTCCTGATCAAAATCGCTCGGGTCGCCCTGTTTCTTGTCCGGGGCATAGACGGTGGCGTAAAGCCGGTTTTTGGGGAACTTCCAGACTTCAGTGACCAGTTCCCAGCCCCAGGCGATCGCCTCTTTTTTGAAATAATCCCCAAAGGACCAATTGCCGAGCATTTCGAAGAAAGTGTGGTGGTAAGTGTCGAGGCCGACATCCTCGAGGTCGTTGTGTTTGCCTCCGGCGCGGATGCATTTCTGGGTATCGGCGGCGCGCGTATCGCTGCCGGGGACGGCGCCGGCCCACTTGGAAACGTCGGCGGCGCGCTGCCCGAGGAAAATCGGCACGAACTGGTTCATGCCGGCGTTGGTAAAGAGGAGATTGGGAGAATCCGGCAGGAGGCTGGAAGAGGGCACAATAGTATGGCCCTTGGACTTGAAGAAATCCAAAAACGACTGTCGTATTTCCGCGCTTGTCATAAATCAGACCGGTAACGCCGCCAAGGACGCCGTGCGCGCGCAAAGAGTTTTCACCGGAAAGACCGGTAACGTCGCACGCAAACAGGTCGGACAAATTAAGAGAAACCAGGCCGCAAAGCGAGGGTTTTTGCGGCGCGCTCAAGTGCGCGCTTTTCAGAGTTCATAAGGGGGCGATTTTAAAAAAATTACCGTTACATACCGTTAGATGGCGTTACTTACCGTTATTTAGCGTTAGCCCGGAGCCGCGGACCGTTAGGAGGTCGGCGGTGTTGAGCATTGGGACCGAATCGCGGGTGATCGTTGCGGAACGCGGAGTTTGGTACCGACGATCCATTTGAAGCGTGAGCGAGCATGGTTGCTCCGTTTCGTACATAGGCCGCAGGCGGTTCCCTGAAAGCCGGACGGAAGCGGCTGGATTTCTCGCAGCCCATTCCGCCCGTTTTGTTTTACTGGTCATGAAAAACAACCGTTCATCGGCGGTGATTGTCGTCAAGCGTAAAGCATGCCAAGCGTGCGATGCATTAGGCGTGTGAATTGTAGGGTTTTGCGAAAATGGGGTGATGGGAAGGTGGTTTGCAGTGTCGGTTTGCAGGACAGGATCGGCTCGATTGGGGACAGGTTTTGGACGGGAACAGGAATTTCTCAACGGAGACAAAGGGGAACGGAGACGGAGCGGTTCTTTGAATTATCGGAGGAAGGAAATGATTGGGCGCGGCTGCGGAGGTGCTTGCGGCGGATTTTGACCACGTATGGGTAGCGGCATTTTTGGCAGGAAATGAGTCTAGCGAGGGGAATGGGCGCCCGACTCTGGCACGCCCTCCGGGGTGCGTGTTGCTTTTGAGGGTTTTCCGGTGGTCGTTCGCAGGGGACGGTACGGGGATGACGGTCCCTTAATCGGAATCGACCCCTTTTTCGTCGCGGCTGAGGTTTCCCCCAGCCGCGTTCCGCCGAACCGCGCGGCAAACTGAACCCGATGCCAGGTCAGCTTACGATTTCGCCGATGCCGAGGAAAAAGCCTCAGCCATCCTCTTCTTCATTTCATCAGGGGAGACGTCCTCCACATGTGTGAGCAACATCCATTTGTGCCCGAATGGATCAATGAGCGAGCCGGCGCGGTCACCCCAGAATTTGTTCTCGACCGGTTCTTTGGACGTGGCTCCAGCTTTCACGGCCTGGTTAAAAATCTCGTCCACGTTTTGCACATACAACGTCAGGGTTACCGGCGAACCCCCCAGTGTTTGCGGGGACACGCCGCCGTGGTCCGGACATTCACAGCCCAGCATGATGATGGAGTCGCCGATTTGGATTTCGGCATGGGCGACTTGCCCGTCCGGCATGGGCATCAACATCCGCTCACGTGCTCCGAACGCGCGTTTGTAAAAAGCAATCGCTTCTTTTGGATTCTTGACTGTCAGATAAGGTGTGACGGCGTGAAAGCCATCAGGGAGATATTTTGATTTCGCATTCATAATCCGCAAAGTATCACTCAAGCGCCGCGGCCTGTGCTATTGGGGTGTTCGCCCACCTTGGCAATTCAGCTGAAAAAGCCATCGGTCATCACCGAAATGGTGCAAGCGTCGATCACTCGGGCTCAGTTGCGACAGGTCTCATTTACACCCCGCTTCAGCAGCGCCTATTCCATTCACGGCGCCAGCCGGAAAAACCGCTGCGGATCAAGGGTCATATCGTTGGTGTAGGGCGAACTCGCGCCAGAGGAGGGACCTGTGCCCGGAACGTTCACGTAAGGACCGGAGATGTTCGTCGCGGTCTGCAAGGAGTATCCCGGCAGCCAGCTCAGGACGAGCTGGTTCCCTTGCTTCGAAACGGCGAGCGGGGGCGGGACCACCTGGTCCGGAACCACTTCACCGGTGTTGAGGATTTTTGCCGAATAAAGATTGGTACCGATGCGGAAATAGCTCTGGTTCAACTGAGCCTGCGTCAGCCCCGACTGGTCGGGCCCGAATTTCAGCTGCTCGGCGCCGCCGCCGGACAGAATTCCATTCCAGTCCGACACCAGCAGTAGCGCGCCGGCGGCCCAGTTCTCGCCGCTGCTGTTCGCAAAGCTCAACCGGCTGGCGCTGCCGGCCAGGTCGATCGTCGCGTCACCCGCCAGAATAAAACGTCCGAGGTGTTCGACGGCGTTGCTGATTTGCAGCATGTGCGACAGGCGGAAAAAGCCAGGGTTGCTGATCCGGTTCGCGCTGCCATCGCCGATGATCCAGTCGGTGATGTTGATGTTGCTGGCAGTTACTGTGCCGCCAGTGAACGTGTAGCGGCCGTAATAGGTAGTGGGTCCCCCCACGTTCCGGGAGCCGCCGAAGTCCAGCAAACTGCTGACGACCAGCGCGCCGCCACTCTGGTTAAATGTGGCTTGCCCATCGTCGGTAGTGTAGTTCGAACAACTCAGCGTGCCGCTTGCCAGCGTGATGAACGTGTTGTGACTTAAGTAATATCCGTCGCTGTGCGCGTAAACTGTCCCCGCGAAAGTGCTCGCATTCGATTGCACGAATACCGAGTCTCCCCCGTTTGCATCCAGCTCGAGGACACCCACCGACAGCGTTCCGCCGTTCAGATAGTAGGTGGCCGGATCGCTGGCATATCCATGAGTGTCGTACCCGGCGATGTACAGCGTGTTGGTAATCTCATGCGAACCGCCGTTTTGCTCCATGCTCATGGGGGTCTCGTAGCCAGCCCTCAGCTCGACGCCGCTATCCGCCAGCAATCCGCCGTTCAACGTAAAGCCGCCGACATATCCGCCATAATCCGGCTCTACCGTCACCTGGGTGGTCCGGTTGGTTCCGCCGGACTGGAAATACGATACTCCACCCGCCTCGCCAACAAGGCTCATGCCGCCAGGCAAGTGGAGTGTTCCGCCGTACAACGCATACCCGTTCCAGCTGGAACTGGACGGAACGTAGGAACTGAGTCCCAAATTCGAAATCTCCACGATGCCGCCGTACTGATTGAAATGAGCGGGGTAAGGATATCCGAGCGCAACGGTCCCGCCTTCGAACACGCCATTCGTCATGTCATACTCCGAATTGCTGAGAGTCATCGGCCCGTTCGTCGCGCTGACGAATCCGCCGTCCTGGATCATCGTCGTGTTGGTAACTAGAAACGTGCCGCCCTGCACGACCAGGCCCGAATTGAAATTCACTATCCGCCCGTCATCCTGCAAGGTGACCCCGCTTAACACCGTCAGCGGCACGTCAGAGCCGAAATAATCCAGGAGCAGCACGTTTTCGGTGTTCGTGGCGCCGCGAATGGCCAGGTTGCTCACGGTCATGGAGCCGGGGAAATTGGTGGGCGTTGACGCATTGATGGCGACGGCTTTCCAGCCGGAGTTCGTGATCATTACTGCCTGCGAGCTGTCCGGAATGACGCCCAGTGACCAGTTTGTGGGCTGGTCCCAGTTGGCGCTGCCCGGGTTTATCCAGGAATTCACCAACCCCGAGGTCGACGACCCCTGGTCCGGAACTACTTCGCCGGTGCTGAGGATTTTTGCCAAATAAAGATTGGTGCCAATGCTGAACCGAAGCTGGCTCACCTGGGCGGGCGTGAGCCCGGATTGGTCGGTCCCGAATTTCAACTGCTCAGGGCCGCCGCCGGAAGGCTGTCCATTCCAGTCGGCCACCAGCAGGGTCGCCCCAGCAGCCCAAGCCTGGCCCCTGCTGTTCGCGAAGCTCAAGCGGCTGGCGCTGCCGGCCAGATCGATTGTTGCATTGGTGGCCAGGATAAAACGCCCGAGTTGTTCGACCGCATTGCTGATCACCAGATCGTGCCACAGGCTGAAGTAACCAGGGTTGCTGATGCGGGTCGTGCTGCCATCGCCGATGATCCAGTCGCCGGTGATATTGATGTTACTCGCAGTCAACGACCCACCGGTGAAAGTGTAGCGGCCGTAAACCGAGTATCCCGGGCCCAAGTCCCTGAAGCCGCCCAAGTCCAGCAGATTGCTGACGACCAGCACGCCGCCGCTCTGAGTCAAGGTGCCGCCGCCATCGACGGTCGTGTAGTTCGAGCAACTCAGCGTGCCCCCCGCCAGCGTGACCACCGTGTTATGGCTGCCGTAAAAACCTACGCTGTGCGCATAGACTGTTCCCGTGCTGGCGGTCCCGTTCGATTGCACGAAAACAGAGTCTCCCTGATCTGCATCGAGTTCGATCACACCCGCGCTCAGCGTTCCGCCGTTTAGACTGCAGGTGGCCGGCAAGACGGTATAGCCATTCGCGGCGCCGCCTTCGATGCGCAGGGTATTGGTGACCACGTGCGTGCCGCCATTCTGCTCAAGAGTGGCGGAGCCGGCGTGATCGGCGGAAACGATCAAGACCGCATTGTCCGCGAGCAAACCGCCGTTCAGCTGGAAGAGGGTCCTACCCTCGATGTTCACCTGCGTAGTTTGATTGGATCCGCCTGCCTGGAAATATGACGACGATGAATTGCCGTCGCCAATTAGCAAAAGTCCATTCGGAAGGGTGAGATACCCGCCGTACAACGCGTAGTTTCCGCCGGCGCCAAGAGAGGGCCCGCGCCCGAATTGCAAATCGGAGATCATCGCCGTGCCGCCGTACTGATTGAAACTGGCGGAAACAGGAAAGCCGAGGAACACCTGGCCGCCCTCGAAAACGCCGTTGGTCAGTTGATACTGTGAGTTTTGCAGATACATCGGCGAGTTCGTCGTGCGAATGATTCCGCCGTCCTGCATGATTTGCGAATTGGTCACCATGATCGTGCCGCCCCGAACGATCAGGCCCGAATCGAAACTCAGAAGCTGCGCGTTGTCCTGCAGCGTCAGCCCATTCAATACCGTCAGCGGCACCGCAGTGCCGAAGTAATTCAGCAGCAGCACATTCTCCGTGTCCCACGCGCCGCGAATAGTCAGGTTGTTCACGGTCATGGAGTCGGGGAAACTGACGGGCGTAGACGGATTGATGGCAACGGCTTTCCAGCCGGAGTTCGTGATCAGCACCGACTGCGAGCTACTCGGCAACACGCCCAGCGACCAGGCCGACGGGTCATCCCAATTGTCACTCGTCGGATTGAGCCAGGCGTTGAGGGGTGTATCGGCAAAAACCGCCGAACAAGTACAGCAACAGCACAACACAAAAACCAACCCGCGAGAGATTTTCATGAAATAGTCCTTTTCAGGCTCGGATTCTAGCGCTGCGCTTCGAAAAACAAATAGGCACAAGACCTCCTCATGAGCGCCCTTTTCACCCTACATGCTCCATCGTTGCCGATGAGCGGCTAAGCGCGCCTCAAAACACTGCTCACCTTACCTTGAAACGTTTGTAGTCCTCCCTGGCTGCCTCCAGCAGCGATTCCAGCGTTGCTTCAACGGCCTGAATCCTCACGGGGAATTGCACGGCATAAAAATCTGCCAAACCCTCTTGCCGCGTCGGTCGCCTGAATTCCTTGGTGCCGTCCCATTGCAGCCGGCAGACATCGAAGACATTGTCTTTGGCTCGCTCCATCCGCCGGACCAGGAGCTGCCGGTCGGCCTCTTCGAGTTTCGCCAAATCAACCTCCAGGGTTTGCGTAGGTTCCCCGGCGGGACTTTCCTGGCCCACCCTCGCCGCGATGTTCAGGTCGAAACGTAATTTCACAAGTTCGCGCTTCATTTCATTTTTTGTCTGGATGCAATCTAACGCCTAAGTCCGGTCGGCTGCTACGTTCTTGGCGTTCCGCTGGTCCGTCGACCGGCTGCTTCAACAAAGCGTGGAACTATTCCTCATTTGCCGAGAATGTCCGACGGCCCTTGCGGCAACAAAAGCTTTTGGTCGTGGGGGCAAACCTGGGAAGCCAAACAGTGTGAGGTCTAAGATTATCAATTGTCGGACCCTGGGACGACCCTGGGATAGCACGCCAAGAATTCTTTGCTCAGGTGAACCAACAGGCTGGTCCGAGGCACACCGGGGCGGAAGTCAGCGAGTCGGCGCGAGCGAAGGCCGAGCGAATCGTGCGGGAAGAGCTTTCCGGCCTTGGCTGGACCTTGGAGGAGCTTGAGCGACGCCGCAAAGCCGATGCGCAGAAGGTCAGAATCGCGGCGCGTTTGAGGCGTAAAACCACCTTGATCTTAGCCTGGGTCGCCGAGCGGTTGCACATGCGTACGCCCGGTCATGTCACCTGCCTGCTTTACCGGAAAACCCGGCCCACAAGACCGGCAAAACGGCCAATGGAGAAAACTGTGAAAATAGGTTGTTCTGACCCCGCGACCTCGTCAGAGCGACCCTCAGAAGGTTCGGATAGCAGCACGGCTGCGACGGGAAACCACAATGACCTTGGAGTGGATAGTCAACCGCTTGTGCATGGGCGTGGCAACGCACCTTGCCTGTCTGCTCCAACGCGAAAACGAAAAACCACCGTCCAGTGAAAAAGCTTTGTTCTGACCCGCTACGATGACCCCGCTACGAGCGCAAGCGGTGAACTTTCACAGGGCTTTTGACTGTCTTTTCTTATGGCTTGGCTGCCAGCCTTACGGTCTAGCCTGCCTCAGCCTCCGAATCTCTTTCTTGAGCAAACTGCCGACGCGATGCTTGGCCAGATAAACCTGGCCGGCGTTCACGCCCAAAGTGTGCGCCACTTCCCGCACGGGCCGCTCCAGGATCATATGCAGATGATAGATCTCGTATTGCTGCGGATGCACCTGTCGCTTAATGCGAGCCAACGCGGCCTGCACGAGATTCCTCTCCCATTCCTCATCCCAGATTGCCGCTAGATCGGGCCTCGCAGGGTCTGGAACGCGTTCAACCGTGCCGGTACGCGTTTGGTCCTCCTGCCTGCGAGCCGACTTGGGGAGGCTCTGGTTCGCCATCTGTTGACGCTTTTGCAATTGATCGAGAATGCGCCAGCGCGTCACCGTCAGCAGCCAGCCCTTGAATGAATCCACCGCCGGATCGTACCGGAAGCCCGGCATCTTCCGAGCCACCGCGATCACCGTTTCCTGGACCACCTCGTCGGCGTCGGTTTCGTTCAGCCCTGCCCGGCGCGCTACGCTGTAAATCAGCTCGCGATAAGTCTGGTAAAACTCATTCCAACTGCCCTGGTCGCCCAAATCTTTCAAGCGCTCCAGCAGGCTGGCGCGCGTCGGGATCAATTCGTCACGGGGCATGGTCGATTTAAGCACCGCAGGTGAAACCCCGCACGCATGAAATTGGCCTTCGGCGGCATCAGGCTGAGGCATCCTCCGAACAGTCGCCCGTTTCGAATCCGTTTCATCGGAGCAATTTTGCGTCATCCAATGAAAAACCGCCCGGCGCGATCCGTTTCTTTCAACAATTCGCTTTCCGCTAACTTTTGCGTGCCCGCTTCTGGCCCCGGCTCCCGAAAAATTTTCACTTTCCTGAAAGACCCGGGTTTTCCCGGCCGGTTTATCTGTAGAAGCCATTACCATACAAATAAGAAGTACCACTTATAACAAGAAAGGAATAATAATATGAAAAGGTTTGTTCGACTCACACTCGTTGCCCTCATCGTTGCCTGCGCGGCGCTGCCCTTTGCCAGTGCTGCCCTCGATGCCGATACACTCCCGGCCAATGCCGCCGCTCTCCGGGCCAATGCCGGAAACACGTTCGTCCTCACCCCGACAGCCGATCCAAGCGTCTTCACAATTACGGCAGACGGCGTCGCCCAGGTGTCGCTCGCAGGCAACTGCACTGAACATGCCGTTCTCCAAGTGCATTTCCCTGCGAGCCCGGGCCAACCCATCCTGTTGAGCGGAGGTGGCACTCTTACGTCGTCCGACGCGGCAACCAGTCTCAAGTTCACAGTGACGGGCACCGCTACACCTGATCCGGCCAATCCGGCCTTCTTCAACAACAGCTATCAGGTGACGTTTGCAGGTGGTTCCGGCGCCTTCGCCTCGGCCACCGGCAAGGCTCAAATTAACGAACTGGTCGTGTTCACCTCCCAACTCGGCGGCACGGGAACATGGACGATGAAAGGGTATGTGGTGAGCTCACCATAGGCGGCTTTATGGGCTAAATGATCAACCAAGGGTAAATAGCTTGCACGAGTTCCGCCAGACCCGGTCAGGAAAAGGAAGCATCCGTGGAATCCGTGGTTAAACAACAAACAATGAACAAACAAAACGAAAGGAAAGTTATGAACCACAAATTCAATGAACTGGCCAAGGGAATGGCCCAATCGGTCACGCGCCGCGCGGCGCTGAAGAAATTCGGCATCGGTCTGGCCGGCATGGCGCTGGCCTGCTTCGGGCTGGCGAACGTAGCGCAGGCTCAAACGAGCGTAGTCCTCGATCCAGCGGGGGACGCCGTGTTTCCCACGGATTTGTATGGTCCTGCACCTGTACCGCCCTACCTCGACATTGTGCAAGCCTCCGTCAGTTACAGCCAGGGAACGTTCCATTTCGAAACCAAGATGAATGGTAAAATCCCCGCCAATCCGGCTCCGGGTTTCAACGTCAGCGTCAATCACCTCGGCGCCACTATTGGGATCCTCACTGATCGTGCGACGGCTGGGACTCCTTTTAAGTTCATAGGACAGACCGAGGTTTACCACTTCAACTTCCTCGTTGGGGCGCTTTACGCGTTCGCGGATGATGGTTTGGGCCTGGGACTGGGCTGGAAGGGATTTTTGATCGACAACAGCACCTTCTCCGCGGTCGAAATCCCCATGGAAATCAGGGGAGACACGTTGGTTTTCGAGACTACCGCAGCCTCCCTGGGCAACCCCACGTCGTTCAACTGGGGCGTCGCCACCGAATGCGACCCGGTGCCTATACCTCTGGAGAAGACCCAGACCACTCTGCTGGTTGATTTTGCCCCTGACGACGGGCTCGCAACCTGGGCTTGCCCTGGACCTTAACCCCTGTGTCGGTTTCCGAACAAGCGAACCAATAAGAACAAACAAACAAGATGAAAGGAAAGTTATGAACAACAAATTCGATGAACTGGCCAAAGGAATGGCCCAATCGGTCACACGGCGCGCGGCGCTGAAAAAATTCGGCCTCGGCCTCGCCGGCATGGCGCTGGCCTGCTTCGGGCTGGCGAACACGGCGGAAGCAGCAAAACACCCCTGCGACCCCAACAGCGGCGTCTGCTGCTGTTATGGGTGCACGACCCAATTACACAAGTCAAATCCGCTTTACCAGCAGTGCGCGTTCGCTTGTGGCTCTGGCTGCATCTGAGGAGGCGGACGTGATGAACGCGCCCGGCCCTTTGGTCTAATGAAAAAACGATCAAAATCACACAAACAAAAAACGAAAGGAAAGTATGAATAACAAATTCGATGAACTGGCCAAGGGAATGGCCAAATCAGTCACGCGGCGCGCGGCGCTGAAGAAATTCGGCATTGGCTTCGCCGGCATGGCGCTAGCCTGCTTCGGGCTGGGGAACACGGCAAGGGCAAACAAGCATGGTGGCAACACCTGTGAGGAATGCATGAAGAATTGCGCGGCCCTTGGCGGTTCCAAGGCGACCTGCAAGGTCGCGTGTGCCTACTGGTGTAATGCGCAGCTATGAACCTGTCTTCGATTGCAGCATTGGCCTTCGAATGGCTCGCCATTCTCGCAGGTTGCTGGCTCGGCTGGCAAATGCTGCGCCAAAATGGGCGGTTGCTCTTGCGGCTGGAAGAGCTGGACGAACGGGTCGATGAATTGGAGTTTAGCGAGGCAAATGAACCCGCCGTTGCGCCGCCCGACTCAAACGACGGGGGAGAGCGGACTAATCGCTTCCGCACGCGCTTCCTGGCTCACAGCAAAATCAAGCGCGACGGGCTAAAGGCCGGCACGCCTGCGCCTGACTTCCGCCTGCCACGCTTGGACGGGCCCGAGCTGGCGCTGGAGGACCTGCGCGGCAAGCGCGTCTTGCTGGTATTCTCCAGTCCGCACTGCGGCCCGTGCAACATGCTGGCGCCCAAGTTGGAGGAATTCCATAGCGCACACCCGGAGGTCGAAGTCGTGATGATCAGCAATGGCCAGCCGAAGGAGAACCGCGCCAAGGTCAAAGAACATCGGCTGACTTTCCCGGTGGTCTTGCAGCAGCAGTGGGAAATCTCGCGCCGCTACGCCATGTTCGCCACGCCCATTGCCTATCTACTCGATCAAGCAGGCGTGATCGCGCACGATGTCGCCCTGGGTGCCGATGCAATTCTGGACCTCTTGAACCAAGCCGTCCGGGCTGAGTCAGACCCAACGTATCACCCCAGGGCCGTTGACAAAGTAGCGCAGCCGGCCTCGGCTGCGGGTTCTGGCGGCGTCTCGCCGCCAGAAATTGGGCAAAGCCGGCGGGGACGCCCCGGCTAACCCGCAGGCGAGACGCCCACGCTTACATACCCCAGCGGCCCCTGCTGCCCCTTTCAACCCTTGACAAGCAACCATTGAGATGTACATAAGAATACATCCCAAGTTGAGCAAGTCCCCGCCGAGGCCGAGGAACGCATATGCATAGTAGCATGTCAGTTGCTTGCCGCCGCAATTGTCCATTGTGGTTGATGGCGTTCACTTTGATCGAATTGCTCGTCGTCATCGCGATCATCGCAATCCTGGCAGGCATGCTACTGCCCGCGTTGAGTCGGGCGAAGGAAAAAGCGAAAATCACCCAATGTGTGAGCAACCTGCGGCAAATCGGCGTAGCGATCAGGATGTACGTGGACGATAACGGGAGCACATTTCCCCTCTTTGCCAACATGCCGTGGGCACTGGTCAATAGCCCCGGGTGGAAGGCTTATAACCTGGGTCTGGGAGGCTATGATCCCGACGCGCAGCACAGTTTCATGGCCATGGCGACTAACCGTCCGCTCTATCCGTATGTCAAACCATCTTCCGTGTTTCGCTGCCCGGCGGATCGAGGTCAGGAGGAAGCGGACAATTTTCCAGGCACCCCAATCAATGGAACCTGGAAGCCGAGCAACTTTGAAACGCTCGGTTGCAGTTACTGCTACAACTCGCAACAGTGGGGCAATTCAACGCTTCAAGTGCCGAATGACATTTGGGACTTGTCCGGCAAAAAGGAAGGCTGGGTGGCGGACCCTTCACGCATGATCTTAATGCATGAGCCGCCCGCCACGTGGTATCTGAATTATTATCACTGGCACTTCGCGAGAGGTCCTACCACCGTTGACCCGGCTGTTTTAGGCAGTGACGGCCAAAAGTTCATTTCGCCGATTCTCTTCGTGGACGGCCACAGTGCCTCCCTCGACTTCACTCATGCGCTGGAGGACAATCCGAATTACCCCATCGAGCCGACGAAGGACTGGTATTGGTACGAACCTAAGCCGTGAACCGAGCCTGGTCGCCGAATGAGAACTGGCACGCCGAAATATTAAAGCCTCATTTTTCAAAGCCGGCTCGCTTGAGCAGGGCTTTGAAGCGCGGTTCGTCATGCAGAGTGTCGTACAGCGGCTCGAATTGGATCTGCTGCCAACCCGGTTCATCGAAATGCTTCTCGAGCTCGTCGAGCGCTTTCTGTTTGTCTCCGAGGCGGGCGTAACACCCGGCGATGTCCCGCTCGCTGAAGTTTTTCTCTTCCTCGGGAAGAGAATCCTCGGCATGAGTCAGTTCGATCCATTTGCGAAAGTAACCTTGTTCGCCCAGAGCGTCGTAGGCCTGGCGGAGGGCTGCGTAGCTCGCCGTTACCCGGGCGGAATCCAGGCCGGACAACAAATCGGACGTTTTGTACTCTTCGATGGCCGCCACATAGTTGGATTGCGCCTCGTAACATCTCCCAAGAAAGTTATGCGCCTGCGGGAAATTCTTGTCCAGGTCAACGACCCGTTGAAGCTGCGCGATGGCTC
>Ga0207049_1067_pt1 | contig 17817 bp, 15 predicted proteins | sample Alteio_BWMinCont_63_FD_153305 | JGI IMG/M metagenome (GOLD analysis project Ga0207049, IMG submission 153305) | Enriched cells from forest soil in Barre Woods Harvard Forest LTER site, Petersham, Massachusetts, United States -... | ecosystem: Environmental > Terrestrial > Soil > Temperate forest >... | reverse complement strand
AAATTACCGGAGAAATATCTTACTATGGAGACGCGCCATCTCAATTTCCCGTGGGCATCCATCGTGCAACGTTGTTCGGCATGCTGCGTGACAAGGCAGATGGTCTTGACGTCAACTTTGTGACTGGTTGTGAAATTCGATCTTCTACCGTAAAAAATGGTAAGCGCTTGCTGAGAGATAGCGCTGGTATTGCCTATGACGAATTTGATCTTGTCATCGATGCGAGCGGGTATCAGTCGGTGCTTCGCCAGTATGGGAACATCGTTCACAACAGGCCCTATCACTATGGCATTCTCTCCGGAGTCTGTGAAGATCATGAAGGCGTTGATAGCGTGCAGCTGCACTCCAATGGTCGGCAGCTGGTTACCGTATACCCTATCGGAAAGAAGCCTGACGGCACTGTAAATCTTGTCGCTTTTTTTTGGGTTATGCCCATTGGCGAACTGGACAAGTGGGAAAATGCTACTCCTGGTGATTTCGAAGCTTGGAAAAAGAAAGCTCTCAATCATTCATCCGCAACTAAAATTTATGTTAAACAATTCACGGATTCTAAACAATTGTTCCCCGCCCGTTACACATCTGTCATAATAAATCCAGCCCATACAGATCTTATGGCTTTCATGGGTGATGCTAGATATAGCACCAGCCCGATAGTTGGAAAATTCGGTGCCAACAGGGCGCTCAAGGATGCCTTCAGCTTGGCGGGCTACCTAAACAGCGATTTGGGTCCGCAGCAAGCATTGGAGGCTTATAGCAGAGAACATGAATCCTCTCAGGGGGTCATTATCAGTGATGGAATTACCCGTTTGATCCAGTCGAGGTCACTTGGAGCTGGATTGGTACGTGACCATGTTATGCCACGTGGAATAAGATATCTCGCTGCACGCAATAGAGCGACACCAGGCTGAACAGGTACGAGGATATGAGCGCATGGCTTTCGTCTAAAAAACCTCTAGCACGCATGTATAAAATATGACAAATAAATACACTACATAGAGTAGAAATTAATAGTTGACCTTATGCCTTTTATCCACTATCTATTTTTTCCACTATCTAATAGATAGTAGCCTAAAACTGTAACTTATCTTTTAAGAGTAGGAGTATATCTAATGAGCATAATGAAAGCGGCTTGGGCCAGCGTGCATAATCCTAACAAGGAATATTGCATAAGTGTAGCCGCTCTAGGAGTTGCGTTGACAGTAGTGACGGCCGTAAGCCCAAAGCTGGGGACCTCACTTACTAAACGCGCCGCAGCACACTTGGCAAACCCAAGAACTTCAAACCCATCCCCACGCTGAATGTGGGTCAGGTTTTAAACCTGAAACTTTTTCCTTCTAAGCATAGCGAACGATCCGTATTATCAAATAATTCTGGATTGTTTAGCTGTGCTTAAAGGAAATACAATAATGTCCCAAGATCACGACCCCTCCGAGAACTTCAAGCACGCGACCGAGTCCACGGCGCGGGTGCTGTCGGGGCGTGAGGATGTGGAAGTGGTGTTTGGCGGGCATCAGGCCGAATTGGACGACAAGACCATCCACCTCCCCGCCCTGCCCAAGGAGATGGATGAAACGCTTGTCTCCACCATGCGCGGGCTGACCGACAGCATGGCGCTCAAGATTCATTACCATGATGCCACGTTACACCAGCAGCTTATGCCCGCCGACCCCCGCGCCCGCGCGGCTTATCAGGCGATGGAGGAAGCGCGGATAGAAGCCGTCGGCACGGAACATTACCCCGGCGTTGCGGCCAATATCGAAGCGGCGCTGCGGCAGGAAGCCACACAGCAGAAGCTGGATCTGGTCAAAAATATGGACGATGCGCCGCTCAGCGAGGCGCTGCGCTTTTTTGCGCGTGAAAGTTTCACCGGACGTGGCACGCCGCAAGAGGCGCAGAAACTGCTCAAGGTGTGGAAGCCGTGGATCAGGGAGCATCTCGGCGATAACGGTCTGGAACAGCTTAAAAATTCCCTGCACGATCAGGCTGCTTTCGCCAGACTGACACATAAGCTGCTCGACAAGATGGAGATGCCTGTCACGCTGAACGAGCTCCCGCCTCCGTCCGAATCCAGCGATGAGCAGGAAAACAAAAAAGGCTCGGGCAAGGAAGAACAGGCTGACGACAGCGACAGCCCGCAAGGCCAGCCGCCCTCCGGCATGAGCGAGGACGATATGGGCGAGCAGGCCGATCAGGAAGTCGAGATGGAGGGCGGCTTCGATATGGGTGAGCAGGAAGGGGCGGACGGCGCAATGGAAGCCGAAACCTCCCGCCGCAACACACCGCGAGATAGCGCCGCTGCGCTGTTCGGCAACTATAAAATCTACACGCCGCAATTTGACGAAGTTATCAAAGCGAGGGATTTATGCGATGCCGAAGAATTGCAGAAGCTGCGTAAACTGCTGGATAAGCAGCTTGTCCATTTGCAAAGCGTCATCACGCGCCTCGCCAACCGTTTGCAGCGAAAGCTGATGGCACAGCAGACGCGTTCGTGGAATTTTGACCTGGAAGAAGGCATCCTCGACAGCGCCCGCCTCAGCCGTATCGTCGCCAATCCTTATTATCCGGTGACTTACAAGCAGGAGAGCAATACAGAATTCCGTGATACTGTTGTCACTCTGCTGATCGATAATTCCGGCTCGATGCGCGGACGGCCTATCACTATAGCCGCGATGAGCACCGATATCCTCGCCCGCACGCTGGAGAGATGCGGCGTGCAGGTGGAAATCCTCGGCTTTACGACGCGCGCGTGGAAAGGCGGTGCGGCACGGGAAAAATGGTTATCGGATGGTAAACCTGTTAACCCCGGGCGCCTCAACGATCTGCGCCATATCATCTACAAGGATGCCGAAAGCCCGTGGCGTCACAGCCGCGCCAATCTCGGCCTGATGCTGCGCGAAGGGTTGCTGAAGGAAAATATCGACGGCGAAGCTTTGCTCTGGGCCTACAGCCGCCTGATGGCGCGTCCGGAGCAGCGCAAAATCATGATGGTCATTTCGGATGGCGCGCCGGTGGATGACTCCACCCTCTCCGCCAATCAGGGCAATTACCTTGAGGACCACCTGCGCCGCGTGATCGACTGGATCGAAACCAAGACAGAGGTGCAACTGATCGCCATCGGAATCGGCCATGACGTCACCCGCTACTACCGCCGCGCGGTTACGCTGATCGATGCGGAAGAGCTGGGCGGGGCGATTACCGAGAAGCTGGCGGAGTTGTTTGATGAGAAGCCTGCGAAATCGAAGAAAAAGAGAAGTCATTAGTTTTTCCTCTCCCAAAGGAGAGGGAAAGACAAAAAAATTAGTGTTTATTCGTGTCCATTCGTGGGGTAATATCCAATAAAAATAGGTACATAATGTCAGAAAATAAAGTTTACAAACCGAAACCCGTCAGTGGTTTTCCAGAATGGCTGCCAGAATATCGCGCCGTTGAACTGCAATGGATGGATAAAATCCGCAGGGTGTTCGAGCGCTATGGGTTCTGCTCTATCGAGACGCCCTCTGTCGAGGAGATCGAGGCTCTGGAAGCCAAAGGCGGCGAGACTGAAAAAGAGATTTATACGCTGGGACGCATCCATGATGACGGCAATCCGCAGCTCGTTGCCGATATGTACAAATATCACCTGAAGCAGGGCAAGACAAAAGAGGAAGCGTTCAGCACCATCAAGACAGATCTGGCGAACTTCTTTTCACACAATACGGATACCGAAGCCGCACAGGTTAAAGCCTCCAACCAGATCATGGCGCTGATGGCGGCGAAAGAAACCCGCCTCGCGCTGCACTTCGACCTGACTGTGCCGATGGCGCGTTACGTGGCGCAGCATTTTAACGAGCTGGTATTCCCTTTCAAACGCTACCAGATGCAGCGCGTCTGGCGCGGCGAACGTCCGCAGAAAGGCCGCTCGCGTGAGTTTTACCAGTGTGATATCGACGTGGTGAATGTCGACTCATTGCCGCTGCACTTTGATGCGGAACTGCCAGCCGTGATGTTCGAAGCCTATCAGGCGCTGGATATTCCGCCGGTGGAAATGCACATCAATAACCGCAAAATCATCGCGGGTTATCTGCAGGGGCTGGGCGTAAAGGATATTCCGTTCGTTACGCGCGAACTGGACAAACTCGATAAGATCGGCGTTGAAAAAATAGCGCATATTTTGAGCGAAAGTTTTCAGGGCGATACATCCCTCGCCCAGAAATGCCTGGCTATCGTCCAGATAGAATCGAACGACGACAGCTTCGCCGACAAAGTCCGCGCCCTCGGTGTAACCAACGAACTTCTCGAACAGGGCCTGACCGAACTCAAATTCGTTATCAACAACCTCCAGCATCTCCCCAAAGGCTCCGTCATCGCCAATCTCGGCATTATCCGCGGGCTGGATTATTATACGGGAACTGTTATCGAAGTACGCTTCAAGGGCAAGCCGATGGCGATTGGCGGCGGCGGCCGGTATGACGATCTTGCCGGCTCTTTCATTAATCAGAAACTTCCCGGCATCGGCGTTTCAATCGGCCTGACCCGCCTCTTCTCCATGCTGCTTGATGAAGGTTATATCAAGCCTGGCGCTAAATCGCCGACGCAGATTCTGGTTGTATTGCCGGAAGAAAGCCGCCGCGCCGAAGCAGCGGAAACGGCACGCACACTCCGTCAGCATGGCTACAATGTTGAACTTTTTCACAGCGATTCCAAAGTAAAACGCCAGCTTTCTTATGCAGAACGTAAAGGAATCCCCTATGTCTGGTTCCCGCCATTTGAAGATGGAAAACCACACGAAGTGAAAAATATGGCGACAGGCAAGCAAACTCCGGTAGATTTATCTGACGTGAGCAACCTGAAAGAGGCTTTATCGTGAAAAGCTATCTGAAAATTGTTTTTACCGCTTTTTGTATAATTATCTTTGCTGCTATTCCGGCTCTGGCCGATCAGGCAGCGGATGCGCCTCTACCAACGGCGGATGCTCCACCAACGGTTGATGTTCCGCCAGAAGTAGCGGCTCAACAACGGGAGGAAGAGATTCAGGCGAGGAGATCGGCTCAGCCAGCGCAGAAAGAAGATGCAAAAGCCCATATATATTACAACTACGCCCACGATGAAGCCGAATACAGCCTCAACCTCCCCGAAGCGCCGAATGTCAGAACAATCTGGTTGCCATCGGCGGAGACGTCTCCTTTTCTGAAGTCTCCCCCAAGCGACCATGCAGCCCTCGGCGAAGTTGCCACGTTCAAACGCACCGATATAGATACGGAAGAAACGTATGACGTAAAAATCACTTTTCTCAGAGCCAGGCAGAACTTTCTGGAAGACCTCAACGAAGAAAAAATAAGGCATATCCTTACAAAAGAATACAGCGAGATGGCACTCACTAACGAGAGCTTTACTATGTCAGGCGGCGTGGGGATGCTGAAGTGGGCTACGCTCAGCGGGTTCACTCTCGACAGCCACCATCATCCGGCCTTCTGCGCCATACATTATCTGACGGGGTTCCAGTCAATTCTGGTGATCCAGGCCAAATACAGCATTGAAAATAAAACTTTCCAGGACTACTACAAGCATATGATCGACAGTATTACTTACGTTGCGCCGTAAACGAACGGATACGTTCCACCATTGCATAAAAACCATTGCGGCGATTGGGGCTCAGATGCTGGTCAAGCCCCAGCTTGACAAAAATCTTATCAATATCTATCGCGGCGATTTCTTCTACCGTCTTGCCCTGGAAAATCGTACATAGCACGGCAATCAGTCCTTTGACGATCTGGGCATCACTATCGGCAAGCAGGGAAAGTCTGCGGGCGTCATCCCAGCCCATCACCATCCAGACCTGGCTCATGCAGCCCCTGACCCTGGTTTCTTCTGTTTTGAGGCCCGCATCCATAAGTGGCAGACGTCCGCCAAGATCGATCAGATAGCGGTATCTATCTTCCCAATCCTCGAACAGGCTAAAATTATCCACAATCTCTTCTATATTCATATTCTTGGCGTTCATGCTTTCTTAAGGGTACCCCATGCTAAAATAGGAGTAATTGCGGCGGAAATCTATACATGCTTGCATGTAAAAAATATTCTGCTCGAGAAATGTTGGCAATCTCTCTTGGCTGTTCTATCCTGAAAGTGGGATTGGTACCGCCGAGATAAAAAGGAAAAAAACGGGATGAGCAAAACAGCTTCAGGGGATTCGAAAAACACGCTTTACTGCAGTTTCTGCGGAAAGAGCCAGCACGAGGTCAGGAAACTGATCGCGGGTCCAAACGTATTCATCTGTAATGAGTGCGTCGAGCTCTGCATGGACATCATCCAGGAAGAGGACAAGACCCAGCTGGTCAAGTCCGGCAAGGGCATCCCCACGCCGCGCGAAATCAAGAAGGTGCTGGATGACTATGTCATCGGCCAGGACCGTGCAAAGCGCGTTCTCTCCGTCGCCGTCCACAACCATTACAAGCGCATCGATGAAGGCCTGACGAAAGGCAGCGACGTCGAACTGTCGAAATCCAACATCCTGCTGCTGGGGCCGACGGGTTCGGGCAAGACCCTTCTCGCCCAGACTCTGGCGCGAATCCTCGACGTGCCTTTCACGATGACGGATGCGACGACGCTGACCGAAGCCGGTTATGTGGGTGAAGACGTCGAGAACATTGTTCTGAAACTGCTGCAGGCTTGCGACTACAACATCGAGCGCGCGCAACGCGGCATCGTCTATATCGATGAAGTTGACAAGATCAGCCGCAAGTCTGACAACCCTTCTATAACACGTGACGTTTCCGGCGAAGGCGTGCAGCAAGCACTGCTGAAGCTGATGGAAGGCACGATGGCTTCCGTTCCGCCGCAAGGGGGCCGCAAGCACCCGCAGCAGGAATTCCTGCAGGTTGACACGACGAACATCCTTTTCATCTGCGGCGGTGCTTTCGCCGGACTTGAAAAAGTCATCTCGCGCCGCAGCCGCAACAGCACGATCGGATTCGGCGCAACAACCACAGGCCCGGACGAACGCCGCACCGGCGAGATTCTCAAAGACGTCCAGCCGGAAGACCTGCTGAAGTTCGGCCTGATTCCCGAGTTCATCGGACGTCTGCCCGTCATCGCCACGCTGGGCGACCTCGATGAAGCAACGCTGGTCAAGATTCTGACCGAGCCGAAGAACGCGCTGATCAAGCAATACGCCCGTCTGTTCGATATCGAAGGCGTGAAGCTGACCTTTCAGGAAGACGCGCTGATCGAAATAGCGAAGCTGGCGATCACGCGCAACACGGGGGCGCGCGGTCTGCGCTCTATCCTTGAAATCATCCTGCTCGACACCATGTTCGACCTGCCCGGCATGGAAGGTGCGGAGGAAGTCGTTGTGAAAGCCGAAAACGTCATCAACAACACCCCGCCGATGATCATCTTCTCCGACAAAAAGAAGGTGAAGGATAAAGAGACCAAGGAAAGCAAGAAGAAGAAGGACGAGGAGCAGGTCGCGGCTTCTTAGGTATTTTCCTAGTGGTATAAAAGTCCATCTATTTGGAAATATTGACTATTTTTGCAATAGAGCCACCGCTATGGCGGGGCTCTGCTGGAGATTTTATGCAAGAAGTCTAATAATTGTTTACTTATGTAACTTTATATAATATATGATATGCCATAAATTAAAAATCAGAGGTTATTAAGTGTCACTCCCCTTATCAAGAAGCTTACGCAACGCATGGATCAGGAGACATACCATTTCTTCGGAGGTATTTTCTCGTGCATCTTTATTGGAGGACAGGGTAATAACAATATGGGCAGAAGCTGTACCAACAGAGCAACGCGGCCAATACGAAGTTTTGTTTCTACGAACAGCAACCGATCCTTCTGGGACCAAGCATTTCCGTGCTAGTCAGGGAACCTTTACTAAGGCAATAGCACACGCTGCAATTATAAATTGGCAAGCTGCTGAAATAGCGGCTCAACAAAGTGGCAATACTACCAATGGCGCTACCTCATCAGGCGCTCCCACTCGTAAGCCACAAACCGGCATGGCTCCTCCTTAATGAGCGCGCATGCCAATAATCCTGCTCTATATAACAGTGCCTTCAGCAGCCGAAGCACAAAAGATCGCTGATACAGTAATCTCGGAACATCTGGCCGCCTGCGCCAATATCATTCCCGGCATGAAATCACTTTACCGCTGGCAGGGAAAGGTGGAGCAGCGCGATGAAACCGTGCTGATTCTCAAGACAAAGGAAAAGCTTTTCCCCGCCGTCGAAGCGCGGGTGAAAAACATTGCATAGTGATGAGACACCTTGTATCGTGGCGCTGCCTGTAATTGCGGGGAATGCTGATTTTTTGCAGTGGATTGCTACGGAGACAACATAAATGATCCCTTCTCCCTCCGGGAGAAGGTTAGGATGAGGGTGCTACCTCTTGCTGCACAAAGTACCCTCACCCCAGCCCTCTCCCAGAGGGAGAGGGCATAAAAGGATAAAAATGGCCTCTTCCCTCATCCTCAGCGTACTCGAAGGCAGTATTGCCTTCGGCGAGAAAACCATCTTCGAGGATATGACCTTCCACATCCATGAAGGCGATAAAATCTGTCTTGTCGGCAAGAACGGCACCGGCAAATCGACGCTGATGAACGTCATCACCGGCGACAAGGAACTGGACAGCGGCGAGCACTGGAAACTGCAGGGCATCACCGTTGGCTACCTGAAGCAGGAGATCATCCCTACCCCCGGCCAGAGCGTCTATGATTTCGTCTTCGAGCAGATCAAGGCCGAGGGCGAGGAAGCACTGCACAAATACAAGGTCGAGATGATTATCCAGCCCCTGGAACTTGATCCCGAAGCGCATATGGACATGCTCTCCGGCGGCCAGCTGCGGCGGGCGTGTCTTGCGCGGGCGCTGGTCGAGGAGCCGGATATCCTGCTGCTCGACGAGCCGACCAACCATCTGGACCTCGACGTTATCGAATGGCTGGAGCGCTACCTGAAGCAATATCGCGGCGCGGTCGTCTGCATCAGCCACGACAGAACATTTCTTGCCAACATCTCCGACAAGATTTTCTGGCTCGACCGCGGCAAGATGAAAGTCTGCTCGGAGGGCTTCTCGCACTTTGAAGAATGGTCCACCGGCCTGCTCGAACAGGAAGAACGCGAACTCAAGAACCGTGAAAAGATCGTCGAACAGGAAGTCGCCTGGGCCAGCCGCGCTCCCGGCGCACGGCGCAAGCGCAATATTCGCCGCCTCGAATTGATGAAAATCGCCCGCGACAAACTCCGCTCCGATAAAAGCGCCTTCCGCAAGATGATGTCGAAGATCGATGTCGGCGATATGGATGATATTCAGGGCACGTCAAAAATCGTCGCGGAGTTTATCAAGGTCGATAAGAGATTTGGCGGAAAAGAAACTTACGGCGCGTTTCCCCGCGAAGGCGGGGATCCAGCTCATTTATCAACTGGGCCCCTGCCTTCGCAGGGGCACGAAAGAATCATCCTCGAAAAATTCAGCATGCGCATCATGCACGGCGACCGGATCGGACTGCTGGGCAAGAACGGTTCCGGCAAGACGACCTTCCTGCGGCTGCTGGTGAGCGAATTGCAGGCGGATATGGGCAAGGTCAAGCTGGCGAAGGATTTGCAATTTTCCTACTTCGACCAGAAGCGCAAGGACTTGAAACCCGACTGGACGGTGCAGCACACGCTCTGTCCCAACGGCGGCGATCACCTGAAGGTGATGGGCAAGACGCGGCATGTCTGCGGCTATCTTAAAGACTTTTTGTTCGACCCCGGCCTTGTCGACCAGCAGGTCGGCACCCTCTCCGGCGGCCAGAAAAACCGCCTGATGCTGGCAAAGGTTCTGGCCGACCCCAAAAGCTTCCTGATCCTCGACGAGCCGACCAATGATCTCGACATGGATACACTCGATATGCTCGAAGAAATTATTTCACAATACAGCGGCACGCTGATCGTCGTGAGTCACGACCGCGATTTCCTCGATCAGACGGTGACGAAGATTCTGGCCTTCGAGGGCAACGGCATTATCGAAGGCTATATTGGCGGCTACACGGATTATCTTGCGGCGCAGAAAGAGAAACGTGCTCCCTCCCGTTCCCCCGCGAAAGCGGGGGTCCAGAAACCTGAAAAAACTGGGTCCCTACCTTCGCAGGGACACGAGCCAGCTACCGCGCCAAAAATTAATAAAAAACTCAGCTACAAATACCAATACGAACTCGATAACCTGCCCAAGAAAATCCACAAGCTCGAAAAAGAAATCGCCGATCTGGAATTAATCCTCGAAGACAGCGACCTCTACGCCAAAGACAAAAACGCCTTCCACCACGCCTCGCACCGGCTGGGTTACGCGCGGGATGAGTTGAATGAAGCGGAAAACAGATGGCTGGAGCTGGGAGAGATGCAAGCGACTGCGGAAAGCTAAACTTTCTCTCCGGGGTTTAGTTTTTTAAACATCTCTGTGTCTTTACGAAGAGCAAACCAGGATAACCCGTAATTGATACTGATTTCTGTATCCGGAGGTATATCACGCACTGCTTTTAGTATAAAGAAAGGAACCATGCCTTCCTCAGCCTTTTCATAGGAGGCATTGGGATCTACAAGATGGTTGCAAAAAGAGGTGATGCCCATTGGAAGGCACGCTACTTTTGAGCTGTCACCAATGTTAAGCCAGAGATAAATGTTTCGTGAAAAATCATTGGCTTTAAAATAATAGTTTTTAATACTTGTCTCTCGCACATGCTCCATATCTTTTTCATTAAAAAGGAAAACGGGAGCCACTTCTATAATCTCTCCGGAGGCAATATGCTCTCTACAGAAGACTCCGCGTCCTTTGGATTCGGTATACTTCATATAAAGGCCGCTTTTTCTTGATATAGAAAAAGGCTGCATCACTCATCATGTACTGTCTGCAAGGTGAACAGGCGCTTCGGCGTGATCGTGCCGGGCTGGCTGCGGGGGAGAATGAGTTTGGGGTCGGCGAGGAAGTCGCGGTAATAGCCCGTTGCAAACGGGTGATAGCGCGGATCGAAATCGATGGAACCCATGATGGTGGCAAAGAGGGGCGCGTATCTTTTGAATTGCTCCAGCCGTGACGAACAGCTTGCGACATAGCGCGTGTCGCCGTAGATGCTGGCGATCTGTTCGCCATACATGTTGACTTTGCCGTTACCGGTATCGGCCACGAAAGTTTCCCTGATCGCCGTCGCGTCGCCCTTGCCGCCCATGCTAGCGGGGCCACGCAGATCGGTGAGCGCGGCGTTCTCGTGATCCTGGATTTCATCCTCCCAGAATGTGCGGTCAAGCGTTTCATAGACAGCTTCTTCCATCAGGTGCTTGGGATAAATTTTCAGGCGACCGTCTTTTTCCGCCTTGATGCGGCAGGTGGCGAAATCTTCCTTGAGCGGGCCGGCAATCCGGATGCGCACGTTCGGGGAATCCGCCGTCTGCACGCTCCAGCTGTCGGGGAATGAAAAGGTGAAGCCGTTGACGGGATCTTTCCAGACAAAACTGTCGCTCGCTGCCTGCGCCGTTGCGGCGAAGCCCATCATGATCAGGATTCCGAATAATATCTTCCGCATCTACTGCCCCTCTATCCTTTGTACCGCTTCAATTGTGTCCTGTTTTTTGCGTTTTGGGAATAGGGCTTTTAGCGATTCCCGTGTGAAAATCCCGAAGACAAAAAGACAGCCGAAATAGCTGATCCCCCCTGCCCCGATCAATACCGTTAAATTCAGCGCTTTATGCCACATGTTGCCCGCCAATGCATGAAGGACATACGTGTTCAGCCCCCACAGCACACCAGCCATAATGACGCCGGAAATCACAATCAGGCCTGATCTTTTAACAGAATTGATCGGCAGATCGAGATGCTTCTTCTTATGCAGTCCGCGCATCAGCAGGGCGAGGTTAATCCAGGCAGTGATTCCCGTGGCAAGCGCGATGCCGACATGCCTGAGCGGCGTTATCAGCGCCAGGGCCAGAACCGTATTGATGATCGCGCAGGTGATGGCAAATTTTACCGGTGTCTTGGTGTCCTGACGGGCGAAATAGGCGGTGCTGAAAACGCGGGAGAGCACATAGGCGGGCAAGCCTATCGCATAGGCGATCAGCGCGTGGGATGACTGCACACTGTTGTCATGCGTGAATGCACCGTGCTCAAACAATACGGACATGATCGTCCCCGCAATGACTGTTAACCCGATGGCTGCAGGCAGCGAGAGCATAAGGCCGGCTTCAAAGCTGATGCCGATGAGTTTAACGACTTCGCTTTTATCTTCCGTTTTCAGGGCTTGCGAGAGCATCGGCAGCAACGCCGTACCAATCGCCACGCCGATCACGCCCAGCGGCAGCTGATAAAGGCGGTCGGCATAGTACAAAAACGAAATCGACCCGACCGGCAACAGCGATGCCAAAATCATATCGACAAACAGGTTGATCTGCGCCGCGCCCGCGCCAATCGCGCCCGGGATCATCAGGTTAAACAGCTTGCGGATGCGCACCGTCAGCACGGGTCGGCGCGGCATCAGCACATAACCGATCATTTTATAATTGTAGATCATCCAGCCAAACTGTGCGACGCCGGCCGCCGCCAACCCCCACGCCAGCGCATAGCCGCTGCTGAATAAATGCGAACCGAACAGCAGCGCCGTAATCAACACACCATTGAAAAACATTGGCGCAGAGGCGAAGGCGGCGAACTTGCCGAAGGAATTCAGCACACCTCCGAGCAACGCCGTCAGCGACATCATCAGGATATAGGGAAAGGTAATGCGCGAGAAATTCACGGCCAATTGAAAACGCTCGGTTGAACAGTGAATATCCCCCGCAGCGCAATGCACGCCCGGCGCCACCACATACAGCACCCACGGCATCGCGATCATGCAGAGGATGGTGAATGGCAGCAGCGTCGCGATCATGACTGCCTGCGCTTCCTCGGCGAATTTCCGGGCTTCATCCTTGCCTTCATCGACCAGAATTTTGGAGAACATCGGCACGAAGGAAACGCTGAACGCCCCCTCCGCCGTGATGCGCCGGAAAAAGTTGGGCAGTTTGAGGGCGATAAAGAACGCATCGGCCACAGGTCCCGCGCCGAGAAAACTGGCGGTCAGCACCTCGCGGACGAAGCCCATCAACCGGCTTGCCAGTGTAAATCCACCCACTGTTGCGATTGCCTTGTAAAATGCCATTTCGCTTGCTCTTTATTTAGTGTAAGGATTGTCATCCTGAGCGCAGCGAAGGATCTCAGGCACTTGCCGCAATATCCCGAGATCCTTCGCTGCGCTCAGGATGACACATAAAAAACAATAGCAGCCATATGACACCTTTGAAAAACAAAAATAAAGAATCTCAATGGTTTGGCTACAAGCAGGTCAATCCCGGCGAAAAGATGCGGCTGGTGGAAACCGTTTTTGATTCCGTCGCCAGCCGCTATGACCTGATGAATGACCTGATGTCGGGCGGCATCCATAGGCTATGGAAAAATAAATTCGTTTCAATGCTGCGCCCCTCGCCCAACAAAGCCCTGCTGGATGTTGCGGGCGGTACGGGCGATATCGCGTTTCGTTACAGACAGCACGCAGGCGAAAAGGCGCACATCACTGTCTGCGATATCAACAAGGAAATGCTCGCTGTCGGCAAAGACCGCGCCATCAACCGCGGCTATCTGAAGGGTTTTAAATGGGTCGTCGGCAATGCCGAATCCCTGCCCTTCGCTGATAACAGCTATGATCTCTATACCATCTCCTTCGGCCTCCGGAACGTACCGAAGATCGACGACGCACTGGAGGAAGCTTACCGCGTGCTGAAGCCTGGCGGGCAGTTTTTCTGCCTCGAATTCAGCCAGGTTACCAATCCTGTCTTCCGCAAGTTTTACGATGAATATTCCTTTCGCCTGATCCCGAAAATCGGCGAAATTGTCGCCAATGACCGCGAGAGCTATCAATACCTCGTTGAAAGCATCCGCCAGTTCCCCCCCCAGACCGAACTGGCCGCACGTATCAAAAAGGCCGGATTTGAACGGGTACGGTTTGTGAACCTGTCCGGCGGAATTGCGGCTATCCATTGTGGGACAAAGTTGTAGTGGATTTGCTGGATAGGATATTTATGTTAGGCTTTCCATCAGCGTCCAACTATCAGGCGATCAACCGGTGCCGAAGTAAAGCTACGGCTTCTTCTTACTGTCAACAAATTCCTCAATAACTGGGAAAATCATAGTAGCCGCTATTTTCTTCGCCTGGGAACTGAGCGGCGCGAATGAATCGGCAAATCCCCCCATAAACTGCGTGGCTTCCTGCAGCGGCGTTTCCGCCGGTTCATCATGCACGCCGCCTGCGGTTTTTTTCTGGCCCCATTCGGGCGTGGTCTCCGGCCCCTTCCCGTTTGCCAGCCAGTCGTAAGGCGAGCCGATGACCTGGGCTATTTTCGGAAGATGTTTCGACGGCAGGGGATTGCGCACCATCTGGCTGACGGCGGATTGCGAAATTTTAAGCTGGGCCGCCAGCCATGGCTGACTTTTCCCCAACGCCCGGAGTCGCGCCTGAATCCGCTGGCCGATATCACTATAAGGGCTTGTTTTGTCATCATGTTTTTCCATTATTGATTACTACAAAAAATAAGCCCGAAAATCGCCATAAGAAAACTGTTGAAAATGTATAAGAAAAGTTATATTTATTTGTTTCCTCTGCACAAAAAGGCGCTTTTTACATGGCACACGGCAAGCATACCCACCCGATATCGGTTCTTGAGACATTAAAGGATGTCCCGAATGTCAGGGAATTTATCGCCAAAGAACTTCAGGACATGGCGGCTGGACGTAAAGAATATAGCCAGATGGCGCAGGCCTGCGCTCACATACCTCCCTGGAGCAGACATGTCTGGCTGGCAGCCGCGGAGCTGTTGTCGCTGAAAGAAAAAATTTAGACAAAAAATTACCGTTTCGGTATTTCTATTCTACTTTCTAACCTTTGAGAAGGTTAGCAATTGCCCCATCGAGTTCAGAATTAGCCGATGCCTCCTCAGCAAGCGACTCAGATTGAGTATAGTGCTGATTGATGCGCGAGAGCGTTTCATTTATAAAGAGCGTCGTATGGCTCAGCAGCCCTTTCCGCATCACTTCACGCGGCAGCGTATCGCTATGGTACTGGCATATCCCGCAGAGCTCGGGTCGCTTGTGGAATAACCTTTCGAGCCGCCATTCATATCTGAGAAGTTTGGAGTAGCTCTCTTTAGAACCGAACTCCCACGTCATGTCTCCCGTGGCGAAGAGTCCTTTATAGCCATCGTCGAGCGCCTGCTCGATAGACTCTTCAAGCTTGCGTATCATAAGGTCTACATCAAAGTTTCCATCCGAGGAAACAGCTGGTTCTGATGACAGCACCAGATTGGTTTCTACAACCTCATCCACGACATTGACTCCCGCGGCTGAAAGAAAAAAACGCATGTCCGTCACCATGGGGGGACTATTCAGATAAAGGCATCGATAGTTCTCAGCCAGCTTCTGCCGAATCAGGGCGGCCAATGCCGGCATCTGCCCCGATGGCGAGCCCTCATAAATAAGACATTGATGCCGAGATTCTGTGTCCATAGTATTAAATTATAACAGATGACTTTTAAGAAAAGACTAATAGAGATAATATTTGTAGAGTGTAGTGGCGTAGCATACCAACCGAAGCTTGCCTGCAACGGAAACAGTCCCCCTTCGCCAAAGCTTCGGGGGACAACCTACAAGTTTCAAATATATTAACGCGTAGGTTGGTGTACCCAGCAGGAATCGAACCTGCAACCTGCCGCTTAGAAGGCGGCTGCTCTATCCAGTTGAGCTATGGGTACTGAATAAAATCAACACATTATAGCTTTTTCCTAAAAGCGGTTCAACTGTAACTATTCGCCGGGTATTTGTAGCTGGTTTTGCGGACGTAGGCAAATATGCGGCCCCTACCCACCAAAAGTAAACGCATAAATCTCAAGCCCCGGCTGCTGGGCGGTGATTTCGAGCAGCCCCTCTTTTGACGACGGCAGGCTGACCAGCTCATAAAGGGTGTGGCGCTCCACGGTGACTGTGCTCTTGTGTACATCCTTGCCGTCGGTTTTTTTGACGAGAGGCGCGCCGTCAAGCTTCAGGCTGACCTTTACCGGCTTGCCATCCGTTGTCCCCATGACAAGGAAAACTTTCTTTGCTGAAAAGCGCAGCTGCAGAGTGGCGTTATCGTCAACGGCGACGTCCTTTTCGCTTTCAACACGCCAGGAGCCCTGCAGGGTCCAGCTATTGAGCGGAACAGGAACAGCAGCCTGGTAGGTGGCTGTTACATCATGCTGCATCTCAGGCTTGCCGACATAGCTTTCGGTACGCGTATAACCGAGATACGTTTCCGGCGTCTGGTTTGCGTCAGACGGAATTTCTTTTTGGGCAGAAGGTTTCACCGTCCCCTTGAGGCCAAGAAGGTAACGGATATTATTCTCCGTCACGTCATATCGTCCTTCGCCGAAATGGGTATAGACGACCTGCCCGTCGCGGTTGATCAGGTAATGGGCGGGCCAGTACTGGTTATTAAAGCTCAGCCACGTCGCGAGATTGTTATCGAGCGCCACCGGATATTTAATCCCTCGCGCAGCGATGGCTGCCTTGACGTTCTCGGGCTCTTTCTCGAATTCGAATTCCGGCGAGTGGATGCCGACGATCACCAGCCCCTGCGCGCGATATTTTTTATCCCATGACGTGATGTAAGGCAGCGTCCGCACGCAGTTGACGCAGGAGTAGGTCCAGAAATCGACCAGCACCACCTTGCCTTTAAGATCGGCCATGGTGAGCGGTCTTGAATTGAACCAGTCCCCGAGGCCCGTGAAGGCCGGCGCGGGGTAAGGCTGTTCGAGCCCGTCTTCAAGCTGCAAGGCCGGCGTTTGTGCGGAAGTTGTTGCCGGAGCCGTCTGCTGTGGCATGGAATTATCAACCGTGAACAACGCATCAATATTGGCCGAAAAAGCGATATAGCCCACCGACAGAATAATGATAACGCCGAAAGCCCGGCGCAGCTCCTCCGTATGCTTGGTGAAGAACGAAAATTTGCCAAGGACGCTTCTGCCCACAAGGGCGATGGCCAGCATCGGCAAACCCGCGCCGACAGCAAAAGACATAATGATTAAAATGGCGGATAAATTGGTTTGCTCCTTGATAACCTGCACCAGCACGACGGCCAGAATAGGCCCGGCGCAGGGAGTCCAGATAAGGCCGATCAGCGAACCGATGACCATGCCGCTGAAGAAACCGTCTTTCCCCGATTGCTGCGAAACCGTGTTGCCGAAGCTCGCGGCGCGCTGAGTCAGGCGGCTGAATACTTCCGACATCTTCGACGATATCAGCACAAGTCCAAACAGGAATAACAACCACAACGAGACTGTTTTTATGATATTGACATCTATGTGCAGCGCTTCAACTAAACTACGAGAAATAAGCGCGAATACACTGAAAGACAAAACAAATCCTGCGATAATCCCAAAGGGTCTTTTTTTACCGCCATCGGCGGAGGCAGAAAGCACAAGCGGCAAAACCGGCAGGATACAGGGCGATGCGATGAGGAGTATCCCCTCAACAAAAGCCGACCCGATTTCTATTAAGTTCATGCAGTTATCCCTTTTTATTCTCGTTTGGTATAAACTTCAGGGCATCGCCGTTATTGCAGTAGCGCAACCCGGTCGGCTGCGGGCCATCGTTGAAGACGTGTCCCTGATGCCCGCCGCAGCGGGCGCAATGGTATTCTGTGCGCTCCATTATCAGCTTATGGTCGGACTTGGTTTCGATATGCCCTGGAATAGTATCAAAGAAACTCGGCCAGCCCGTGCCGCTGTCAAACTTGAATTTTGA